>Ga0206912_1164_pt1 | contig 16711 bp, 20 predicted proteins | sample Alteio_BWOrgHeat_75_FD_152933 | JGI IMG/M metagenome (GOLD analysis project Ga0206912, IMG submission 152933) | Enriched cells from forest soil in Barre Woods Harvard Forest LTER site, Petersham, Massachusetts, United States -... | ecosystem: Environmental > Terrestrial > Soil > Temperate forest >... | reverse complement strand
TGGATTTTGTTCGCAATAGAATGTTAAGCCAACGGCAAGACCTTCCCGATACCGCCCTTCCGCGGCTGCTTGAGCTTCGGCCGCCTGGCTCAGTGGCGGCTTGCTGGCGATCGGGATCACCAGTTTGGCATCTCGGACGGCCTCGACCATAGGCAAATGTGGCGGACGAACCAGATCATCCGAATGTTTTCGTAGCCATCGTCTTCTCGTCAACCGAGTCGCTAAACTGGGATGGCCATGGCATAAAGAAAGACGGTAAGTTTCAAAACCGATGACTCAGATAGCTCAATCAGAGGTTTCTAGCTCGTCGGGGCCGTGGCAGCCTCTCCGGAACCGCACGTTCCGTAACCTGCTTGCGTCCAACCTGATCTCTGATATTGGAACCTTCATGCAGAGTGTGGGCGCGGCATGGCTGATGACTTCGCTCACCAGGAATCCTCTGTATATCGCCCTGATTCAAACCGCTTCCGCATTACCGTTTTTTCTCTTGGCGCTACCAGCAGGCTCGATCGGAGACATCTTCGACCGCCGCAAGCTGATACTCGGTACTGAGACGTGGATGCTCGTCATTGCGGTTGTGCTGACTGTGGCTACATTCGCCGGAGTGATGACGCCGTGGCTCCTACTCCTGCTTACGCTGGGGTTGTCGATTGGGGATGCGGTAGAGTCGCCCACTTGGAGGGCAATCTTTCCTGAGCTGGTAGCCAAAGAGGAGTTACCAGCCGCTTTGGCTCTGAATGGGATCGAGTTCAATCTGGCTCGGGCCGTAGGGCCGGGTCTCGGCGGCTTCATTGTTGCATCTGTAGGCGTGGGCGCTGCATTTGCATTCAATGCCCTCTCCTTCTTCGGTGTCCGGGCGATCGGCACCAAGGGTTAAGCGATGCCATCGAAGGTGACAACGACGGCAGACCTCCTGGCCCACTTCATGGCGAAGGCGACAGCCCCGCCTCCGGAGTCAAGCCAGATTCTGGTAAGGCACCTCCAATGCAAAGAATCAATCAGAGCCGCCCAAAGTCTGACCGAAGCGCTCGACCGCTACGGTGCATCCTCCTGGAACCACGTGAATCGCGATGGAGAAGTTCCGACCCGGACGATGAAGCCACGCTTCAACAACACTTCGATAATGGCGGCCCGGGTCGCAGGCGTGCCCAGCCCCGTCACGGCGAGCCACCACACTTAGCCTTCTTCACTGGCAGGAACTTACGCCTCGCAGAATCGATCAGGTGGTCGGGCATCTGCGGCGAGAAGTGCGGACCAGGTTTGGGATCACCACCTCCTAAATCTGGTGCGGAGGATCACCCAACGAATTACTTTTACGCCGTTTCATCGCAATCGTCCGTACCGAACGTGAAAGTATTGCGACCGAACCAACCGATCAAAAAATGACCGGCGGGAAGTCGCTTATCCATCCGAACGTAAGAGTATTTTAAGAAAGGAGTAGAATAGATCCATGTCAGAGACAATGGGTTCTGTAGTCAAAAGAGTGGTTCTTGCGGACATGCGGATAGGATTGCAGGTAACCGACGCGCAAGCACGAGAGGCGATTGCACGTGAAAATAATGACTATGTTCGTAATACATTTAATCCGATAATGCCCGTGCCAGAGGTTTCTAGCGAAACAATAGATCGCTATGCCGAGTCTTTGCTGGCCACTTAATAGACGATCATCCCCACGTCGCCTTCACCGCCGCGTCTGTTCAACGAATTTTGTGCCTTGCGGATTTATCTGTCGGCATATCGCGCATGTGCGTTCATGATTGTCCAGGATTTCCTCGATTCTCCGCAGTCGCTTCTTTTTACCGGCATCATCTACATTCCCCCGCGCATTGCATTGTTCCGCCCTCACTGTATCTAACTTTTCGATGAGCAAAACCATGATTGGGCAATTCATGCGAAGGCACCTTTTCTTGAGGCGATCGAGGCAGTGATTTTACGCCTACGTTGCCTTGACCGCGGCTTCGAGCGCAGCTTGCCTCGATTTAACCCACGGCGCGTATTGCTTCTGGCAGACTTGGACGGTGTTTCCCAATAATACCGCGACCGTTTCGAGCGGCACGCCTTTTTCGGGCTGGAAGTGCAAAACGTGCGCGACATGGCGACCCATCCAAGGCCAGAGCCATTGTCCATGGAGCAAAGGCACACTGTCTGCGCAAAATTGTTCAGTTCACACTGATTTACCGCCAAACCGGAAGTTGCCTTCTGGAGTCTATCGTGCCGAGGATAGATCGCAGAGCCATTCAACCCTGAACATTTGATGCAGGGGTGAGATTTAAAGGAGGTCGAGCGAATCGAGGCTCGCCCTTGATGTTGATGGTGGTGGAGTGGTGCAGCAGCCGGTATTTCCGAGTTCAGGTCGTTCTTACCGCCCACACGGAAGTAGCCCCAAAATCGGATTCTCTACGGATTGGCGACCAACCGAGCGGATTCGATTCGCTATCATTTTCCAGGGAAGCGCACATGGCACTGTTTCGATACGACCCCCACGAGCACATCATCTCGGATTCTTGGCTCGCGCTCGATGAATCCGAGCGCATGCGGTTAGTTGAGCGATACCACCGGCGGCAGCGAATCCGGCTTCCTAATGAGACTATTCACGCCGTTATACACGTGATCGTCGAGAACCAGGTGGCGCTCGGGGACGCATTTCCGGCAAAGGCCGTGCTTTTTCGGTTGATGAAGGAAGGGCTAGACCGACATGAAGCGATCCGTGCGATGGGCTCTGTGGTGTCGGAAAGGCTCTTTGTTGTGATGAGTGAACAGGATGCAAAGGGCGATCTCAATGCGGATTACGTGGAGAAGCTCAAGTCCCTGACAGCGGAATCCTGGAGAATGCAAGCGCCGTAGGCCAGCTTTGCCGAATCATGGGACGCCAGATCAGCGTGGTCGCAGAATAAAGGTCCAAAGGATCGAGAAAGATCAACCCCACGCACGTCTGAGGCGCTTCTCTGCCATCAGCCCGGTTGCTCCGAGTGGATTGTGGCCTATGGGGACATTACCCCGAGGTAATGTCCGGACCAGCGGTAATTCCGGCGCAATCAACGCGCCTGTCACTTCTGACAGTTCTTAGTCGTAAGATTGGCGTGTCAAGTCAAACCGCTTACAAGGAGCCACCATGGTTGAATTGAAGATTCGGAATCGACTCACGAACTCGAACTGGCTGTACGGCTTTCTGGTCGTTGCCCTATGCTCGGCACCTCTTCTCGCGCGAGCCGATGAACCCAGTGAAAGAGTGACCAGAGCCGGTCAGGTGTTTAAGGAACTCGCAAACGCCGAGAATGGCCTCCCCATCAACGTGCTGAACAAGGCAGACTGCGTCATTGTTCTGCCTTCGGTCAAGAAGGCCGGGTTCATCGTCGGAGCCCAATATGGCAAGGGAGTGATGGTCTGTCGAAGCGGTCAGAACTTCAATGGTCCTTGGGGAGCGCCAATCATGATGCAATCCAGCGGCGGAAGCTTCGGTCTCCAGGCAGGGGGACAGGCAACCGACTTTGTAATTCTCGTAATGAATGACGATGGTGCACGCTCGGTGATGAAGGGGAGGGCCAAACTGGGTGCTGAAACGAGCATCGCAGCCGGTCCTGTGGGACGGGATGCGGAAGCCTCCACGACTGGCACCATGCAAGCCCAAATGCTTTCCTACTCCCGTGCGCAAGGCGTTTTCGCCGGAGTCTCGCTCTCCGGAACCTCGTTGGGCCCCGATGACGCCGACAACGAGAAGCTCTACGGTAAGAAAGTCTCCGGTCCAGAGATCTTTTCGGGAAGCGTCACGGCACCTCCATCCGCTGCAGCTCTGCATTCAGAACTGCATCAAGTGTCGCCAAAGAACCTCGCCAAAGGAAAATAATTCTCCGGGGCGAACTTCGTCGCCAGAGCTTTTTGATGTTCCCCTTGATTCGTCAGAATCGAGGTGCCGCTTCATCTTTAAGGCGGCGTGGCGCTCTGTGTTGAATGAGGATGGCTATCCCAGTTCGACGACAGGTTACGAGATCACAGTCGCCATGGCGATTTGGCGCTCATCGAAGTCCACGAGCGCCGAAATGATTGTCGGACTGAAGAGCATTGGTTGTTACCTGCCCAGGCAGGTTGCTGAATACGGACCTTATGCCTTCTCGGATCGTTGGGTCGCTCCAGTCCAACTTGCGAATGCAGGTTCAAGTCGGCCGTTTCGCCGACTGAAGGGCGGCTTCAACAATATCCATGTCGGTTGTCCCTTCCGGAGCAATACGAATAAGCGTTCCAAAACGGCCGGATAACAACATGAGAGACAACCCGTGAACCAGCGCCCACCCCGCAGCCATTGCGCCCACTTGTGATAACGTCGGTTTTTCCATGTTCGCTCCACGCGCCCCGGCCAGGATAGAGATCGCTCTTTCTCTGGCACCGCGCAGTACAGAGTTTTTAGAATCGAGCCGGCTCGGATCCGACATCAGTTGGTATAACGCTGGATTGGCTTTGGCGAATGCGATATAGGCTCTGGCCGCTTCAAGCCGAGTCTCTCCTCCCTTTTTTGCTGCCTTGATGAGACTGTCAGAAAGACGGTCGAATCCCTCAGCCGCCAGCGCACTCAAAAGCGAAGCCAAATCAGGGAAGTGATGCGCAGGGGCAGCGTGCGAAACCCCTGCCGCCCGAGCGATTGCCCGTAAAGATAATGCATCCAGCCCTTCGCGCCTCAGGATAGCCTCAGCGCACTGCAAGAGAGCCTGGCGCAGGTCTCCATGATGATAAGTATCTTCTTTCGGCCGAGTTCGATTTGTCGTCATGGATCCAATCTAAATCTCCTATCTTGTCATTGTCAAGATTAATTGGGCCGTACAGGTCCGACGCAAGACGACCATCGGGCCGAAACCTTCAGACGAATTCTCGAGCCTGCCAAGGAAGGGGAAAACAGAGTTTAAAAAATAATCTTGACAATGACTAGATTAACCCTTAGTCTCTATCTTGACGTTGTCAAGATTGATCCAGACAATTCACGATCGCAAAGGAAAAGGCAGACGTCAGTTTGAGAGACGTGGCGGCCAAGTCTCAGTAGACAGCGTCTTAAATTGCCGTCCGTTGGGTCCGAAAAAATACTTCACTCGAATGGAGAAACAAAATGACTTACAACTTTCGAAACCTTATAGTTCACGCAGTTCAAGTCGCCGCGGTGCTCGGAGTCGCGAGCGTGGCCGTTCACGCCGAGAATGTCGTTAAGAAGATCGTGGTTGGCGACAGGGAAGTGACTGTCGTTACTAGCTACAACCGGACAGAGCCACTTCCGAGACCTACACAGGCTATTGTCTACGACTTCGATCTGCCAACCAACGTCATCACGCTAGACCACTCGGCAACGGAATACGTTGATGGCCACGGGCTCGTCGCCCATGTCAAAGGCGACGTGGGCCGGGATAGTTCTATCGATTCCGTGGCAACCAACGTCAAGAGGGAATTTTCCAAGACTCTCGTCAAGCGACTGAATAAAAGCCACATCGCAACAACCGGCCCTACTACTGAGGGACAAAATTCCTCCGCGGATACTCTCATAGTCCATGGCGAGTTCACCACGCTCAATCGCGGCAATAAGACCAAGCGTATGCTAATCGGCTTCGGCCTTGGCGCCAGCGATGTGAAGGCACACGTTGTTGTCTCATTGGCCACGGAGCATGGCCCTATCGTGCTGGCTGAATTCGATCTCAACTTTTCGAGCGATAGAATGCCGGGCGCCCTTGTCGGCCCACCATCTGGCCTGGCCTTGAGCGTAGCAACCAGCGCCGTAACCGATCACGGGTCCACCGCTGAAAAGGACACGGCGCTCATGGCTAAGGCCGTCGCCAAACAGATCGAGAAGATCATGAAGACCCAGCAATGGACGGATTCAACGGCACTGGCTGAAGCGACGAATTAGGTGCAGGGCCGAGCGATTTCCCACCGGCAGCTGATGCGCCCCATCCAATGTGCCAATCGGGATGTAAGTTCTCAGTTGATGTTCAACAAGATGAGGTCTGGAGCAGGGGATGGCGCTCGAATCCTGTGGTTCGCCAAAATAGCGATCGGCATTCAAATCAAAGAGTTGGCAGATCCGCCGATTTCGTGTAGGCCCGTATGATACTGAGGTCATGCTCTGCCTGCTGAGATCTTTGGCGGTCCTCTTTATCCGCGTCTTTCGCTCTCGCAGCCACGTGCTGCTTGAGAACCTGGCTCTCCGCCAGCAACTTCTTGGTTTGAAGAAGCGACGTCCTCGCCCTCAGGTCTCCAACTCCGACAAGCTGTTCTGGGTGATCTTGCGGCAGTTCTGGCCGGAATGGAGGCACGCGTTGATCCTCGTCCACCCGGAGACTGTTGTTCGCTGGCACCGTGCAGGGTAAGCTGTATTGGACGTGGCTCTTGCGGCGTCGAGTTCGCGCGGGCAGAAAATGCATCAGCAAGGAATTGCGCGAGCTGATCTTTCGTTTGGTAGCGGAAAACTCCACATGGGGCGCACCGCGGATCTACGGCGAACTGAAGATGCTTGGCTTCGATCTTTCGGAGCGAACCGTGTTGCGCTGGATGCGGAGAGCGCGGAGGTGTCCTGAGCCGGCCAAGCAATGGGCGGCCTTTCTAAGCAGTCATCGGGAGGCCGTCGCCGCAATGGATTTCTTTACTGTGCCAACGCTGACCTTCGGAGTGCTTTACTGCTTTTTCCTCATCGCGCATGACCGGCGCCGCATTCTTCAATGTCAGGTGACTGGCCATCCGACGAGTGCGTGGGTCATTCAGCAGTTGCGCGAGGCCTTCCCCTATGACTCGGCCCCCGGCTGCATGATTTTTGATCGCGGCCCGCAATTCAACAATGAAGTGATCGAAACTGTGAAGCGTTTCGGCATTCAGCCAAAGCGCACCAGCTTCCGAAGTCCATGGCAGAAGGGCTACGCTTCACACTGCACCTCCTGGGTACGTTGCGCTATGACCTTGTCCACGATCCGGCGTTTGGACAGCTTGACGCCTTGTGCTTTTTGCGGCGGGTTGTTGCCGGGATGCTCAAACAGGCAGTCGTTCTTGTCATTGTAGGCGTGACTGCGGAGCAGTCCGTAGTGATTCCATATCTTTACCGATTGTGACGTGATCCCGAGCATCGCCGCCATCTCGTCCACGGTCAGCATGCCTGCCTTGCGTAACCGATCATAGCGCGACGTCAGACCGTATCGTCTCCGGACGCGAGCGACGTTCTGCGCCGTGAAGCTCTCACTTTGCCCCGAGCGCAAGCCACGGTCATTGAGTAGGGAAGCGATCTGCCGATACGTGTTGTGATCGAGGAGGCGATCGATCTCCCTCACTACTTCGGGACTTGTAGTCCGTCGCTGCCAGGCATTGAGAGGCAGAGGCACAGTTAGAGTGTGAGTAATCCCGCCCTTGAACCTTACATGGGCAGTAATCTCATGGTTCCGGATGAGCGTCACGTCCTCCAGCAGAAGTCGCACCAGGCGCTTTCGTTCGCGGTCGGGTGTCTTGGGATTCTGCCATAGCTTTGGGAAGTCATGAGCCAAGGCTGCGATACTCGCACGCTGTTGTTCGCTGATCTCAGCCCGATCATTTTTGTGCTGCTCCTCATACTGCTCCTGGGCGGCATTAAGTGCGCGCAGTTTATTATTCCAGTCGGCCTCGAGCGAATCGGCTACCAGCCGATTCGCAGGATCGACGTGAAGGTAGCGTCGCTGAGCCAGTTCGGCCTCATACCGGGAGCGATCAACTTGCTTCTTGCGTAGACGATCCACTTCATCCAATCTGGTTTGCATCTCCTGCTGGACGGTGAGCGTGACTTCCAGCGCCAGGGGAGTGATTGTGTCGCTGAGAAGCTGACCGACAGCTTGGTCCAGGTTCTCACCCAGGACATGCTGGCATACCATGACGATGTGGTCGGCTCCGTCGCGCTGGCAGGCATACTCCGGCACGATCTTCGTCTGCCGGGTGCGGTAACGGACGGTCATCCGGCTGCCACAGACCCCACAGACAGCCAGACCTTGTAACAATGCGGGCCCCTCGCGCGGGGGACTCTTTCTGCGTTCCTGGCCGTTGGCGTAGGCGTTATCACGGAGCCGTTGCAGATTTTCCTCATACTGCTCCCATGTGATGTAGCCGGGATGAACGTCCTTAAGCAACGTCCACTGTTCTCTGGGGAGCTTCGTGTAGGTCGTGCTGCCATCTACTTTGGAGCGAGTGCGGTTTCGCCCAAAAACGAATGCTCCCGCGTAGCGCGGATTGTGCAGGACATACAGCGCCCGGCTATGTCTGAGTTCTGCCCAGACCAGTTCGCCTTTGTTCGGCCCCCTCGTGAGTCGTCGCGGAAACAGGAGCTGTTTCTGGCGGAAGGCCTTGACGACAGCGCAGGCGGAGCCACTGCGACGGAACGCTTCGAAGAAGAACCGAAAGCTATCCTGTACCTGTTTATCAGGATCGAGAATGGGCCGGCCCTCAGTGGTGTATACCATGCCCACGGGCAGTGGGCACTGCAGTTCGCCTCGGCGTGCCTTGTTCCAGATGCCGCCTTGAAGCCGGGCGCGGATCAGATGAAGTTCCGCCTCCGACATGGCGCCCTTCAATCCAAGCAAAAGTCTGTCGTTAAAATGGCGCGGATCGTAAAGTCCATCCTCATCGAGGATGAGTGTGTCGGTGAGCGCGCAGATTTCCAACAGCCGGTGCCAGTCCGTAGAGTTGCGTGCCAGTCGCGAGACTTCCAGGCCGAGTACGATGCCGGCTTTCTCCAGACTCACTTCCGTTACCAGTTTCTGAAATCCTTCGCGGTCCGCCGCCGTCGCAGCGGATTGACCGAGGTCGCTATCGATCACAATGATTCGCTCGATCGGCCAGCCCAGCGCCACTGCACGCTGCCGAAGATCATATTGCCGTATCGTGCTCTCAGTGTTCTCCAACACCTGGCGCAGAGTGGACTGTCGTACATACAGATAAGCGTTTCTCTTCAGATGGCAGGCGTTGACCTTTTCATGTGCGGTCCCATTCATGAGGTTCCTCCAGTTGAAGATCGAGAATGATTCCGGCCAGCAGTGTGGTGATCTGCGTTCGTAGATCCATGGGAACGGATGCAGGCGTTGCTGGCCGCGGATGTGGGTTAGCTGTGGCGCTATCGGTGCAGGGTGACCAGGCCTGCATCCAAGCTGTCATTCCATGCCGCAGAAACAAAGCCAGCCCCAGTCCCTGGACTGCATGTTCCGAACAACTGGTAGCCTCGCGGCGAAGTTGCTCATATTGCGCGGTCAAATCCGAACCGGCTATCCGTGGATCTCCGGATTCGTTCATCGGCGTTTTTTTTGATGGCGCAGCAGGCTGCGTTCGATGCTTCGTGGATGCACCTTGGTCCCAAACCGCTCTTGGATCAAGCGCGCCAGTTCCGGCGCCCGCACGGATGGCTCCTTTTGGCGTGTTTCGACGAGGAGGGCCAAGACCTCGTCGGTCAGTTTGTGCGCCTGCGTAGGGCCCCGTTTGTGGGGCACCAGGCCGGCGACCCCATGTTCTTGGAAGGCTTCCAGCGCTTGATAGAAGGTGGGCCGGGAGAAACCGAAAGCCGTCGCGGCGCCAGTTATCGAATGGCTCTCGCTCTGCACGCGGCGCAGCATCTCGTACTTGACCTGGACCAAATCTCTGGGATCGAAGAAGCTGCCCTGGACAAACAGGGGATCGGTGACCGCGCGAGGCCGTGGATTTAGAGTTCCTTGTTGCCGGAGAGTGGCGAGTTTGGCATCTTTTTCGGGCATCTGGAACACAGGTACAGGCTGTTGCGTGTGTAAATATAATTATGCTCACCACCGAAATATTGTCAAGCACTTTATTTCCCAAGACCCTTGCGTTTATTGGGATATATTGCACAATAATGTCATTCTTTATCTCCTCCTTATCGGCAGAAGTCGGCATATTTGTCTTTACATTTACGGCGTAATTTACTTTACGCGTTTCACTCCGCCTTCTCATCGCAGCTTCTCCATCAACTCCACTAACTGAAGCAAGTCCTCGTAGCGAAAAAAGCATCGGCCACCGGCCACCGCCACAAATGGGTCGGGCGCCACTACTGTGGTCCAGCATGCCGGAATAGAGATCAAACAGCCTTGCGGGTTGTGGAAGTAAACCCGATCCTCGCCCCAGTTATGGCGATACGTGACCAGCTCGAATTTCTGGCCTCTCAGTGGATGGTGAGGATGGGTTATCTCGAAATTTCTATCTGTAACGTCGCCACGCGGTGCAGTTGACGATGTTCTCCAACGGCGTTGCCGAACGCTGGATAGGCACCTGCCGGCGGGATTTGCTCGGCCACGTGATCATTCTAAATCGGCGGCACCTGAAGCGCCTGATGAACGAATACGTTGTCTACTATCTCGAGGAACCCACCCATCTCGCGCTGGAAAAGGGAACGCCTGCCGGTCGTGAAGCAAAGGAAGATCCCCGCTGCGGTCACAAGGTGACTTCGATACCAAGGCTGGGTGGTCTGCATCATCGCTACAATCGTGCTGCCTGAACTGCTGCCTCGACATCCCTGGTCAAAACTGGGGATGACCGGCGGGAGAAGTGCGCCCGGAATCCCTGCACTCCACTCTTCGCCGTCATTTCATTCTCGTCGGCGGTCAGCGAACTGCCGATCCGTAGTCGAAAGCTATTGCCAAAACCACCGCCGAGCCGGTGAACCTGGCCCGTTTTCGCCGCCGGATGGCATTTTGGCGAGGAACAGCACAGGTTCGACCGCAAAACGACCATCTGGCCGAAACCTTCAGGCGGATTCTCGAACCTGCCAAGGAAGGGAAAAACAGAGTTTAAAAAAATAATCTTGACAATGGCTAGATTAACCCCTAGTCTCTATCTTGACGTTGTCAAGATAGATCAAAAACTTTACGGATCGCAAAGGAAACAGCTATGAAGAGACATTTGGTATTGAAATTCATTTTCGCTGGGTGGCTGATGTGCCCTGCGGCCGGTATTGCCTCACAGGCGCAAACCCAGTCACACGGTCAATCGAGCAACACCCCCACGCAGGCCCGAATCAATGTCACGAACGTGACAACGCAAGGTGCCTCCGTCAACATCCGAATTCCCGGATCTGCCAGCGATATAAAGGTTCACCTCAACGGAAATGATGTGAGTTCCCGCTTTTCTCCCACAGATTGCGATGAAGCCACGTGCGAGACAGCGATGCTCGTCGAGGCCGATGGCCTTCGCGCCGCCAAGAACGTGCTTTCCGTGGATGCAGGAAGTGGAATCACGGGGCGTCTGCGCTTCGATGGCTCCCCCTCGGCCGCTGCTTCGGCTTCCCATTCCGCACTCCCCCAACTGAGGTCGATGGCATTGGCATCTCCGCAGGCGCAATCCTCGTACAGCGGCATCAGCTCGCCGTTTCTGCCACCGACGGTCACGCTCAAGACAGGCTACAACGGCGGCTGGAATGGCAAGGTCGATACCAGCAATCCTTGGTTGATCGTCGGGACCCAGGGCTATCCAATTACTGAGCCCGCCAATTGCGGCGGTTCGCCCATATACATAGCAGAAGTCCTCGATCGCCAGACTCTTACGGAAAAAACCTCGGCTCCGGAATCGTCGCCGCAATGCTTCGCCAACTCAGCCGCGCTCAAGACCTATCTCTCCGGCCTCAATAAAGCCGGCGCGACCTCCGACCTGGTTATCGTAGCGAGCAACTACGGCACATCGCCAGACCCGGGCCTGAATCTATCCGATATCGGAGGGTCAGTCTATCTATCCTCCGTTGTTGATAACGTCCCTACACCTTACCCCGCGGGCATTATGTCTATCGGAGTTCCCGGCGCAACTACCGGAACCGCCTACGAGCAATTCTTCTATGCCAAGACAGGCTACGAGGCGATGACGCCCTTCGCTAATGGGACGCTCCAGGAAGACGCCTATGGAAACTACAACTTCCAGTCTTCTGATGTCATCGAGTACACAGTTTCGCCAAATGATCCTGGCAATCTCTCTCCAAACACAACCAGTGTCATCTCCATCAAGAATCCACGTCTCCCGGCTGCCAACGAGTACGACTACCTTCCGCCGGCAGGGAACAATGGATTCTGGTTGCTGACACTCTCTCGAAACAGTCTCATTACATTTCCGTATTCCTGCGCATGGGGTAATAAGTCTGCTGACGGTTCCGTCCAATACATACCTAACTGTGGAACCTTCTACCCCACAGGCAGCTCGGATGCGGCCACGTCCAAAGCCGCCTTCGTGCAGCTTGCGACAGACCTTGGAAATGTCAATCCATGGCAGATGGTCTTCCTGACCACCGTTGGTGAGCCCGTATATGGGGGGAATCCGCCCAGTGAATTCAATGTTGGCGGTTTCAATGGAACCTACAGCGGTCCGAGTAATGGATTCACGGAGTTTGCGACCGCACTTGAAGCCTTTGGCGCCCAACCCAATCTGGTGCAGTACCTGTTCCAAGCCGGGGATGCATACACCCTTATCTCGAGTCCCGGAATTGGAGGTCCGCTCAATGGCAACAGCGTCGAATCAACAACACACCTGAGCGCCGAGGGACAGAGCGGCTTTGTTCACGGCATCATGGGACGCAACCTGAACGGCCTCTTCACGCCTCAGCAGACTAATCAGGAGTCCGAGGCCCTTTTCGTGGCCAAGGGAGGAAACAAGAGTCCGGAGTTTGCGCTCACTGAGGCTACCCAGCAACAGCCCGTTGATTGGCCGTCCAGCAGCCAGACAACCCCTCTCGCGGGCGCCAGTTCACTCAGTGGTCAAACCGCTGCCTACCGCTACCTTAGCTACGTCCTGCTCAGCATCTACATGCAAGGCATCACAGGTGGCCACCTCGATGACATCCACTACTTCTTCGCCGGCTCCTACAACACCGCCATCAACTACCACATCTACGACCCGATCGCGATCCAGTGGCCAGATCCGGGGTCGGCATCTGGTACGTATGTCTATCCCTGCGCGAGTGTCACCAATGACACCTGCACGGTGACCGTCTCGCAAATCGATCCCAATCCGCTGGTCTTCACGAAAAGTGACTTCCTGGCTGTCCAGGCTCAGCTTCGCACTGAGATTATTTACCTCACCAACACGATGCAATTCCTGGTCACCGGCACAAACAATCTCAGGGATGTAATCTCCGGAGGCAGCGAAAACGCGGGTCTCGCCCTAACCGGGGCGGCCGCGACGATCCTGGGAAGCAAGCTTCAGCCTCCGCCCCCTCAAACAGTCGTCAAAACAAGCTGGCAGAACATTGTCTCGATGATCGGCGGGGTTGCATCTTTGTCCTCGGCAATCCCTGGTCTTGGTGAACTGGCCGGGTCCGCGAAGCTTGCTACTAATCTGGCAAAGGCGCTTGGAGGAGTCGCGAATATGGTTGGCGGAGCAGCTTCGGCCGCCGCCGGAGCCGGACAGATTACATCCAGTTCCACCAGCAGTTCGCTCCCCAGCGCATTCGCCACATTCTCTTCCACTATAGGCTCGCTGGCACAGTCCAGCCTGCAGGGGCAATTAAGCAGCGGCTTCGATGCCATGGCCGATAGCATCACGTCGGACTGGGGACGCCTCTCCCTCATCGGTCCCATGACCGTCGACTCCAACAACCTGGTCTTCTTCTCGCCGAACCAGGTGGGCCAAAGCGTTGCCATTCAGGGGCTGACCCAGGGTGCGTCGAGAAGCTTCTACCTGGCTCTGCTGCCGAGCCTCGGATATCGGGTGGATTACTGGCAAGGCGTCGAGCCTGGCGTGACCATGGGCTACTGGAGCGGTGTCTGCAACGCCTACTACCTCCAGCCTCAAACAAATTCAAATCCGATACCGGACAATGTCAGCGTCTCGTTTCCATCACTGGGCGGAACTCCGCAGTACTTTAGCGGTGAAGGCAACTACAGCACGCAACCTGTCGACACATACGTAATCGCAGGAACTGTGACCGGCGCCGGGGGAAGCCACCCTGAAATCGCGACGATCGATCCACAACTGGCGGCTTCGCTCTTCACATCGAGCGGCCTCAACCTCCCTATCGAGGAGTTCATCACGCCTAACGGACCGATGGCGGCTACGTTTGACGTTGCCTCAAGCAAGGATCCCGGCTCTCACCAGAACGATACGATCTGCGCGGGGAATATCGGTAACGGCGCCGTCGGTGGCTTTGGCACTGGTCATTCGACCGAGACCCCAACCACCACAACTCTGTCGGTGCCCGCGACAAGCACTCTCGGCCAGGATCTCACGGCCTCTGCAACCGTAACTTCCAATGGCAGCCCGATCACGAAAGGCGGTATGTACTTCGTGCTCGACGGCACCTACCTTCCTTCGGTTCCCATGACCGCGCAGGGAACCGCCAGCGTGACGATTCCGGGTGCAACGTTGGGCCTCGGAGCTCACACCCTGCAGGCCGACTACTCGACCGTGACTCCCTATGCCGCGTCTGAATCAAGCGCGGCAACAGTCTCGGTCTACGCCTCGGCGCCCACCATCAATTTGTCAGCCTCGGCCAATAGCGTGGATGTAAGCTACGGCTCGACGTCCAACCCCGTCACCGTGCAGCTCACCTCGATTGACGGGATGGCGGGCACCGTGAAGCTGAGCTGCACGGGCCTTCCTGTCGGAATGACCTGCAACTTCAATCCGGCGCAAGTCGATATTCAAAACGGAAGCGTGAAGACTGCATCGCTCATCATCAAAGCGACCGCAGTGAGCCTGTCCTCCTTCTGGATTCCAGGTATCGGATTGCTTGCGCTTCCGTTCTCGATTGTCAGCCTTGCGGTGATGCGTAAGGGTAGAAATCAACTGCTGAAGATTGCATCAATGCTTCTCGTGTCTCTTCTTGGGGTTGTGTATTTCTCGGGCTGCGGCGGCAGCAGTGCCGCGTCCCCAAACTCGCTGAAGGAATCGGGCACGAAAACAATCTCTATCAATGCCACGAGCGGAAATATGAGCACTACGATTCCCATTCAGGTGAATATCCAGTAAGCCTGCGCGTCGCGTGAGTTAGCCCACAAAACAAATCACTGAATATATCGAAGGCCTCCGAAGTGGAGGCCTTCGACTTCTAGCGGCACGTGTCAATCGGGACCGGTTTCCGACTCCGGGATAAACGGGGCTTTCGAAAATGTTCATCTTCGAGCCGCGCATCCAAATCAATCCCCCTCTAATCCGGCCAGGGGTTCACCGACTGTCGAAAGATTGGAATGTCGACTGTTGCCAACAGTCAGGCCAAATCGCTCATCCATCGATTCAGAGAAGTCGAGCGCGCAGTCCACCTTGACGTAAAACCGGCTGTTCGTAGATATGGCACGACTTCGCTGCCGGGGAGGCAGTCGCAGTTTGACACTTAGGGAGTTTATTCAAGAAACTCCGACGCGTGAGCCGCCAAGCGTACGAGGAGGAGAAACCCGGATGGACGAGTACCAGAGCTTAACCACTAACGGTGGAAGTGCAAGTACCACGTTGTTTTTATACGCAAATGCCAATGAAAGTTGCTGCACGGGCAATGCCCAAGCATTTGGGCGAGTGTTCCGGAAATTCGCCGAGCAGGAAGGAAAGCCGCATTGAGGAAGGCCCTCTGCTGAGCGACCACGTACCCATGATGATGTCGATTCTACCCAAGTATGCGGTGTCTTCAGGGTGTTGAGTTCATCAAAGGCAAGAGCGCGATCCATCTGGCCCGGACGTATGGGGATCGCAAGCAGAACTACGCCGGGCAAAACTTCTGGGCGCGAGGGTACTTCGCTTCAACCGTGGGCCACGATGAAGCCACGGATCCGCGAGTAAATCCGCAACCAGGAGGCGGAAGATCAGTGATCGGACCAGATGAATCTGTGGCGCTGACCTGCCACTTTTAAGATGGCCAACATCAACCGGGGAACGCGTCAGCGACACCGCATTAGACGCTTCGAGCGGCTCACATCAGGAAGCCCCCGGCTCTGCCGGGGATACTTACTGATTCGGCGCCTCCTCGGGATTCAATCTCTCCCAGCCGGGCGTAAGGAGATTGCGCGTCGTGTTCGGTGGCGGGGGAGTCGAATAGAAGCAGTCCCCCGCCGCGTCTCCAATCGCGGGGGTGAAAGCTACGTTCGGCTCTTCGAAATACGGGATGCTCGCATACAAGCCCGGAGTGGGCGGCACATTCCCATTTGGACCGGGCCTGAAATTGTTTGCATCCGGGAGCATTATCGGGTCACCGCCACCGCCCGGAGTACCGCCTAACCTGAAACGTGGATCACAGCGTTCTGCCCCCTTCTTGTAGATCTCGGTCGAAGAGAGCACCTATCGGCATAATTCCTTAGCTCAGTCCGTCCATATCAGACATGACGATGCGCTAACTCTTCGGCCGGCCGGATCTGTGGTCTCTTCCATGCTTGTGGAGGGTGAGAAGGACCGCTTCTATTGTGTTGGACACCGATTGCGACGGCATTTGGCTCGTTCATGCTCGACCTGGGTCAAGGAGATCGAGCGAATCGAGAGTGCGCGAAAGCCTGGCGCGCGGCGGACGTCGATTCCGACTACCGGCACGAAACAATCCATATCCACCATCCACTTCCTAGCATTTTTGCCAGAAGACGGTTTGAATCTTTTGAACTTGAATTGTCTGAACTGGAAGTTGACGGATTCTTCTGAGGCAGCCTGCTGTGGCGTGGTCTGTTCTGGCCCCTTTGAAGAGCAGCCATATCCGGGGACGCAATGAGGGCTGAGGTCATCAGCAAGCAGCCGATCCCTGCTACTGAGCTTCAGGGCAGCAACAGCTTTGTCCTTG
>Ga0206912_1155_pt1 | contig 16751 bp, 16 predicted proteins | sample Alteio_BWOrgHeat_75_FD_152933 | JGI IMG/M metagenome (GOLD analysis project Ga0206912, IMG submission 152933) | Enriched cells from forest soil in Barre Woods Harvard Forest LTER site, Petersham, Massachusetts, United States -... | ecosystem: Environmental > Terrestrial > Soil > Temperate forest >... | reverse complement strand
GCCTTAAAGAAAGCTTAAAGCCCAAAGCTTAAAGCTAAAGGCAATATGCAAATTGGTTTAGCCACGAATATGTACTTAACAAATTCTCAATTTCACATTTTCGCATCAGTTTTAGGCCTTAGGCTTTAGGCTTTAAGCATATATTTGAAGTTATTAATTGGTTCAATATGTCTCACTGGCTCATAAAATCAGAACCGGAAGTTTACAGCTGGGATCAGCTTGTAAAGGATAAACAGACACGCTGGGATGGAATTCGAAATTATGCTGCCCGGCTTCATTTGAGATCCATGAAAAAGGGAGATGAGATATTCTTTTACCATAGTAATAAAGGAACTGAAATAGTTGGCATTGCAACAGTGATAAAAGAAGCATATCCCGACCCGACGAGCTCTGATCCGGCCTGGTTCGCGATTGATATTAAACCTCAAAAAAAATTAGTAAAGCCTGTAACTCTTGAACAAATCAAAAAAGAAAAAAAACTATCCTCAATGGCGCTGGTCAGGATCAGTCGTTTATCTGTTCAGCCTGTAACGGAAGAGGAATGGAGGATCATTATGAAAATGGGATGTATGGAACCAGCATTATGAAAATCAAAAGAGTTTTTTTTTTAATCTTCCTGCCTGGTTTTTTTTCAATCGTATTTTCCAGTGCGCAACCTAATCCTTCAATAGCCAGCCTCAATCATTATGTTACCGCTGTAAATGTGCATGCATTTGACTCCACTTACAACGACCTGCATTATCTTATAGGCGATAACCTGCATTATCTATATCCGATTTATCAATTACTGGGCAATGAAAAAAAATTCATTAATATATTTTCAGGTCCTGTTTATTATGATCTCCTGAGTCAGTCAGTTTCCTTTGTGGGAGATTATGAAGCGGTGCTGGAATACCAGGCTATGGCCGACACTACCCACATAACTGAAGTAGAAAACAGGCAGATTGGCAAAAACATGCAGTTGCTTAAAAATATTAAAAATGTCGACGCCAAAAGATTTATAAGTTTTATTGCCCCGAATTATTCTGTTATCATGCTGAATGAGGCTTATAATAAACCACTTCACAGGGCTTTTGCATACTCTCTACTGGATGAATTATATAAAAGAGGATTCAGGTATCTGGCTATGGAAATGTTAAATCCAATGCCTGATCAGGAACTCACCAAACTAACGTATAAAACCGGTCATTTTGCAACAGAACCGGTAGCAGGTGAAATGATACGCTTTGCTCTGGAACTTGGATATAAACTCGTGGCATACCAGGATCCGAAAGCTGATGATCATACACCGACCGAACGGGACTCAATCCAGGCTTTGCATTTGGCCCAGATTTTAAAACAGGACCCTGGAGCAAAAATATTTGTGTACGCCGGATATGGGAATATAGCAGAAAAAAGCACCACACCTGATTTTATACCCATGGGAATGGCGTTCAAAAAAATCACAGGTATTGATCCTTTAACTATTGATCAAACGGATATGTGTGAAGAAAGTAATTTTTCATTTGGAAAGGCTTTCTATAACGCTTACCTGGAAAAATTTCCTATCACTTCGCCTTCCATTCCACTGGAAAATGACGAACCAGTAAATGTAACCGGTACCAGCTTGTACGATCTGACCGTAATACATCCAAAAACTATATATAATTATTCAAGACCTACCTGGCTTGATTTAGGAAACCGGAGACAACCGGTTTATATTAAACCATCTGCTAATAAAGATGTTTTTCTTGTGCAGGCCTTTTACCAGATCGAATCTTTTGGAACCGTACCAGGGAAAGTAGTTCCTGCGGATCAGACTTATTTTATAACGGGTAAAGGTTATTTTACCCTTTACCTTCAACGCGGATTATATATTCTTTTATTTAAGGATTTAGACTATAAGACCATTTATACGCAACACCTCGAGGTTAAATAATTTCTTCATGAAAACGAATTCCTTCCAAAGAAAGTTCTTCGAGTACCGGTTCATAAATCTCGGGAATAATGGGAATATGCAATCCGCGTAATTCCATTTTATTTTCAAGAATCAGTTTTGCCGCAATTCCCAGCGGCAACCCTACAGTTTTTGCCATAGCTGTGCTCAGTGCATTTTCTCCCTTAACCAAAAGGCTGCTTTTAAGAAGATGATTTTGTCCGTTCATTTCATATTCAAATTCATGAAGCATTAGAATCATATCCTTATCCGTTTCTTTCATTCTCCATTTTTTTTCAAGAATTGACTGGAGAATTTTTGCTGAAGTCCGTCCGCCTGTTGCTAATATATCATTATCAAAAAGACCGAGCTGATCATAGAAGTATTTATTCGAAGCATCAACATAAGGTAATAACGGTTTGCTCCAGGTTGAAATTGAATTGATGGTTGAAGAAACTGGTAATTCATCGTCAGTTAATCCTGCATTCACAAGATTATTCCAACCCCGGCAGAATTCGGGATGCCGCAGGGTTGTACGAATAAAACTATGGGTTGATTCCAAGCCGTAAACAGCCATATAAGCAAGCGAATCGCGGTTAGGATACCAGGCATATTTGCCAAGTGGCTTGATTTCAACCAGACCTGGATTTTTAAAAATATCCTTATACTCTACTTTTTTGATTGATCCCAACTCCTTAAATACAGCCCCGGAAGATCCTGCTTTCACAACATTGGCAGGATTCCAGCTTATTTTATAGTGCCAGGGATTGTCATCACTCTCCGGAGCTATCAGGCCACCTGTATGTGACCGGAAAACTGAAATCTTTCCACCTTTCCTCTTAATCCGGTGAATAATCTGCATCGCGCTCATGTGATCTATTCCGGGATCGAGGCCCATCTCACATAGAAAAAAAAGTCTTTTATCTTCAATACTTTTAGACAGTTTTCTGATTTCGTCATCAACATATGATGCAGTAAGCAGGTTTTTTGAATTCGCTACACAATCGCGTGCAATTAATATATGTAAGGAAGGTGGGAGGAGAGAAATAACCAGGTCAGCTTTTTGTATTAATACATTTCTTTCAGAAGAATTTTCGACATTTGCCTGAACTGGACTTACTACTGGAGATTTTACCAGTTTTTTTTTCAGCGTTGCGGCATCCGCATCGGCAATGGTGAGATTCCATTGTTTCTGCGTACAAACTTTAGAAAGATAATCTATAAGGCAGGTGGCTGATTTTCCTGCTCCAAAAACCACAATGCTTTTCATATTCAATGATAGAACATTTCAGGCGAAAAGCCAGCCTAATGAAACCCTGATTTTTTGAAGAAGTTATTATTATTATTGATTCAACCTGATTTCACCCAGGTTGATTCGCTGGCCTTCCATAACCTGTATGTTTTTTTCTATGGGAAGACCATTTAATTCTTTAATTGCAAAGATCAGCTTCCAGTCACCAGGCTGGAGTTCCATTCCAAAATGCCCATTGTTACTGATAACTTTTACGGAATCGTTTCCACGTACAGCAATTACTGAAGGTGAAGCCACCGCAGGAAAAATTCTTCCCTCTACTGAACCATTATGAAGCATACGTTCTGCATGAATACCAATCACCACTGCTATGATGAGGCAAAGCTCTAAAACTCCTCTCTGCATCTAAATTCTGATTAAAGGGTTTGAATAATAATTATAGAATAAGAGCCATAATTTTACCGGCAGTGGATTGCACAGGATGGGATATGCCATACTGAATTTCAACTTTTATGCCAATGACCCGTTATAAATTAATAATGAAATGAAAAGATTGTTAACCCTTTCCTAATGGGAAGTACTGAGATCGGACTTTCGGAAGTTTACTAAGTGAATGTGGGTAGTAATTTTAACACCTCTGGAGCTTTTCGGTGCTTTCATTGTAACTGTTTCTGTTGGTTCCAGGTCATTAAAGGACAGGCTTTCTGTTTTAAATATCTTACCATTACTCTGAATATAATCAATGTCAATTACAACCTCTTCCATCATTACAGGAGAATTATTTGTAACCGTAACAGGAAAGCTTGAAATGCCTCCGAAAACACCTGTAGAATAACGGCCAGTCACCAGATTTACGTAGTTTTCAGGATGTGCTTGTATTTTCTGGTATATCATATCAGGCTTGCGGGCCTCGATTTGTTTTACACTGTCATTTAACTTTAATGATGATTGTACTAATGTTTGATTTAGAATGGTATCCTTTTTAAAGACAACGTTTTTTGAATTCTTTTTCACCGTACTTCCTGCCGGTTTCTTTGAATAAGTTTCAGCCGGTTTAACCTGATCTGAAGTAGTAGAATTACCATCAAGGGGTTTCTCGTGGCGGGAATTATTAATATTAATTTCCGAATTAATATTCTTCTTATTATTCAAAATTGACGGATTTTGAACAAATCTGTTTTGCGGATGATTTGCATCTGTTGAGAAAAATTTTCTACGGTCTGAAATAAAAAAGCCGGTTAGCAGACCCGCGCCAAATAAGAGAATTATTGTACTTATCCATAAGAACTTCGCAGAAAAATAGACAGCCGGAGTTGATTTTTTATTGTACTGATCCGAGAAGTCATATGCCGGTTCGTGTTTGAGAGGTGTAGAAGATTCCAGATCAAATAAAACACGGTCCTGTTGTATTGTTACCTGTTTTTTTTCGGAAGGGAGATTCACATAAACAGATCTTTCCTTAATACCCTTTTGTGTATTGGTTTCCCATATGCTGACATTATTTGGATTTGATTTTTTACTATTTGAAGCACCGACTGCAGCACTTTCAGCATTCTGTTTTTTTATATAAGTATCCGTGAATTGCTCTGGAACAGGAGGGGCGAACGACTTTAGTTCATTGATTTCCCCGGGATATCGCCAGGCTGCACTTTTACCTACTACCCAGAAAAGGTCATACGGTTTTAGGCTCATTCCCTTAATTTCTTCTATGGTGAATGGACCAGATTCCTTGTTATTTCGAAGCAATAAATAGCTGCTCATGGTTTAGGCATATACAGGGCAGGGCGACAAATCCAGACCAGGTCAAAAGTATTAAATCTTTTGTAAAAGGAACGTTATATACCCCTTCTATTGCAGGCTTTTAATAGTAAATCGGAATGAATCTGAATCCTTTCAGCTTGCTCCATTCCAGTGCTGGAGCCGGAACTTTTGAAAACTTAGTCAGGTAAGCAGCAGCATTATAAAATGTTGAATTTGTCGGTATGCTGAAAAGGTTTGCATCTGGAGCAAAATAAAACTTTCTGTATCTCGGAAAGTAAGGAATAGGTTTTCCATCAATCATTGCCGGATTTGATCTTGCTCCGATCATTCCTTCAGCACCATATCCAAAACTCATATTCAGCCAATAAGGAAATCCTGAATTTGAAGGTAAAAAAGAAGCAATATTTACCGAAAGCCAGTAAGTCTGACCATTGTAATCTTTTATCATACGTGAAAGAAAATTATTGCCCAGTTCTGCCGGATAATATTGAGCGTAAGGGGAGCCATGAAAAGACCATTTCAACGAAACCCTTTGTTGATTCCAGCCTTTTTGCTGGGCTGCAAAAAGGGCCGCTCCAAAAATATTGGCAAGCATATCACCATGGGAAAACCCCCATTTGGAAGAAAAGCCATCGAAAATTTCAATGATCGACATATATCCGACTGCTGTTAAACCGCCAATCCCGATAGACGCATCATTTTTTACACCGCACCATCGCATCAGATCATATTGAATTGTACCTATATTGTAAGCAGTGGTTGCATGGCCCATTTTATCCATCTGGAGCCATTCACCGTTATCATTGAAAAAATGAAAGTGACTCCTTGGATGTTTACTATACCAAAGAAAATATAGCCCCGCAGAAATTACCACTCCGGTAGCTACTTCACTGATCACAACGGTTTTTAACCTGTCAGGCTGGTAAACAGCACTTGGTGGAAGAAAGAGGCCCTGCGCAAAACCATTCATGGAGCTGACCATGAGGCAAAAAACAACCAGGGGTCGCGAATTGAGTTTTCCAGATTTTAAAGCCAAAGAAAAAAAATCAGCCAATCAGCAAAAATTTAATAAGGTCGTGAGGTAAATCTAAGATTTGGTTCATTCAAAAATCAATATCTTAGGTTCAAATTTAAAGTAAGTTTTATGGATGCGGTGATTCTGGCCAAAGTGAATAATTGGTTAACTGGAAATTATGATCAGGAAACAAAAGCCGAGATTATTCGCTTACAAAATGAAAATCCGGATGAATTGATCGATTCTTTCTATCAGAATCTTGAATTCGGAACAGGGGGGCTGCGTGGCATAATGGGTGTCGGAACCAATCGCATTAACAAGTATACTATTGGAATGGCCACCCAGGGCTATTCCAACTACCTGCTGAAGTCTTTTCCAAACATTATCGTGAAAGTAGCCATTGCACATGATAGCCGCAACAACAGCCGCTTTTATGCGGAAACTGTCGCCAAGGTTTTTGCGGCGAATGGTATTAAGGTATTTCTTTTCCAGTCACTCCGACCTACACCGGAACTTAGTTTTACTATCCGCTATTTAGGATGCCAGGGAGGTGTTGTATGTACTGCTTCCCATAATCCAAAAGAATATAACGGCTATAAGGCATACTGGAACGATGGAGGACAGCTTGTTCCTCCCCATGATCACCGTGTTATTGAAGAGGTTGAGAAAATCGGGTCGGTTAACGAAGTGAAATGGACAGGTGGCGAATCTCATATTACAATGGTGGGGAAAGAAATGGATGAGGCTTATATCAGCATGGTAAAAAATCTTTCAGTTTACCCTGAGATCATTGAACGGCAGCATAATCTTTGCATTGTTTATACGCCCATTCACGGTACCGGAATTAAGCTGGTTCCTGAGGTTTTACAAAGATTTGGATTCAGTAATGTTCATGTGGTAGATGATCAGGCTACTCCGGATGGCAATTTTCCTACAGTTGCTTATCCGAATCCGGAAGAAAAAGAAACCATGAGTCTTGGACTCAAAAAATCCAGGGAAATTGACGCAGATATTTTATTAGGAACCGATCCGGATGCAGATCGTGTGGGCATTGGTATCAAAAACGATAAGGGGGAGTGGATACTCATGAATGGAAATCAGACGGCTGTACTTGCCTTTAATTATATGATTGAAGCCAGAAAAGAAAAAGGCATTTCACAACCGAATGATATGGTTATAAAAACCATCGTTACAACAGATATGATTGATGAAATTGCCAGACAATCCCATATTCATTGTTATAATGTGTTAACCGGTTTCAAGTGGATTGCTGAACTGATAAAAGAGAAAGAGAAGACTGAAAATTATGTCATTGGCGGAGAAGAGAGTTATGGTTTGATGATTGGCGATAAACTACGCGATAAAGATGCCGTAAGCGCGGTCGCTATTCTTTGTGAGATGGCCGCTTACGAAAAAAATAAAGGAAAAACATTGTATGATAAACTAGTTGACCTGTATCTGCAGTTTGGTTTTTATAAAGAATCGCTGATCTCCATTACCAAAAAAGGAATGGACGGTCAAAAACAAATTGCAGATATGATGTCTTCTTACCGAAACCAACCGCCTGTAACTATTAATGGATCATCCGTTGTGCATTTACTGGATTATCAGATAAGCAGAGGGAAAAACCTGAAGACGGGAGAAAGCTGGAAAATAATGCTTCCTGTTAGTAATGTCCTGCAATTCATCCTGGAAGACGGGAGCAAGATTTCCGCACGTCCATCAGGAACTGAACCCAAGATAAAATTTTATTTCAGTGTAAATGAAAAATTAAACAGCCGCACTTCTCTGGAAATAGTCAACAATTTGCTGCAGGAACGTATTGATGCGATTATTGCAGATATGAAATTGAAATAAATCCTTCTTTACTTTTTGAAAATGAAAACTTCAATCATGCTGCTGACAGGTTTTCTGTTGGCTTTTTCCGTTAGTGCCCAGATTAAAATGCCCGGTATTTTTGGAGATCATATGGTTATTCAGCGCGGCAGGCCCGTACCGGTTTGGGGATGGTCTTCTCCAAATGAAAAGCTGGTTCTTACATTTAATCAGCAAAAAAAAGAAATCACTGCAGACCGGAATGGTAAATGGCGCGTGAATCTTGATCCTGAACCTGCAGGAGGGCCGTTTGAACTTAAAGTGCAAGACGGAAATAGTTTAATATTCCATGATGTTATGGTGGGAGAGGTCTGGGTTTGTTCGGGACAGTCAAATATGGAATTTGAATTAAAATCTGCCCGGAATGCCGATAATGAAATTATGAATGCCGGTTATCCGGAAATTCGACATATTAAAATTCCCCTGACCCTGAGCAATACCCCGAAAGATGATATCCCGCCAACGCAATGGGAAGTCTGTTCTCCCAAAACGGCTGGTGATTTCACGGCAGTCGGATATTTTTTTGCACGTGAGATTGTAAAACGATTACATGTATCAGTTGGCCTCATAAATACTACGTGGGGGGGAACCATGGTAGAGGCATGGACAAGTCATGGAGCATTGGAAAATAGTCCCGAATTTAAATCCATAATCAATTCTGTACCGGATAAAGATATAGAGTCTGCGATGAAAGAACGGCACAAAAGACTTGCACAGCAGGTGAAACTTTTGCAAAAAAATGTCATTGACACTGTGCCAGAAGCCGATTGGAAAAATCCTGACTATAACAGTCAGGGCTGGCCGAAGATCAGTATTGCACTTAACTGGGAAAACCAGCAATTGGGATTGAGTGACCTGGATGGAATTGTATGGTACAGAAAAGAAGTCTTTCTTGATGATAGTATTGTAAACAAATCCGTTACACTCTCCCTCGGAAAAATTGATGACAATGATGATACTTATGTAAATGGAATTTGGGTGGGTTCTACAAAAAACTGGGCCGAGAACAGAATTTATCGCGTTCCTGCAGGTGTTTTCAAAACAGGAAAAAATATCATTGCCGTGAGAGTGGAAGATACAGGTGGAGGCGGAGGATTCTATGGTGATTCTTCATCCGTTTATCTTAAATCGGAAGACGGATTCATATCCCTCAGCAATAACTGGATTTTTCGGATCGCAAAAATAACCAGTAATGCAATGGGTATCGGGCCAAATGATCATACCAGTCTCCTTTTTAATGCCATGATAAATCCATTGATTCCTTATGGAATTCGTGGCGTATTGTGGTATCAGGGAGAAGCAAATACAGAACGGGCATATCAATACAGGACGGCTTTCCCACTCATGATCAGCGACTGGAGACAACATTGGGGAGAAGGTAATTTTCCGTTCTATTTTGTTCAGCTTGCGAGTTTCAATGCGGGTAATGGAAATAGTCAGCAAGGCAGTACATGGGCTGAATTAAGGGAAGCGCAGGCGCGTACGTTAAGTTTGCCTGCAACTGGAATGTCTGTTACAACTGATATTGGAGAATCAAATGATATACATCCGAAAAATAAACAGGATGTAGGCCTGCGGCTGGCTGCCATTGCAATGAATAATATCTACGAACAAACGGAGGAATATAGCGGACCTGTGTATGAATCAATGAACATTCAGAAAGATAAGATCATATTGAGTTTTACCCATACCGGAAGCGGATTGTTGGTAAAAGATAAATACGGATACCTCAGGGGTTTTGAAATTGCAGGACCGGATCATCATTTCTATTATGCTAAAGCCATTATGCAGAACAATAAAGTAATTGTTTACGCAGATGAAGTATCCCAAGCCGAGTCAGTACATTTTGCATGGGCTGATGATGCTGCTGATGCAAACCTTTACAATAAGGAAGGTTTCCCGGCTGTTCCTTTCCGGACCGATCAATGGAAAGGGGTAACGGACGATAAAAAGTTTGAAATAGGAAAGCCATAACAGTATGGGAGTATGGGAGTATGGGAATATGAGAATATGTTATCACAACTCCATGTAACTACATTTATAAAGCCGGCTTACAGAATCCGTTCGCTTATCAATCCTGATTTCTTGTTTTTCAGTATTAGTTTTTTAGCTCCATAATGCGTCATTTCTTCCTTTATCAGATAGTGATCAGCATCAAATTCAACCAGGTTGCTTGGTTTAGAAAGTCCGGTTTGGCCGCGCCAAATATCTAATTTAACAGGTTCCCATAATTTAGTCTTTGCTGATTTATAAGAAGCATCGAGTACAGCGTTTACTACGTAACCATCATAAAAAGTTTCTTTGGGTGAAATTCCTTTTTCAATTGCGTTGAACATATCGGTAAACATATGATTGTATCCCAGATCGTTTAGTTCATCGCCTACAGGAAATAACCAGCCCGAATTGGATTCAGCTTTTTCCGCAACATAATCCGCACCTTTGCCTGTGGTGAACATTTCAAATCCTGTCCTTAAGAAATTATTAATCCATATGGTTCCTTCTGTGCCCATTACTTCGTCACGTAGATCAAGACCACCACGGAAAGTCCAGCTCACTTCAAACTGACCGATAGCACCATTCTCGTATTTTACCAGACCAATGGCATGGTCTTCAGCTTCAATGGGTTTTACCTGAGTATCTGCCCAGCACATTACTTCAACTGGTTTAATATCCTTTCCAATAAAATTTCTTCCAATCTCCACACAATGGCAACCCAGATCAAGTATACATCCACCTCCCGCCTGTTCAAGGTCCCAGAACCAGTCACTATGCGGACCAGGATGTGTTTCTCTTGATTTGGACCAGAGAATTCTGCCCAGCGCGCCATTTTTTACGCTTTCAAGCGCTTTTAAGAATTTAGGAGTGTAAACAAGATCTTCCAGGTAACCGTTAAAAATGTCCGCTGTTTCTACAGCTTCAAGCATTCGTTTTGCCTCAGAAGCGTTTCTGCCAAGGGGCTTGGTAGTGATAACTGCTTTTTTGTGTTTGCAACATAAAAGAACTGCAGTTTCATGCAGGTTATTCGGAAGAGAAATACAAACCACATCCACATCCGGATGAGCAATAGCTTCTTCCATATCTGTCGTCCAGTGCAGACATCCATAATCGGAAGCAAATTTTTTAGCAGACTCTTCACGTCTTGAATAAATACTTGTGATTCTGTCCCGGGTGCGTTGTCCCTGTATTGATTCTGCATAAAACCGTCCGATAAATCCGGATCCCAGCATAGCAATTCTCATAAGTTCAATTTAATTTTATAAAAATCAGGCGGAAACCTGAGCGTTGATGGCAGATTTTTTTTCTTTAAAAAATAATATAAAGTAAATTAAAACACCCAGGGCGATGTAGGCAGGAACAAACCAGATCTTTGTCCAGTTATGACCCACGGAAGATGCATAATTATCAACTACAAAACCGGAGAACCAGGTTCCTATAAACATACCCACTCCATAAGTTGCAAATGTAAATAATCCCTGCGCTGCATTTTTGATCGTCGCTCCGGCTTTTTTCTCTGTATACATATATCCTGTGACAAAAAAGAAATCATAACAAACACCATGCAAAATGATACCGGCATATAACATCCAAAGATTCGCATCAATATTGCCATAAGCAAAACAAATATATCTTAAAATCCAGGCTACCATACCCATTAGTAGCATATTCTTAACTCCGATACGGTTAAAAAGAAAAGGTATAGCGAGAATAAACACGCCTTCAGAAATTTGTCCCAGGATCATTTTTGAAGCAGCGCCCTGCATGCCAATTTCATTCAGAAATGCATTGGCGAATCCGTAATAAAATGAAAGAGGAATACAAACCAGGATGGCTGCAATAAAAAATATCAAATAAGACCTGTTCTTAAATAATACAAAAGCATCCGTTCCAAGTGCCTTTGCTGCCGATGCCTGATTGCTGGCCGCTTTCGGAGGTGTATTGGGTAAAAAGAAACTAAATAATCCAAGAAGGGCAGAAGCTCCTGAAGCCAGATAAAAAGTATTTCCAATCTGACCCGTTTTCTCCCATTGAAGTTTTCCAATCAACAAACCGGCAACGATCCAGCCTAAAGTTCCAAATACCCTGATCCATGGGAATTGTTTTCCGGGATCTTTCATCTGATTAAAAGCAATGCTGTTTGATAAAGCAATCGTTGGCATATATAACAGTGAATAAACCAGGATGATCCAGTAAAAAGGGCCATTTTGTGTTACAGTAGTTGCAAGAAATAGAAGGGCTGCTCCGAGAAGATGAAGTAAACCCATAATTCGTTGTGCAGCAAAAAAACGATCCGCAATCAATCCCACGATAAAAGGAGATATCATGGTGGCGATGGCCAGCGCACTATAAGCAGCGCCAATCTGAATACCACTGGAATGCAGGTTGTTTCCCATATACGTGCTCATCGTAACATACCAGGATCCCCAGATAAAATATTCAAGAAACATCATAAGGGAAAGCTGTACGGATGCAGTCGACTTCATGAAAAGAAAATTGAAATGATGGGATTGAACTGAAAAGTTACAAATGAAAAGACGCAATGTAAAAAATTCTTCAATTATCTTGCATCTCATGCGGGCGTTATCCGATTCATACAGGCATAAAGGTCTTCGAAAGCAATTGGTAGAACTGATCAGAAATAAAGGAATTAGTGATGAAAGGGTTTTACAGGCTATTCAGGAGATTCCAAGGCATTATTTTATTGATTCAGCATTTGATCAGAAAGCCTATGAGGACCGGGCCTTCCCAATTGCAGAAGGACAAACCATTTCCCAGCCTTATACTGTTGCCTACCAAACCCAGTTGCTGGATATTCAGCCCCATGAAAAAGTGCTTGAAGTGGGAACCGGCAGCGGATACCAGGCCTGCGTTCTGGCTATGATGGGGGCACAGGTGTATACAATAGAAAGACAAAAGCAGCTATACGATCAAAACAAACAATTCAGTTATCTCCGAAATTATCCATCTATCCGATATTTCTATGGGGACGGCTATCAGGGGCTGCCAACATACGCACCCTTCGATAAAATTATTGTGACGGCTGCAGCACCTGTTATTCCAGATAAATTGGTAGAACAATTAAGAAACGGTGGCAAAATGGTCATACCGGTTGGAGAAGGTAAAGTTCAGCAAATGATGCGAATTTATAAAGATGCATCGGGACAGATACATGAAGAGATTTATGATGACTTCTCCTTCGTTCCCATGTTACAGGGGAAAAACAATTAAGCCCAAAGCTTAAGGCCTAAAGCATTTTAGTATACGGTTAATGGTATTTGGTATATGGATTTTTTCTTTTATTCTCAGATTTTTCTTATTACCATAAACTATAAACCATAAGCCATAAACCAAACAAATGACTCCGCAAAGAGAAATGCGACTCAAAAAAGTTCTGGAAAAACGTCAGAACGATCTTACAGTTGTATTGGAAAATGTATTTGACCCGCATAATATTTCTGCTGTAATGCGTACATGTGATGCTGTAGGCATTCAGGAAATACACATTTTAAATACGAAGATCAGCATACATAAAAAATGGGGCGCAAGGAGTAGCAGTAGTGCAGCTAAATGGCTTACGATTCACCAGCATACTGATGCCACAGAATGTTTTGATGAACTAAGAATCAAATATCCGCTGATACTGACAACGCACTTATCTTCTGATGCAGTTTCCTTATATGATATCGATTTTACAAAGCCCATAGCCCTGGTATTTGGGAACGAACACGATGGTGTAAGTGAAGAAATCCGCCGACTCGCTGATGGTAATTTTGTAATACCTCAGGTGGGAATGATCCGTTCCCTGAATATTTCTGTAGCCTGTGCAGTCAGTCTTTATGAGGCCTTCCGGCAGAAGCAGGCCGCAGAACATTATAGTAAAACTAAACTGCAGGAATCTGAGTTTCAAAAATTATGGAAAATGTGGAGGAATAATCAGGAAATTTGAAAATTATAAAAAACATATTGCATTAACCTGGTCGGCCGTTTACCTCCCCCCTTTGTTTCGCTCTGTCCCTTAAAGAATGAATGCTTATATTCAGTTCAAATCCGATAAGAAGGATGAGGGCGTTAAAGTAAATAACAATCATTAAAATCATGATCGTACCGATTGATCCATATACCTTATTATAGGTTCCGAATTTATTTACCCAAATAGAAAAAAGAAATGTTAGCAGGATCATCAATGTGGTCGCCAGGGTAGTGCCTGGTGAAATCAACCGCCATTTTTCCTTTATGGCCGGCGCATGTTTGTAAATAAATGCTATAGTAAAATAAAACAATGGAATAATTACAACCCATCGAAGGGATTTAACAACTCCTCTCATGGAGCTTCTGTGAATATTAAATGCCCTGAAAATATATCGGAGCAGTTCGTCCTGCGTTACCAGGATAAGAACACTTCCTATCAATAATAGAATCATGACCAGCGTGAGCCGGATCGCAATCAAACGGTTCACAATAAAATTCCTGGGTGTATAAGAAGCCAGGGATTTATTAAATGATTGCATCAGGCCAATCATTGCATTAGATGCATAGTACAGGGTCACGACCAGTCCGATTGATAATAAACCGCCTCGTTGTTTGGTGAGAAAGTCATTTATAAAATTTGAAACAAGTACATTGGTATTCTGGTTGGGTGTAATATCTCTTGTTAATAATAAAAGTTGTTTCGTGAGTTTTTTTGAAACCGGAAGGTATGGAATGAGGGTGCAAAGAAAAATCATTGCAGCGGGTATTGCCATAAGAAAACTAAAAGCAATGGATCTTGCCCTGTCGTTCAACCCAACTTTCTTCACCTGGTATTTAAAAAATATGATTACATCGTATAAGGGCAGTCCCTGAAATCCTGGAAGAAAAATGGTTTTGCTCCTTGTTGAAGCATATTTGTAGGGTATAGTGGTCTTTATGTATTTGTCGATAGTGGTCATTGGTTTTCTTTTGACTGCTGACCAATACGCATTTGTTCATCCAAGGCTTTCTGGTATTCTTTTGCATTTTTAATATGCTCAGTATAAGTTTCTGCAAAATTTGAATATCCTGAAAAATCCGGTTTGGCGACAAAATAAAAATAATTTGTTTGAGGAGCGTTTAATACTGCATCCATGGATTCCATAGATGGCGTGCAGATAGGTCCGGGCGGTAACCCTGCATTCAGATAAGTATTGTAAGGCGATTCTATAAGTAAGTATTTTTCGTAGACTCTTCTCAGATCGAAACGCCGAAGGGCAAATTTTACAGTCGGATCAGCTGACAGGCGCATTCCGCTGGCAAGGCGGTTTAAGTATACACTCGCGATCTTTGGTTTATCTTCTTTACGCGTTGTTTCTTCTTCAACAATGGAAGCCAGGATATATGATGTAATCCTGTTTAGGTGATGATCAGCAGCCTTCTGTAACCTTTCGGGGGTCCAGTAAACCTGGGCAGCAACTTCCATTTTTTTAAAGATCCTGGATGCTGAAGTGTTCCAGTAATATGTATATGTATTGGGAAAAACCATGGTCATTATGGTATTCGTATCCAGTCCGTATAATTTTAAAGAATCGGTATTATTCATATAACGCATAAAGGCAGCAGAATCGCATTCAAGTTTTTTACCGACCAAATCGGCAAGATCCTCCCGGGTACGCAATTTTGTTATTATGAGATTTACTGGAATCTGTTTACCATTCCGCAACATTTTTAGAATGCTAAAAAGGTCCATGCCTTCGCGGATTTCATATTTCCCTGCCTTCATAGAGGAAGGATAAGAAATCCGTTTCGCAAGCCAGTTAAAAACATCCGGATGAGTTAATACCAAATCATTCCTGAGCATTGAGTCCAGATCCTGATAATTCATTCCGGTATGAATATAGAGATCATACCTGTTAGATTTAAACGCCGTACCGGGACCGAATATCAGATAAGCTCCTTCAGCAGCAATTAGCAGGATTAAAATGATCAGGAGCAGAAATAGTTTCTTCACGTGTATTTGGATTATTCAACAAAATAAACAAAAAACCCCGTCATTGGAATGCGGGGTCCTAAATATAATGGGATAGTTTATTTCTTCTGGGCCGGAGTTCCGGGTATATTGGTAGAAGTGGGAGCAGCTTTGAGATCTCTTGCCCGATTTGTAGCAGCCTTAGGAATAAATATTGTAGAAAACAGACAAAGTAAGACTACAACAGTTGCAAGTATCCAGGTTCCTTTTTCCAGGATATCAGTAGTTTGTTTAACACCCATAAACTGGTTGCTAAAACCTGCTACATTACCGGCAAGTCCTCCGCCTTTAGGATTCTGAACCAGGATTATCAGTCCCAACAGACCACAAGCGAGTAAAAGTATTATAACAAAAAATATCATGGAAGAGATGCTTTTAATTGTTCAATTCTGGATGCAAAATAAGCGCTTTTGGGGGGATAAATCAAACTTAATTTCTGGAAAAGAGCAATGGCGTTTTCATACATACCCTGTTTTGCTAATACTTCTGCCATGGATTCTGTGAGTATATCTCTTTCTTCAATTGAATGTGCGGCAAAATGACGGATCCGTTCAGCTTCTTTTTCTTCTGTCTTATCAGGTAAGTGTCTGGAAGGTAGTTTCTTCATTACCTTTAACCAGTCTGTAAAACTTTTCAATTGTTTGCCGAGATTATCTGAAGGCTGTTCTTCCAGTACTAGTTTAATGCCCTGGGAAGCGAAATAATCAATCATGTGATAAGGGGCAAATACAATGGATTCTGCATTCTTCGCGTTAAATGCCGGAATGGTTTTTTGCTCATCCAATTCATTAATGGGCAAAGAAACAGTTTCAGATAGAATTTCCATTTGATTTTCTTCTTCCACAACTATTTGTGAAGGACCGTCAAATGCTTCATAGTCACGTTCATCAGTCCTTTCAGATAAACCTTCATTTATTTTGTTTTCTATTATGGACTCATCTTCCACTGGTAATAA
>Ga0206912_1162_pt1 | contig 16843 bp, 17 predicted proteins | sample Alteio_BWOrgHeat_75_FD_152933 | JGI IMG/M metagenome (GOLD analysis project Ga0206912, IMG submission 152933) | Enriched cells from forest soil in Barre Woods Harvard Forest LTER site, Petersham, Massachusetts, United States -... | ecosystem: Environmental > Terrestrial > Soil > Temperate forest >... | reverse complement strand
TTTTGGCGTTTGCGCCAATCAAAATGTGGGATTTAAATATTTGACGTTTGGTTATACCGATAAAGCGCCCGCACCCCAGGTAATAACCCAAAATGATGTTACTCCGCCCGAAATATATATTACCTCGCCCGAAGTTACGCGCGGGTTAAAAGTAGTACAAAACAGCGATGTGCTGCATGTTGCCGGTATAGCTAAAGATGCCAGCGGCATATTTTCGGTAGTAGTAAACGGCATACAGGCCGCGGTTGATAAGGCCGGTAATTTTACGGTTGACGTTCCAATGGCCATAGGTGATAACCCCTTGATGGTGATGGCTACCGATATGAATATGAATAAGGGCACTTACAGCTTTCATATCGTTCGTAATAATATATCGGCAGCCACGCAGGCAACCATACAGCAAAGCGCGGCGCAGGGGAAATACTATGCCCTGTTAATCGGCGTACAGGATTATAAGGACCAAACCATACCTAGTTTGGAGGGCCCGGTTAGCGACGCGACCACCTTGCTTAAATCGCTTACCGGTAACTATACCTTTGCCCCCGAGAATGTAACTGCTTTAAATAATGCAACACGTGAACAGTTTTTCCACGCGCTGGATGATCTGTCGAACAAAATTAAACCCGAGGATAATCTGCTGATATTTTATGCCGGGCATGGATATTATGATGAGGCGCATTTACAGGGCTACTGGTACCCTGCCGACGCGGTGCTTAAACGCAGGGATACCTGGATATCAAACGCCGACCTAATAGACTATATAACCGCCATAAAATCAAAACATACCTTATTGATAAGCGATGCCTGTTTTTCGGGGAGCATATTTAAAACCAGGGGCATTGATATAGCACCCAAGGATATACAGGAACTGTATAAACTGCCCAGCCGCAAAGCCATGACCAGCGGCGCTATGAAGGAAGTACCAGATAAAAGCGTTTTTATAGAATACCTGGTAAAGCGCCTTAATCAAAATACAGATAACTTTTTACCTGCTGAACAGTTGTTTGCCAGCTTTAAGGCCGCGGTAATAAACAACAGCCCCAATGGGCAGGTACCCCAGTTTGGCGAGATCAGGGAGGCAGGCGATGAGGGGGGAGATTTTATTTTTATTAGGAAGCAGTAGGTGTATCTATACAACGCAAAAGCAAAATTTCATAACCTTAAGACATTAATAATTCTTATCGGGATAGTAAGGGATCAAAAATAAATTTGATATTTATCCGGTTAAATTAAATCAATGTCCATACCAAAAAACAATATAGCTGTAATAACAGGAGGTGCATCTGGCTTAGGGCTGGCTGCTGCTAAAAAGTTTGTTGAGCAAAACATAAAAACCATCATTATAGGCCGCAACGAAGAAAACCTTGCTAAAACTGCCGATGAATTAGGCGACCTGTGCAGTTACAAGGTATTCGACCTGAATAATTTAAGCAGCATCCCGCAATTGATAAACGATATTGTGCTGGAATATGGAACAATAGATATACTGGTAAACAATGCCGGTATTAACCTGAAAAAGCATTTCACCGATGTAACCGACGAAGAATTTCAACAGGTTATTCAAACTAACTTAAATTCGGTTTTCGCCATCAGCCGCGAGGCGGCCAAAGTAATGATAGCTAACGGTGAAGGCTGTATCATCAATATCAGCTCAATGGCCGCGCAATATGGCATACCCTATGTAATTGCCTATACTGCCGCCAAAACAGGCATTGAGGGCATAACAAAGGCTATGGCTGTTGAGTTGTCGCCAAAAGGTATACGGGTAAATTGCGTGGCGCCGGGTTTTATAAAAACCAATATGTCGGCAAAAGCATTGGATAATGACCCGGAACGAAAGCAAAAAGTATTATCACGTACCCCCATGGGTAAGTTAGGTGAGCCGGAAGATGTAGCGGAAGCAATATTTTTCCTGGCGTCTGACGCGGCCAAATATATTACAGGCGTAGTTTTACCGGTTGACGGTGGTAACTCAATAGGCTTTTAACCGGGGCATTGAATTACTTGGGTTTATTCTGGTTTGGGTTAACCACGGGCGGGGTAGAGGTTATTTCACCAAATTCGTTTACATAAGCCATCATGCTGTCCAGGTCGCTGCTTCCGGGGTTATCTTTGCGTTCCTGTTTGCGCTGGGCTTTGTCTTCTTTTTTTTTCTGGCGGTTCTTTTCCAGTTGTTTCTTCATAAAGGTTGCTTGCGATTTAGCCATAAATTATATTGGGTTAAGTGAATATTGTTATAAATAAAAAGCACCCCGATTGATCGGGGTGCCTTACGATCAACTTATAGAGATTTTTTAAATTACCTTTACATTTACCGCGTTAAGGCCTTTTTTGCCTTCTTCCAGATCAAACGATACTTTGTCGTTTTCACGAATTTCATCGATCAATCCTGTAGAGTGTACAAAAACATCGCTTCTGTCATTACTCTGTGAAATGAATCCAAAACCTTTTTCGGAATTGAAAAACTTTACTGTTCCTTCTTTTTGCATTATAATTTTTAAATAAGTGTGCAAGGTAGGCATATATACTGGTATATCGCTCTTTTCGCCCTACTTTAAATTCAGGGCCGCACATTTATATTCAAATAACTGCCTTTATTCCATAAACAATGCATACCTTTAAGCACTTCTCTAAAAAACTCTTAGGCATTACCCGTTTTCTGATAGGATAATATTTAAGCTTCACGCTAATAATTAATCAGGAAAAACCATACCATCACTGCTTATATAAATTATTGCCTGCTGCGTGATATGCGCTGCCGTCAATTAATATCAAACAAATACTATTATGAGTAAAGACAGGAAAACTATTAAAGAAAAAAAGAAAGAGCCGAGTGCAAATTTAAATAAAAAGCTATCCAGCTACCAGTCTGAAAAAGGTTCCATGTCACAATCTGATCTGTCGATCGGAAAAAAATCAAAGTAACTATGAAAGAGCAAACAATTGAAAACCAGGTAAAAATGTACCTGTATGATTTGATGAACACAGCTAAAGAACACGGCTTTAAAGCGGATGATAACTGGGAACTGAGTATGGTAACTGATACCGAAAGAATAAAAATTCAGAAAGATTATTACCCTACCATCGCCACCAAAATAATCCCTGAGTTTTTATTGCAGGTTTTTCATTTAACAAAATTCAGGCTTAAGCAAAGCTTAAACAAAAACGAAGAAAGCCTGAATAACCGCAGCGTAGTAAATAACGAGCTGAATTATATAGTTGCGTTTAACCCCAAGCGGCCCCGAACTTAGCCAAACAGGATTGATTAAACCTTGATGCTGAAACAATTAGGCATGCAATTCGTATACCTAATATAATTGCAGGATACCCCTATGTTTTGTTTATTAATCGGTCAAAAAAAATGGTGGTGAATAACCCGGTAAAAATAAGGGCCATAATTACCGGTACAACCGGTATGGTTGGCGAAGGTGTAATGCACGAGTGCCTGCTGCATCCGCAGGTTGAAGCGGTGCTGGTTATTAACCGCAGGCCGGGAGGTGTTACACATCCAAAATTAAAGGAGATCATTCATCAGGATTTTCTCGACCTTTCAGCTATCGAAGACCAGTTAACGGGCTATAACGCCTGCTTTTTTTGCCTCGGCGTATCGTCTATTGGGATGAAGGAAGAGGAATACGTTAAGCTTACCTATACGTTAACGCTTAATGTTGCCCAAACCTTAAGCAAACTTAACAAGGAGATGACCCTATGTTATATTTCGGGTGCCGGAACTGATAGCACAGAGAAGGGCCGGTCGATGTGGGCAAGGGTTAAAGGTAAAACAGAGAACGACCTGATGAAACTGCCTTTTAAACAGGTATTCGCGTTCAGGCCGGCTTTCATAAAAGCTACTGCGGGGTTAAAACGAACGCAAAAAATTTATCGATATATTGGGTGGCTATATCCATTTTTTCGGCTGGTGTTGCCTGGCTCTACTTGTACACTTAAAGAGATAGGGTTAGCCATGATCCATTCGGTAACAAGGGGATATGATAAAGATATCCTTGAAGTGAGGGATATTGTTGCGTTAGCAAAAAGCTGATAATTAATACACTTATTTTCAATGTTTTATAAAAAACTCTTCTCTTCATTTAAAACATTATTTGAATTTCGTTATTGTGTATACGTTATAGTATAGTCTTTCGTAATTATCATGAAATTACCCCTTATAAAAGAATACCTGTTCCTGTTCATCCTGGCAATATGTATAGTACCATTGCGGGTTAAAGCCTATGGGATATTAACGCATGAGGCCGTAGTTGACGCGAGCTGGGAAAAATCTATCAAGCCATTACTTAAAAGCAGGTTTCCCGGCACCACCGATGCCGACCTGCTGATCGCACATTCTTATGCTTACGGGGGCAGCTTAATGGCCGATATTGGTTACTCGCCTTATGGCAGCGTTTATTTTACCAACCTGGTGCACTATGTACGCAGCGGTGATTACGTAAGTAACCTCATCTCCGAATCGCAAAACCTAAACGAATTCGCTTTTGCCTTAGGTGCAATGTGCCATTATATGGCCGACAGATACGGGCACTCAATAGGTACCAACCTGGTAGTGCCAATGGTGTATCCCAAAATAGAGAAAAAATTCGGCAAGGTAGTTACCTATGAGGAGGATCATATATCGCATAGCCGGGTTGAAATAGCGTTTGATGTATTACAAATAGCCCGCGGCAATTATGCATCGCAGGCGTACCATGACTTTATTGGTTTCAATGTAGCAAAACCGGTATTGGAAAGAGCTTTCATGAAGACCTATGGGGAGGATCTTAACGATGTATTCGGTAATCTAGACAAATCAATAAATAATTTCAGGTGGGCCGTAAACAGCCTGATGCCTGTGGTTACCCGCAGCGCGTGGGAGCTAAAAAAGAATGAAATAAAGAAAAGTACACCGGGCATTACCAGCCGTAAATTTAATTACCGTATGCACCGGAAGAAATATTATGCCGAGTTTGGGAGCGATCTTGACAAGCCGAAATTTAAAGAGCGTTTAATAGCATTTTTCCTGAGAATAGTGCCTAAAGTTGGCCCTTTCAGAATTTTTAGGTTTAAAGAGGTTGACCAGAAAGGTGAAAAACAGTTTATTAAAAGTTTTGATACCGTGTTGGCCAGGTATGCTACTGCTTTAACCCAATTAGATTACAAAATTCCCAAATTGCCTAATATTGATTTTGATACAGGGAATGAAACGGTTTACGGTGAGTATGAACTTACTGATAAAACTTACGATGACCTGATAGATCATTTAGACCAGAATAAATTTACCGATATGACAGCCCCGTTAAAAAAGAATATTATTTCTTTTTACAGCAAAGCTGATACAACCACGCTGGCTAAGTATGACCCCTCCGGTTGGAAAAAAACAAGTACAACACTGAAAAAAATAGAAATAACGCCCCCTGTACCTTCAGATAGTTTAAAAATAACGCCAACTCCTGTTGAAAAAACAGCAATTAAAGCTGCCGATAAAGTCGATAAAGCTGCTGATAAGGCTGCCGAAAAAGCTACTGACAAAACCGACAAAGCTGCTGACAAGGCCGATAAAGCTGGTGAAAAATTAAAACCATAAACGAGCGACTATTCCTGCTCTTATTTAAGGTGTTTTTTTACAATGGCGATCAATTCGGCCAGGTTAAATGGTTTTCTTAAATAGCCGTCGGCGAGGCCTGATGCGGCTATTTCCTTAATATTGCTTACTGCCGAAACAATTATAACGGGTATATGGCTTGTAGCGGGATTAGACTTTAGCTCTCTGCTTATTTGCTCGCCGTTAGCATCACTTTTCCATTCGGTGAGCCAGTTATCCAACAATATCATATGAGGTGCAATGTGATCTAAGGATTTAAGAATTTTAGAATCTTCGGACGAGACAACTTCATATCCCTCTTCCTCCAATACATAAACAATAGTATCCCTGATGTCTTTGTCATCCTCAATTACCAGTATTTTTTTAGCCATTGCTTTGGTGTATAATATACCATTAACACTCAAGCCTATACCTTTTGTTTTAACTACCCCTGTTTTTTAGCAGAATTATGACTTATAGGGTATAAATACCCATTCACTTATTAGAAAGTTTTACTGTTGAAGCAAACACGACAGCGGGGTTCATAGCTTTCCTTTTCGCCCAGCAATACCTTTTCTTTACTTGGTACCAAACGGTACGAGTACAGCGCGGGGTTGCCGCATCGTACGCATACCGCGTGTACCTTGGTTACCGACTCGGCAATTGCCATTAACGCCGGCATAGGGCCAAATGGGCGGCCCTTAAAATCCATATCTAAACCGGCAACAATTACGCGCACGCCTTTATTGGCCAATATGGTACATACCTCCGGCAGTTTATTATCGAAAAACTGCGCCTCGTCAATGCCAATTACCTGGGTATGGCCGGCTAATAATAATATAGCCGACGATTTATCAACCGGGGTAGAGGCTACGGATCTCGAATCATGTGATACCACATCGCTTTCATCATACCGTACATCAAGCCGGGGTTTAAATAGCTGCACGCTTAGCTTTGCAAAACGGGCGCGGTTTATTCTTCGTATCAGCTCTTCGGTTTTGCCAGAAAACATAGAACCGCAAATAACCTCGATGCCGCCGCCGCTTTCATTTTTTCGCTTAAAAACTTCCTCGCTGAGCTGCATGGTAAACTTATTGTTGGGGTCTAATATCAGAATTTAATGCTTAATTTTGATAAGCATTTTTTCTTAGCGCATACCATGAACCAACTGGAAGTATTTAATAAGATAGGCGGCATCATCAAGGAGCTTAATGACCAGTATAAATATCTTGAAGCCAACCCCGCAGAGTTAAACGAACTCGAGCTGGAGCTTTTTGTTGCCAATGCCCATTTTTTGGCCGATCATTCAGAAATATTAAGTAAACTAAACTTGCGAACCAGGGTCGAAAAACCGGTTGTTAAAAAACAGGAAGGCAACGAAAAATATTTTGAACCAGTTGTTCAGCAGCCGGTTACTACTGATGAAACGCCCGCTGAAACCAGCGACGGGCCATCGGGCATAGATATTTCGGCACATAGCCCAGAAGATACCTATTCTTTTATACGCGAAGAGCCTGAAATTATAAAGCATGAGTTAGTAATTGACGAAACGGCGTTCACGGATGAAGAAATTCAGGAAGAAGAACAACTTATAGAAGAAGAAAAAGCCGAAGAACCGCCTCCGCTTAAAGGGGAAGTAAAATCTACCGCCAAAAAGAAAGCTGCCGGCAAAGAAGAAATAATTACTATCAATCAAAAAATATCATCGGGATTAAACCATACAGCCAGTATAACCGCGCACGCAGGTGCGCAGCCGGTTACCAATCTGAAAAGTGCGATAACCCTTAATGAGAAGTTGCTGTATATAAAAGATCTTTTCAGAGGATACAGCCTTGCGTATAGCGAAGCCATAGAAATACTGAACCGCTTTAATACGTTTGAAGAAGCCGAGCGCTTTTTGAATAAAAACTATGTAACCAAAAACGACTGGGGAAGTAAACCGGATACTACTGAAAAATTTTATGAGTTGTTGAGGAGAAGGTATAGTTAGTTGTCTGAACCATGATTTTTGGGATTTTGAGATTAACCTGATTAGGCGTTAAGAAAATCATGACAATCCTTTAATCCTAAAAATCATGGTTCAGACAATTACGCATAAATCATTCCCATTCTATTCGAATCCAGCTTGATGAGTGTGAAAAGCATAACAGTAAAGCTTAACAGCGATGAGCCGCCATAGCTAATGAGCGGAAGCGGAATGCCTATCACCGGCATAATGCCAATAGTCATGCCGATATTAATAATAACATGGAAAAATATAACCGAACCCACGCCATAAGCATAAATACGCGAGAAGGGCGATCGCTGGCGTTCAGCGATATATATTATCCTCAATACTAAAAGCAGGTATAAACCTAACACTACAACTGATCCGGCGAAGCCGAATTCCTCGCCTACGGTACAAAAAATAAAATCGGTACCCTGCTCGGGCACGTACCTGTACATGGTTTGTGTACCGCGCATATAACCTTTGCCCCAAAGCTTGCCTGAGCCAATAGCTATAATTGATTGATGGACATTATATCCTTTTCCTTTCGGATCGCTTTTTATTCCAAGCACTATATCTATGCGCACTTTTTGGTGCGGCTCTAAAACGCTGTTGTACAAAAATTTTACACTAAAAACAAAGGCTATTAATATAGAGGCGCCCACCAATACGGTAAACACTAATTTTTTATTACGCCTGAATACCAGGATAATTAACAATGCAAGCCCCACAAGCACACCAATAATAAGCACCACATTATTTAACTTAAGCGTTAAAACAAACAGCGTAATAAACAACCCTTCAAGTATCAAAAAATAAGGCGAAAGTCCCTCGCGGTATAGAACAAAGATCAGGCAGCTAAATACTAAGGTTGAACCGGCATCTCCCTGCAACAGTATTAGCATCATTGGAAAAAAAATGATCGCGGCTGCAATAGCAAAAGATTTAATATCCGTCACTTTTATATTCATCCCGCTTAAATAGCGGGCCAGCAAAAGGCAAGTGGCAAATTTGGCAAACTCTGCAGGCTGCAGCCTTAACCCCCCCGGCAAGGCTATCCAGGCCTGGTTGCCTTTAACCCTGTGCCCTATAACCAATACCAGTATTAACAAGATAATTGTAAGGGCATACAGAACAGGTGCGAGTGCCGACAGGAAGCGGCTCTCCAATAAAAGAATAAACACGCCCAACACTATTGATACGATAACAAATATAAACTGCTTGCCGTAATCAGTATCAATATCGAGAATATATGGATGCCGCGGGTCATACATTGCCGAATGGATGCTGAACAGGCCAACTGTACACAGCGCCAGGTAAATAAATACCATTAGCCAATCAACATTAAAAAAGAAACCGCGCTGGTTATTCATTTTCTTTTGGTTTATAAACGGCTAAATATTTTGCAGATGGATCTTTTTTATTTGATGCAGATTTTACCGGGCCTACTTTACGCGCCGAGTCAAGCCTTGACTTTTTAAGGCTGTCCTGTTGTGCCTTTTTTTTATTTTTGATCACATATTGACTCAGATCAGGCAGCAGGTTAGCATTCATTATGCGGTTAAATTCATCCTGCGGACGGGATATAGTGCCGGTTAAGTATTTTTCAACCAGGTAGCTGGCTATAGGCGCTGCCCAATTCGCGCCCTGCCCGGCATTTTCAACTACCACAGCAATAGCTATTCGTGGATGATCGCGCGGGGCAAACGCCACAAAAACCGAATTAGGTTTGCCATGCGAATTATCTGCTGTTCCCGTTTTTCCGCACATCACTATCCCCGGTATTTTTGAAGCTGCTGCTGTGCCACGATCAACAACGGCCTGCATACCGTCAATAACCGGCTCAAAATTTTGGGCGCTTATGCCAACATTATGCTTTACCGTATCGTCGACCCGGGTAATATTACGGGTACCAATACTTTTTATAAGGTGGGGCGTATAGTAAAAACCATGATTAGCTATAGTACACTCAATATTGGCTAACTGTAAAGGAGTGGCATCAACCTCACCCTGGCCTATGGCCAAAGAAATAATAGTACTTGAACGCCAGCCACCAGGATGGTATATTTTATCATAATTCGCCGCGGTATATAATCTGCCCGGTCGTTCGTTGGGCATATCCAGGCCAAGCCTCGAGGAGAGGCCAAATTTAATAACACTATCGCGCCAGTTGGTATAAACAGGTTCAATGTTTTTACGACCTGATGCATTCATTATTTTTTCAAAAACCATTGAAAAATAACCGTTGCAAGATAGGGCTACCGCACTGCTCAAATTAACAGTTCCGTGTGCTTCATGGTTATAACATGATATTTTACGGTTCCCAGCCCAATAATAACCCGGGCAGTTGTAAGTGGTGTATGGTGTAATGATCCCTTCCTGTAAAGCAATGAGCGCGCTTAATGGCTTAAATGATGAACCCGGCCGATAATAAGCCTGTATAGGCCGTACCAGGAAAGGGCTGTACGGATCGTCATACAATTTTGCTGCATTATTGCCGCGTTCTCGCCCAACCATAAGGTTAGGGTCATACGTTGGGCTGCTTACAAAGGCTAATATTTCACCTGTCGACGGTTCAATAGCAACAACACTGCCTACCTTATTTTGCATTAATTTTTCGCCCAGCTTTTGTATGTTTATATCTAATGATGAGGTTAAACGTTCGCCCGGTACGGCTACTGTATCATAGGCGCCGTTAGCATACGATCCTTTTTGAATGCCCCGCGAGTCGACCATCATATTTGTTACCCCGCGCTGGCCGCGTAAAACATTTTCATAAGCTTTTTCAACACCGGTAAAACCTATGTAATCGCCAGGGTGGTAATACCCCCCCGAGCTTTTTATAATTTTATCATCCACTTCGAGGATATATCCTAAAAATTGCGCGGCTGTTGAATCGGGGTAGGTACGCACGGAGTGCGGTAAGACCGAAAATCCCGGAAATTCAGATAACCTTTCCTGTAAGGAAGCATATAGCTGCGGTGATAATTGCTTTTCAAAAGGTGATTGCACGCTGCGGCCATATTTTATCGCCTTTTGAAACTGTTTGTCCAACTCGGCTTTATCTATGCCAATTAATTTACAAAACTCTAAAGTATCAAAAGGCTTAACATCTTTTGGGGTTACGCTGATATCATATACGAGGTTATTTTGAACCAGTATTTTTCCATTGCGGTCTAATATTGGCCCCCGGTCAGGGAATTGAATGAGCGGACGGATAACATTTTTGTTGGCATATAACAGGTACTTATCGTCAATTATTTGAATATAAAATAGCCGGGCAAGCAATATCAGTATAATAGTGATAAAAACGCCCCCGATAACGTAACGCCGCTCAAAAAATTTATTCATTTACGTTCTTTGCTCCTAAAGAATAATAAGCCTGAAATTAGCATTAAAAATACGGTAAAAATTGTACTTAACACAACCCGGACCAATGTGTACCTAATCTCGGAAAAGCGAAAAACTTCGAGGTTAAACAAAAAGAAATGGTGAAACAAAGTAAGTATAAGCGCGTACGTAAAAAACCACCTGAAACCCATTATGCTTAGGGTAGGTTCGGGCTCATTATCAAATCCTTCTTTTTGTACAGTTATACTGATAAATAAGATGCGCACAAATGCCAGCAGCACACACGCGGTTGCATGAAGTCCGGGCGTATCATAAAAGGCATCAATAGTCAATCCCATTAAAAACGACAAGGCAAATAATACCAGGTTAGGTGTTTCAAACGGAAGCAGCAAAATAAAAAGAATGTACAAATAGGGCGAAGACAGGTTGTACAGTGTAATATTTTTCAATAAAAACACTTGTATAAAAACCAATAAAATAAACCTTGCCAGGTTAACAATTATAGCCCTATTCATCCTTTTTCTCCTGGGCCTCCAATCCCAACTGCTCCTGGGCCAGTTTGTTAATTACAACATATACGTATTGTAATTTGCTAAAGTCGACAGATAAAGTAACTTCCATATTTAATGACGAACCACCCTCTTTTGCACGCAGGTTACTTACCTTGCCGTAAAGCAAACCGGCCGGGAAAAGCGAATGTTCGGAACTAACTACTTTTTCGCCAAGCTTTGGCTGGGCGCTGTTGGATACATCTATCAGTAAGCCTTTATGCGCGTCGATATTGCTGCCCCAAATAAACGAGCCAATATCTTTATGATCGGCCAGCATTGCACTGAAGCGGGTATCTTTATGTAAAACAGATTGCACAACCGCAAAGTGTTGTGAAACGTTAATTATTTTGCCTACAATACCTGCATCGCAAATTACGCCCATGCCTTTTTCTATATGGGCATTGCTACCCAGGTTAATAGTGATATAATTGCTGCGCCGGTTAACAGAGTTGTTGATCACTTTAGCCACAACATATTCATATTGCTGTTTGTAAATGGTGTCATTAACCCTATGCTTAGCTGCACTATCAACATAAAATGAAGTTTTAAGCTGGTTGCGCAGCCGCGCGTTTTCGATGGCCAAACTATCATTAACTTCACTTAATACAAGGTAGCTCTTTAAATGGTCTGCCCGGGCATATAAATTACCGGTAACCTGGTTGGTGCTGTTAATAAATGTAGCTTTTTGAAAAGAGTTGTATTTGATGTAGATAATGAGCGCGCTCACCTCAAATATAATGAACAGAAAAAATGCGTTGTACTTGCTGATGAAAATTAACAAATTACGCATGGCGAAAGATTAGTTTTGAGTGCTGGGTTTTGAGTAGTGAGTAACTTATCACTCACTACTCAAAACTCAGCACTAAATTACTGCATAAGGAATTTAAAATTACCAATATTTTTAAGGGCCGTACCTGTTCCGCGCACTACGGCGCGCAGCGGGTCTTCGGCAACGTGAACGGGCAGTTTCGTTTTGGCTGATATGCGCCTGTCTAAACCGCGCAGCAAAGCGCCCCCACCGGTTAAATAAATGCCGGTTTGATAAATATCCGCCGATAGTTCAGGCGGGGTTATTTCTAAAGCTTTTAATATCGCTTCTTCAATTTTTGATATTGATTTATCCAGACAATGCGCTATTTCGGTGTATGATACCATGATTTGTTTAGGCACACCGGTCATGAGGTCGCGACCCTGTACGGCAAAATCAACAGGCGGATCGGGCAGTTCGGGCAATGCCGCGCCAACTTCAATTTTAATTTTCTCGGCGGTACGGTCGCCTATCATAATATTATGTTGCCGGCGGATGTACTGCACAATATCCGAATCAAAGTTATCGCCCGCAACCCGTATGGATTGGTCGCAAACAATACCTGATAGCGCGATAACCGCTATCTCGGTAGTGCCACCGCCGATATCGATTATCATGTTTCCCATAGGTTCTTCCACGTCAATACCAATACCTACAGCGGCCGCCATTGGTTCATGTATCAGGTAAACCTCCTTGGCGCCCGCAATTTCGGCCGAGTCGCGCACGGCGCGTTTTTCAACTTCGGTGATACCCGACGGTATGCAGATCACCATCCTTAACGACGGAAAGAACCATCCTTTACCCTGGTTTATCATTTTTATCATCCCGCGTATCATGTGCTCGGCGGCGTTAAAATCGGCAATTACACCATCTTTTAATGGCCTAACCGTACGAATGTTATCGTGTGTTTTGCCTTCCATTTGCATGGCCTGCTTGCCAATAGCGATAACTTTATTGGTTGTGCGGTCAAAAGCTACTATCGACGGTTCGTCAACAACAACTTTATCATTATGTATAATGAGGGTATTTGCGGTACCTAAATCAATCGCGATCTCTTGTGTAAAAAAATTAAATAATCCCATTTTTTGTTTGCTTCAAAATAGTTTGCAAAGGTATGATTAAGAACATTAATTAAAAGTATGAAACACGAATTTCACCATTTAATCCAACTGATAAATATAACTTCTATTTCGTGTAATTCGTATCAATTGGTTTATTTAATATGTTTTAATGTTTAAAGTGGCGAATACCGGTAATAACCATTGAAATATTTTTTTTATTGCACATTTCAACAGAAAGCTTGTCGTTTATTGATCCGCCGGGTTGCAATACAGCCGATATGCCTGCTTCAGCCGCCAGTTCAACACAATCAGGGAACGGGAAAAAAGCATCAGATGCCATTACGGCCCTTTCCAGGTCGAACCCAAAACTTTCGGCCTTTATAATCGCTTGTTTTAAAGAATCAACCCTTGATGTTTGCCCCACGCCGCTTGCCATTAACTGTTGGTTTTTCGCAAAAACAATAGTGTTTGATTTAGTATGTTTTACAACTTTATTGGCAAAATACAGGTCTTTTAACTCTTGTGCTGTTGGGGTTCGGTTGGTAACGGCTGTCATTTGTTCAGTACCCTCAATAACCGAGTCCTTATCTTGTTCGATAACGCCATTTAATAAGGTTTTGAACTGTTTAGAAGGTAATTCAACGGGCTGGCGTACCAGGATAATGCGGTTCTTTTTCTCCTGTAATATTTGTACTGCCTCATCAGTATAAGCAGGCGCTATTAATACTTCATAAAATATTTTGCTGATCTCGGTCGCTGTTTCAGCGTTTATTTCATCATTGGCGATAATTACCCCACCGAAGGCTGATACCGGGTCGCAGGCCAAAGCATCTATCCATGCCTCTTTAATAAATGAACGGCTGGCAATACCGCAGGCGTTGGTATGTTTTAAAATAGCCACGGTTGGCTCGGTAAATTCATCTATCAGGGCAACTGCCGCGTCAACATCTACCAAATTGTTGTAGGATAATTCTTTGCCATGCAGCTTAGTGAATATCGCATCTAAATCGCCATAAAACACGCCTTTTTGATGGGGGTTCTCTCCATAACGTAATACCTGACTGGTTTGAATATTCTGCTTAAATACTGGTAGCGGGTCTTCCTGGTTAAAGTATTGGAATATCGCAGTATCATAGCTTGAAGTAATGTTAAAAGCTTTATGTGCAAACCTTTTGCGCTGGTCAATAGTGGTTTCACCATTTTGCGTTTTCAATATTTCATCCAGTTCGGCATAATCATTTTTTGATGCAACAATAACCACATCTTTAAAATTCTTTGCCGCCGCGCGGATCAGGGAAATACCCCCAATATCTATCTTTTCGATCACATCATCATGCCCTGCGCCCGATTTTACGGTTTCTTCAAATGGGTATAGGTCAACAATAACCAGGTCAATTTCGGGTATCTCATATTGGGCCAGTTGCTGCTGGTCGCCCTCGAAATTTCTGCGGGCCAGTATGCCGCCAAACACCTTTGGGTGCAGGGTTTTAACACGGCCTCCTAAGATAGAAGGATAGGAGGTAAGATCCTCGACTGCTATAACCTCAACCCCGAGGCTGCGTATAAAAGTTTCGGTACCGCCGGTAGAATATAGCTTAACCCCCAAACGGTTTAATTCTTGAATAATAGGCTCCAGGTTATCCTTGTAATAAACTGAAATAAGGGCATTTTTTATGATAACAGGCTCACTCATTTAAAGAAAAAATTTTGAGTCGCAAAGGTAGGGATTAGAGATTAGAGATTAGAGGTTGGGTGTTAGTTTTTTTAAGAAAAATTGTACATTTAGTAAACAATTATTTTACAATGGAAATAATAGAATTAGATATAAATGCAATTGTTATCGGAATTGGCAGAAAAGCAACCGATGAAGAATTAATCAGGTATTTGGTAAAGGAAGCAGATGCTGTACCGATAAGTTTGGAAATTGCTTTTTCAAAGTATAGCGACAACACTAATCTTTGATCTTCAACCCCTAATCTTTAAACTACACCTCCATAAACTCCAAATCCGTACCATAAGTTTCTTCAATAAACCAGGCCGCTGTAATACCGGTTGCAAATATAATGAGCCCTGTTACCCAGCCGCCGGTAACGTAATCATGAAAAACATACCTGGTAAACTTAAACAACAGTATCATAAGCGGCAAAGTGCCTCTAACCATATTGGGGATGCTTATACCAGCCGTTGCCCGCAGATTGGTGCCAAATTGTTCAACACTCATGGTAAAGTACACCACGCTTAAACCTGCGCCATAGCCCAGGCCCGCGCAAATAAAGTAGAACCATGTCGGACTGTTACTATGCTGCAAAAAATAAAGCAATGTAAACAACATGGCTATGCCGTAAAAAATGAACAATGTTTTTTTGCGGCTTTGCAAACGGTGGCTCAACCAGCCCACACTAAAATCGCCGGCTGCTAAGGCCAAATATAAATACATGATGGCCGTGCCCGGTTCAACGCCATTTATACCCATCGCCTTAGCAAACTGATCGGAAAAAGTAACTAATATGCCAATAATATACCATACGGGTAATCCGATTAATATACATTGCAAATATTTTGTAAAACGTTTGCGGTTATTGAAAAACATAAAGAAATTTCCTTTGCTAACAGCCGTTTGCCGCACCTGTTTAAACAAAGTACTCTCTTTTACTTGTACACGCAGCAATAAAAGCAATATACCCAGCGCCCCGCCTATATAATAACAGGTGCGCCAGTCGACCATTTTACTGATAACTGATGCAGCAACCACACCAAATAACCCGAAACCGGCTATCAAACCCGCCGCCATACTGCGTTTTTCTTTTGGCAGCAACTCGCTTACCAGTGTTATGCCTGCGCCAAGTTCGCCTGCAAGGCCAACACCGGCAATAAACCTTAACAGGATGTATTGGTTTAGTGTGCCAACCATGCCATTTAAAATATTGGCGATAGAGTAGAGGAGTATTGAACCAAACAAAACTTTTAGCCGTCCATTTTTATCGCCGAGAATGCCGAATATAATACCCCCTATCACCATCCCGACCATTTGTATGCTGATGAGCAATTCGCCTTTAGAAAGTATTTCGGCAGGATTTAAGCCGAGTGAGGCCAGGCTGGATTTACGGATAATGGCAAATAATAAAAGGTCGTATGTGTCAACAAAAAAGCCTAACGCACTTACAATTACAGCAAGTTGGAAAATGCTGGTCGAAGTCTTTTGATTCATGATAAGATTTAGGTATTAGGTTATATTTACCGGATCAGGATTTCATCTTCTTAAGCAGGCTCTCTATAACCTTTGGAAAATGGTGGTGCTCTAATTGCTGCCCCTTAAACTTTACCATTTCGAGGTTATCATCGGGTTCGATCTTAAATTTTGATTGATGGATGATCTCGCCCTCGTCAAACCGCTCATTTACAAAATGAATGGTAATGCCTGATTCTTCTTCGTTTGCGGCCATTACGGCTTTATGTACATGATCGCCATACATGCCTTGTCCACCATATTTAGGCAGCAGGGCGGGGTGA
>Ga0206912_1161_pt1 | contig 16906 bp, 15 predicted proteins | sample Alteio_BWOrgHeat_75_FD_152933 | JGI IMG/M metagenome (GOLD analysis project Ga0206912, IMG submission 152933) | Enriched cells from forest soil in Barre Woods Harvard Forest LTER site, Petersham, Massachusetts, United States -... | ecosystem: Environmental > Terrestrial > Soil > Temperate forest >... | reverse complement strand
CCATGAACTGGTTCAAATGAAGATAGTTCCGGGCAGCCCGGTTCACGGCATAACGCAATTCAATATTCCTTTTAATGGGATTTCGGCGCAGGTCCAGAAATCGGAATTTCATACGAAGATCTTCTCCACCGTCAGTTTCGTCCTGAATGGTAAATGGAGGTGTTACCGATTTATTCAATATCGTAATCTGTTTTACCCTGATTTCTATTTCCCCCGTCGGTATAATCAGATTCTTATTGGAACGTTCTGAAACAGTTCCGGTAGCCTGGATTACGAATTCACGGCCCAATGGAATATTTGCCTGTGCTTCATTCTGAGCCTCATCGAGCACTAATTGCGTAATTCCGTAGCGGTCCCTGAGGTCAATAAAGGTTATACTGCCAAACTTTCTAAGGGTTTGAACCCAGCCAGCAAGGGTTACTTCCCGGTTGAGGTCACCCAGCCCTAACTCGCCACAGGTATGTGTTCTGAACATTTGATTCCAGGATTAGCCGGCAAAGGTAGGGGGTGCCAGGTAGACCGAAAACGTTTAAAAAAATAAAAAACCGTTTGCGCCCCCTTTCATTTGTTAAAAATAGTTTTTATCTTGTAACCATCCGTGCGATTCACCTCCTCATGATTAAACCTATCCTGGTTATTCTATTCTTACCTTAAGCAACTACATCCATACCCTTGTAAGGCCATCTGTTTTTTGATCGGACCAACCTGAAGCAATCAAAACGAAAAACGGACCTTATGGAATTCATTATTATTGTTGCGCTGGTTACGGCCGTACTGATCCTGCACCGACCTCTTTCAGCCTTATTCAATAAGCTCTATATAAGCCGCCAGCAGCATAAATTTATAGAGTGCGAAACTTTTTATCATAGTGTGGTTTCCAAATACATCCGTTTTTATAACCGCCTGGGCCTCGAAGAACAGCGAAGATTCCTTTTCCGTACTTTTTTATTCAGAAAATCCCGGCGCTTTCATTATATCGAAGTTAAAGAGAGTGCAGAAATGCCCATTCTTATCAGCGCCGTTGCAATACAACTCACATTCGGTCTCGATAAATATATGCTGAATTACTTCAACGACATTTATGTTTTGAAAGATGATTACCACTATGGATTCTATTCCCGTCCTTTTATGGGTCATGTGGATCAGAGTGGAATTTATCTTTCCTGGGATAATTTTATCAAAGGCATTACCGGTCAGACTCCCAATTGCAATGTCGGGCTTCATGAAATGGGTCATGCTCTGGCTTATGTTACTTTCATAACAGAAACTGAAGAAGACAAACATTTTAAAAAAGAATTCAAAAACTTCTCTAAAGTTGCACGACCCATTTTTACAAGTATGCAGGGAGGAAACCGCAACCTGCTGGGTGAATATGCTGCAGTCAATTACCATGAATTCTGGGCTGTGTCAGTCGAAACTTTCTTCGAAAATCCTGTTTGCATGCAACACGACCTGCCGGAATTATACCAGGCTATGATCAGCCTTCTTCGTCAGGATCCTTTGCAAATGCGCAATAACAACATTGGCAAAGCAGTCTTTATGGTGAAGGCGAAAGAAAGCGTAAAGCTTAAAGCCTAAAACCTTTTCGAATTATATACGTGTAAGAATTTTTTCAAAACGACTGATGTCTACCAGCGGGTCGATGAGTTCCTTACCCGTTATTTTATCAGCTAACTGTTTGCCGAAATAGGGAGCCAGCGAACAACCTTTGGTTCCCAATCCGTTTAATATACCTATGCGGGAATTCAATGGATGAAAACCAACAAATGGTCTTCGTTCAAGTGTAGCTGGACGAATGGATGCAAAATGTTCTTGAATGGCATAAGGTAATTTTATATTAAAATTCAGCCATTCCTCCCCATTTTTCCTGAATTTCTCTGATGGCAGGTCATTGTCGAATGACCATTCGTAAGAAGATCCCAGCCAGAAAATATTTTCCCCGCAGGGAACCAGACTCATACCCTTTTTATAAACCTTATCAGCAGGCAGGCTTTTTATTTCCACCAAGAGTGCTTCTCCTTTGTTTAATGCGAATGGTAATTTATTAAAATATGGATTTTGCGCAGATGATTTACCGTCACAAAATATTATATAACTGGCACGCATATTCGAATATTCTAACTTTTTACCCGTTTCTTTTAATTTAAACGGATCAAAGTGACAGTCAACCAGGCAATTATTTTCTTTCAGCCATATTCTCCAGCTTTTCAATAATTTTTCGACATTTACTAACTGGCATGGATGGATCGCACCCCACCCCAGATCATATCTGAACCATTCTGCATATTTTTTACTGTCTTCACCAGGAATCAGATAAGACGGATCTTCCTCATAACGTTTCTGAAAAGCCTGTAACATTTGCACAGTTGGAAAGAAATCAATCAAGCTTATTTCGTCAATAAAATTTTCCTCCAGAAAATTTCCTATTTCCTGATATGCATTTTTTGCAAAGGGCATAAGTTCATCTATCATCCAGGTAGTAACGAGTCTTCTTCCTGTGACAGGGTTGATCAGGCCAGCCGCGCGAATGGAAGCGCTATCCGGATTTATCTGATCGATGAGTTTAAAAGAAACTCCGGATTTATGTAACCAGTAGCTGAGCCAGGTTCCTGCGAGTCCTTGTCCAACAATCAAAACATCCACTTTCTTCATAACATAAATAATGCAAAGCCAAAAGCTTAAGGCCTAAAGCTTTTAAAAGAAAAAATCCTCTCAGAATATCAAGAGGATTTTAAATTTATTGAAACCATTACTTAATTCGTAAATAGCATTATCAATAAAAAGTTTTAGGCTTTAGGCTTTAGGCTTTAAGCTTTAGGCTTTAGGCTTTAGGCTTTAAGCTTTAGGCCTTGAGCTTTTTAACACCCTCGCCATAGTTGCTCCGATATTAGCGGGGCTTTGCACCACTTCAATACCACATTCTGTCATGATTTTCATTTTTGCTGAAGCAGTGTCGTCGGCTCCGCCGATAATTGCACCTGCATGACCCATACGGCGTCCGGGTGGTGCTGTCTGCCCTGCAATAAATCCAACCACCGGCTTACGGTAATTTACTTTTATCCACCGTGCTGCTTCCGCTTCCATGCTGCCGCCAATTTCTCCAATCATTACTATACCTTCTGTTTCGGGATCATTCATCAATAATTCCACCGCTTCTTTTGTGGTAGTGCCGATGATGGGATCACCACCAATTCCAATGGCTGTAGAGATACCCAGACCCGCTTTTACTACCTGGTCCGCTGCTTCATAAGTTAACGTTCCGGATTTGGATACAATTCCAATCTTCCCGGTTTTAAAAACAAATCCGGGCATGATACCTACTTTACATTCTCCCGGTGTAATAACTCCCGGACAATTTGGGCCAATCAACCGGCTATTGGTGCCCGTTAAATAATGTTTTGCCTTTACCATATCCTGCACAGGAATACCTTCCGTGATACAGACTATCAGGGCGATACCTGCTTCAGCAGATTCCATGATGGCATCTGCTGCAAAAGCCGGTGGCACAAAAATAATAGACACATTAGCACCAGTAGTTTTCACAGCGTCTGCAACCGTATTGAAAACCGGGCGGTCAAGATGTTTGCTACCGCCTTTACCGGGTGTAACTCCACCCACCACCTGAGTTCCGTATTCGATCATCTGCAATGCATGAAAGCTGCCTTCTGTTCCTGTGAAGCCCTGTACAATGATTTTTGAATTTTTGTTGACTAATACTGCCATTGTTCTTTTTTAGGTGGTTTTTATGCTAACAAAATTACTTATTTCAACAATTCATCCATGGTTGTGGTTATTTTCAATTTTCCCTTTCATTTCCAGCTGTCGCATATCCTTGGCATCCTGCAGGAATTCTGATGCAAAAATGAAATCATTCAGTTTTTTATTCTTGCTGAAAATAATCTCCTTGTTGGAACCTTCCCATTCTTTCAGGCCATCATACATATAAATAATATGATCCCCGGTTTCCATCACACTGTTCATGTCGTGGGTATTCACAACTGTTGTAATATTATATTCAGTTGTTATTTCTTTAATAAGTTTATCAATTAATATAGATGTTTGTGGGTCAAGTCCCGAGTTTGGTTCATCACAAAAAAGATACCTGGGATTCAAAACAATTGCACGGGCGATACCCACCCGTTTCTTCATACCACCTGAAATTTCAGCAGGAAACTTATTGTTCACTTCTTTCAGATTCACCCGATCCAAAACCTCATTTACACGGCTGAGTTTATTTGTAAAACTATCGTCTGTGAACATATCCAGAGGAAACATAATATTTTGTTCCACAGTCATGCTGTCAAATAGTGCAGAGCCCTGAAATAACATTCCTATCTGCTGACGAAGTATTTTCCTGTCTTCTTCATTCATGCTGGTAAAGTCCTTACCCCCGTAGGAGATATCTCCGGAATCCGGTTCGAAGAGTCCGACAAGGCATTTCATTAATACCGTTTTGCCGCTTCCGCTGGAACCGATAATGAGGTTGCATTTCCCGGTTTGGAAAATGGCGCTCACTCCATTTATGACTGGTTTGCCATCGAAACCTTTTTTTAAATCTTTAACTTCTATCATGCCTGTCGATTATAAGAGGAGGGAAGAAAGCACGTAGTCCATTAAAAGGATCAAAACACAACTCACCACAACGGACTTTGTGCTGGCTCTTCCAATTTCAAGTGCTCCTCCATTTACATAGTAACCATAAAAAGACGAAATACTGGAAATAATGAAAGCAAAACAATATGATTTTACCAGGGCAAATAATACGTTGAATGGTTTAAAATATTGAAATAAACCTTTATCAAATTGGGCTGTGGAAACTATACCCGTTGCAACTGAAGCCAGTTTACCTCCCAGGATACCAAGAACAGCAGAAATAATTACCAGCATTGGAATGGTAATCATAGCAGCCAGAATTTTTGGAAGAATGAGGTAAGTCTTGGTGTTGATTCCCATAATTTCCAATGCATCTATTTGTTCGCTCACACGCATATTTCCCAATTCTCCGGCAATCTTACTTCCGACCACACCTGCCAGCACGATACAGACCAGTGTGGGGGAAAATTCAAGAATGACAGTATCGCGCACGATCTGAGCAATGGTTGACAATGGAATCAGTGGGCTTACGAGTTGATATGCTGTCTGAAGTGCAGATACCGCACCCATAAAAACAGAAATAATGATAACAATTCCAAGCGAACGGATACCAATTTCGACACATTGATGCATTAGCTCCTTCCAGTACATCTTCAGGTTTTCCGGTTTGGAAAACATATCCTTAATCATCAATATAAATCGCCCCAGTTCAGTAAAAATATTCATGTTAATTCTGCAATGAAATTACGGTTTATTTCTTGGTTCTTTTCCACCAGGGCGATCTGCGCATGGCTTCTTCAGGCGTTTCGCGGCATTTAGTTTGCGCATCGATCACGGCAACCAGCGCCATATTATAAATATTTCTCACGGAACTGCCCAGTTGAAGAACGTGTACCGGCTTTTTCATCCCGAGTAAAATCGGACCAATCGCATCCGCAGCACCCAATTCCTTTAAAATATTATACGCAATATTACCCGCTGCAAGATTGGGGAAGATCAGTGTATTTACTTCCTGATCGACGAGGCTGCTGAATGGATAATTCTCACGAAGGATTTCATTGTTCAATGCAATACTTGCCTGCATCTCTCCATCCACTATCAGATCCGGGTCTTTTTGTTTTACAATTTCTGTGGCCTTAGCAACGAGTCGGGCTTCAGGAGAATTACTCGTTCCAAAATTTGAATAACTCAACATAGCAATTCGCGGAACCAGGTTGAAATGTCTTACCTCTTTCGCAGCAAGCAACGTTATGTCTGCAAGTTCTTCGGCTGTCGGATTAAAATTCACAGTTGTATCTGCCAGAAAAAGCGGGCCTTTTTTTGTGAGCATCAGATACATGCCTGCAATTTTTTTTACACCTTCTTCTGTACCGATTATTTCTATTGCCGGACGAATCGTATCCGGATAGTTTTTTGTCAGGCCCGAAATCATCGCGTCGGCCTCGCCTGTTTCTACCATCATGCATCCGAAATAATTCCGGTCGCGCATAATCTTGGTCGATTCGTATTTATTAAATCCTCTTCTTTGTCTTTTTTGAAAAAATAACTCTGTATATCTTATACGGCGTTCATCATGTTCTTCACTTCTTGGATCTACGATGGGGAACTCTTCAATATCAATTTTATTGGCAGCTGCAGTAGCACGAATTCTTTCTTTATTTCCCAGCAGGATTGGATAAGCCGCGCCTTCATCGAACAGGAGTTGTGCAACTTTTAGTATTTTAATATTATCCGCTTCTGCAAATACCAATCGTCTTGGATCACTTCTTGCTTTACTGCCCAGCACCCGAATCAACTGGTTATCGAGACCGAGCCGTTTATTCAGTTCAATGGCATAAGTATCCCAGTTTTCAATATTTATCTGCGCCACATTGCTTTCAATAGCTGCTTTTGCAACTGCCGGTGCTACGGTTGAAAGCAACCTTGGATCAAAAGGTTTTGGAATGATATATCGTGATCCGAAACTGATCGTCTTTTCGTTATAAGCCATGTTCACAATGTCGGGAACCGGAGTTTTGGCAAGGCCTGCCAGTGCACGAACAGCAGCCAGTTTCATAGCTTCATTTATTTGTGTGGCCCGCACGTCTAGTGCTCCGCGGAAAATAAAAGGAAAGCCGAGAACATTATTCACCTGGTTAGGAAAATCGCTACGGCCTGTTGCCATGATGAGGTCATCCCGCACTGCCGTTGCTGCATCATATGTAATTTCAGGATCGGGATTGGCCATGGCAAAAACGATGGGTTTTTTAGCCATGCTTTTTACCATTTCAGGCGTAACCACATTACCAACACTCAATCCCACAAAAACATCTGCATCCACCATCGCTTTTGTCAGTGTAACATCCGACTTGCTGATAGCAAAAACCAAACGGTCCTCTTCCAGATCTTTTCGGTCTTTATGCAGGACACCATCTTTATCAAAGACTATAAAATTTTCCGGTTTGGCTCCAAGTGCCACATATAGTTTGATGCAAGCCACAGCTGCTGCACCCGCACCGTTGATAACAAATCTGACTTTGTCAATTTTTTTCTTCTGAAGATCGAGGGCGTTGATCAGCGCAGCACTGCTGATAATGGCAGTTCCGTGTTGATCGTCATGCATCACCGGAATTTTCAAAGATGCGCGAAGCTGTCTTTCAATATAAAAACATTCCGGCGCTTTGATATCCTCCAGGTTGATACCACCAAAAGTTGGTTCAAGAGATTTTACAATCTGGACGAATTTCTCAGGATCTGTTTCATTAATTTCAATATCAAATACGTCGATGTCTGCAAACACTTTGAACAACACACCCTTACCCTCCATTACTGGTTTGGATGCTTCGGGTCCGATATTACCGAGTCCGAGCACTGCTGTGCCGTTAGTGATAACAGCCACCAGGTTACCCTTAGCGGTATACTTGTAAACCTCATCCTTATTTAAGCTTATCTCTTTACATGGTTCTGCTACGCCGGGTGAATAGGCAAGAGAAAGATCTCTTTGTGTTTTTGCTTCTTTGGTGGGTACCACTTCTATCTTACCCGGCTTCCCTTTCGAATGATACTCGAGAGCTTCTTCCCTTCTAATTTGCTTTTTTTGCATAATGGATTATTGGGGCAGGTTATTCGTTTCGTAAATACTTACACCCAGCCAGGCCATCATTCCCATACCCTTTTCAATGGCGGATTCGTCAATATTAAAAGTCGGTGTATGTACGCTTGAAATTATTCCCTTTGATTCGTTCATCACTCCGATTCTGTAAAAGCAACCCGGAATTTCCTGCGTATAGTACCCGAAATCCTCAGAGCCCATACGTATTTCCGTTTCCAGTACGTTTTCAATTCCTGCAAATTCTTCAGCTTTTTTGCGCGCGACAGGATATAGCTTTTCATCATTATTTACAACAGGATATCCCACATCAACAAGTACGTCAATTTCGGCTCCCATCGCCTGTCCGACACCTTTGCATATTCTGTGAATAAGTTTATGTGCCTGAAAGCGCCAGGTTTCCTCCATGGAGCGAAAAGTGCCCATCAGTTTAACCTCTGAAGGAATCACATTGGTCGTAAATCCTCCCTGAATTGAACTGATGGAAAGTACCGAAGGTGAGAAAGGATTTTTATTTCTGCTTATTACCTGTTGAAGCGCAACCACAATATGAGATGCCACAAGAATCGTATCCACTGTAAGATGCGGGGTTGCGGCATGTCCGCCTTTGCCTCTTACCGTGATATATATTTCATCAGCACTGGCCATGGAAGGGCCGCCTCGAAAACTAAATTTTCCAATCTCCAGTCCCGGATGCACATGCAATCCGAAAATTGCCTGGGGTCTTGGATTATGAAGAACACCTTCTTTAACGAGCAGACTTGCGCCTCCGGGATTCTTTTCTTCTCCCGGTTGAAAAATAAGTTTTACAGTTCCTTCCCATTCTGATTTTAGTTCATGTAAAATTTTTGATGCTCCCAGCAGAATACTGGTATGCGCATCGTGGCCGCAGGCGTGCATGATGCCGTCGTTCTGCGATTTATACGGAACATTATTCTCTTCCTTAATGGGTAACGCATCCATATCTGCCCGAAGTGCAATAATTCTTTTATCCGGGTTTTTGCCCTGAATCATACCAACAACACCGGTGGTTGCTTTTATTTCAAAAGGAATGCCCAGTCCTTTCAGTTTTTCCTGGACAAAAGCCGAAGTCTGAAATTCTTTATAACTCAATTCGGGATGTGCATGAAGATGCCGTCTGATTTCAATGGTTTCAGGTGCATATTGCTTTGCCAGTTGACGGATTTTTTCTTTCAGCATATTCAAAAATTAGTCGGGCTTCACTTCTATGATGTCAGGAACCAGATAAACACCCGAAGGGAAATTTTGTATAAGTTTTTGTAAATAGGGATCCGCTTCTTCCGGAGTTTTGAAATTGCCCACTTTCAGTTTATAATTTGGCGGCTGGTAAATAAGATAAGGTTTTAATTCCGGATATAACTGGTAGATCTTTGTCTTAATATTAAAAACCATGTTCCGGTCATTGGAACTGGCAACCTGTATTCTAAAGCCAGGAATGTTCCTGCGACTATCCCTCGTCGTCTCCTCGTTTATCTGAATTTGCCTTTTTATAAGGGAATCAACCCTCGGATCACGGTATATCAGTGAATCCTGCGCATATACCATACCGTTATAAAGGAAGATGAGTATCAATAATAATTTCATATCAGTTTTTCTTTGAGCCTGTCCAGTTTTTCCTCTTCCACAATCTGCAGGCTTGCGCTGCAGCCCAGACGGTCAGCCCCTGCCTTAATCAGTTCCTCAGCAAATGCATAATGGCGAATACCACCTGAAGCTTTGATCTTCACCTGGGCAGGAAGTTCATTTCTCATTAACTGCACGTCAGAGACGGAAGCTCCTTTTTCTGCATATCCGGTGGAGGTTTTCATAAAATCAATAGGCATTCGTCCATATAAATCGCAGCAACGGAAGATTTCATCTCTTGTCAAAACACCTGTTTCAATAATTACTTTAATTATTCTTCCATTATCATGGATGACCGGTACCAGTTGTTTCATTTCCTTTTCAAGATAAGACCAGTCCGCATTCTTCAGTGCAATTAAATTAATTACAACATCCAGTTCATCTGCCCCGTCTTTAATTGCTTCTTGTATTTCTGAAATTTTTGAACCCAGGTAAGAATAACCCATTGGAAACCCGATAACGGTTGCTGTTTTTACCTGACTGTTGTATAATGATTGTACAGCCTGTTTCACCACGAAGGGTGGAACGCAAACAGCTGCAAATCCATTTTCAATAGCTTCCCTGCACAATTTGTTGATTTCGGCTACCGTGCAAACGGGTTTCAGTAAGGTATGATCTATATAAGATGCAACCGGTTCTTTCATGGGTTCTTAATAAGGGACGAATTTAGCCCTTTTACGCTGAACGCTCAACGCCTAACGCCTAACGCTTAACGCGTAAAGCCAAACGCCTTAAACATATAGTTTCTAATAAATAGTCAGATTTTTTTTTGTTTGCGTTTCAAAAATGACTTCGTTAGGCGTTAGGCGTTACGCGTTAGGCGTTAGGCGTTAGGCGTTACGCGTTAGGCGTTAGACCTTAAGCTTTAAGCCTTTCTTCCGCAGATATCGGAATAAAACAATTGCACAAAATAAAAAAAGTCCGAAAACCAGAAGATCTACCCTGATCATGGATGCTTTTTTTTCATCATTTTGCCTCAGGCGCTTTTCCGTGTCTTTAATATAATAAGCAAGACCGGGAAAACGATTATTCAATTCATTGACTGTTTTGAACTTAACCAGTGCATCTCTGTAAAATCCGCGGTCATAAAAAACCACTCCGTCGCCGAATAGCCTGGAAGATTCACTTGGGTTTGCTGAAATGCCGGCACTATCAAGATATTCTTCCAAAATCGAAACAGGTATCGCAAAATTTAATCCAGCTGCCAGACCACCACTGTTTTCAAGGCTGCCAAATGTAGTAAGACCAACAACTTCCCCCTTTTCATCGCAAACCGGTCCGCCGCTGCTACCCCTGTTAATATTTGCATCCATCTGGATAAGAGGCCAACCACCAACAGAATTCTTAAGCGCACTTACAATACCTGTTGTAAGCGTTGGCTCATTTGCAGATTCTGTAGATACAAAATTATTATTGGTAACCGGACCGGGAAATCCATACACAAATAACTGTTCTCCTACTCTAGGAAGTTCGTCCTGGGCAATTGTCAAAGTAGGCAGCGTGCTGTCGCCGTCCATTTTGAGGATGGCAATATCTTTACCCGGCATGGGCTGCCCTTTTATAATCACCTGGGCAGATTTTTTTATGGAACCTGTTTTCCCACTGTCTGTATCTACACTGTATTCGATATAAATTTCTTTCCTAAGGTCATAAAGTGCCATGGAAAACAAACGCGCATATACTGAAGCGTAAGTATTGTATAAAATCGATTTTTGTTGTTCAGAAAACCTGGTCGCCCATGCATTTTCCAGCGCTGAGATATTGGCATCTGTAATCTGCTGAAAGGCAGAAAGAAAAAACTGACGCCTGATAAAAGCATTGTCCCTGTCAATCAGGTGACAATTGGTGGCTACATATCCGTCTCCTGTAACCAGGAATCCGGTTCCGCTGGATGTAATTTCTTCCGGCTCCTTAATATAATCCAGTGAAGCCTTAAAGAAGAGGTTAGGATGGCTGTTGATTTCCTTCAGTACAATATTCAGTTTCTCTTCCGGAGTATAAATCACGCCAATACTGTCAACTTTGTGTATGGAATCCACCAGTTGGTTGAAATGGCGGGAATCCAGCTGCATTTTATTAATATACACATCTGCAGAAAAAACGGTTTTAACCATAACCACACCTGGCCGGTTTACCCCGTAATTCTGGACGGCAGTTAACTGTTGTGCATAGGACCCGAACGGCACTGACAACAGCATCAGTATTCCGGTTATAAATGTCCCTAAATGTGAAGTTCGGCTTTTCATAGTAAGGTCTTCCCCTTATATAAAACCATAAAAGGGCTAACTTGTTGTTGTTTAAAGGTAAACTTTTTCTATGTCATCCAGACCTGCGCCCCTGGCAGAACGGCTTCGTCCTGAATCACTTGACCAACTTTTGGGTCAAAAACATCTTACAGGAAGGGGCAGCATCCTTCGAAAAGCCATTGAAAACGGTAAAATCCCATCCATGATCCTCTGGGGTGCTCCGGGAACCGGTAAAACGACGATCGCCAATATTATTGCTCATACGCTGGGTTCCCCATTTTATACCCTCAGCGCCATTTCTTCGGGTGTAAAGGAAGTCAGGGAAGTGATTGAAGAAGCGCGGCTGAAGGAAAATACCATCCTTTTCATAGATGAAATTCATCGATTTAACAAGGGTCAGCAGGATGCATTGCTGGGAGCAGTGGAAAAAGGCATCATAACCCTGATCGGTGCAACAACAGAAAATCCTTCTTTTGAAGTGAACAGCGCTCTTCTGAGCCGTTGCCAGGTTTACGTTTTAAAGCCACTCGGAAAAGAAGAGCTCACTGATTTGTTGCAGTCTGCCCTGAAAAAAGACAATCTTCTTAAAAAACGAAAAATAGAATTGAAAGAAACGGAAGCCCTGATCAATATTTCAGGCGGTGATGCGCGTAAACTGCTCAATCTTCTTGAACTCGTAACTGATGCGCAAACGGATCCGCTCATTATTACAGATGAATTAGTGATGGAAGTAGCCCAGCAAAAAATTGCCCTGTATGATAAAAAAGGGGAACAACATTATGATATCATATCTGCATTTATAAAATCCATGCGGGGAAGCGATCCGAATGCTGCTGTGTATTGGCTGGCGCGGATGATTGAAGGCGGCGAGGATGTGAAATTCATCGCCCGCCGGATGCTTATCCTTGCCAGTGAAGATATTGGGAATGCAAATCCAAATGCATTACTGCTCGCCAATGCCACATTTGATGCTGTAAGTAAAATCGGGTATCCTGAATCCCGGCTTATTCTCTCCCAGTGCGCCATATACCTCGCAAGCTCAGCCAAAAGCAATGCTTCCCTTGTTGCGATCAGCGAAGCACAGGATATGGTGAAAAAAACCGGCGACCTGTCTGTGCCATTACATATCCGGAATGCCCCTACACGTTTAATGAAAAATATGGACTACTCCAAAGGATACGAGTACAGTCACTCTTACGAAAATAACTTCACTCCGCAGGAGTATCTTCCGGATGAGATTAAAGGAAATACATTTTATGATCCGGGGAAGAATGCCAGGGAAGAAGAAATCAGAAAACACCTGAAGAATCTTTGGAAGGAAAAATATAAATACTGAAGGACAAGTGTGGTAGTGTGGAAGTGTGGTAGTTAAGATTTTTATGTTATATTCTTCTTGGTTGTAATAATTATGGCGGACAGTATTGCTAAAATCTCTTTTATATCATTTAACATCTTTTGTGGAACTTCAAAATCAGAAATTCGTTCGCATAAGGATAACCAATACAAAGTTTCGCTTGCTTCTTTTGAAGCTATCTTCATTTTATGAATAAAGTCCAATTTACTTTCTGGGTATTGAGCTTCGAAAACGTTAGCGCCGATAGAAGTTGCGGATCTTTTAAGCTGTCTGGCAATATCAAATTCTTTTTTGCTTATAAGAACTCTGTTATACATTATTATGTCAATGGAAAATGCTAAAGTCTTTTTTACAATCGGCCCTTCCTGCATATTGAAAAGTTTGGAAATTAAGGGAATGTCCAAACTTATTATATTAAGAGAAATGAAAAAGAAGATTTCACCTTAAAATTGAAGTTTTTTAACTACCACACTTCCACACTACCACACTACCACACTTATTAAAATATGAACTGGATTCTGAAACCATTTGACGACCTTACTCCAAAAGAACTCTATAAAATATTACAACTCCGCAATGAAGTTTTCATAGTCGAACAGAACTGTCCTTATCAGGATTGTGATAATAAGGATATTTATGCCTGGCATTTAATGGGTATGATGGAAGACAGATTACTTGCTTATTCCCGGCTGCTTGCTCCCGGAATTTCCTATCGTGAATCTTCGATAGGCCGCATAGTAAGTTCCCCTTCGACACGTAAAACAGGCATGGGAAAAAAACTCATGCAGGAAAGTATCGAACAGATCAGAAATCTTTTTCAAACAGATACTATTCGTATTGGTGCTCAACTATATCTCCAAAAATTTTATGAATCATTCGGATTCACAAGAGATGGTGACATCTACCTCGAAGATAATATTCCACACATAATAATGTTGAAAGAACCAAAATGAAACTGAATTCCAGTAATTGGAATCAGTCTCAATAATATAGTTTATCCTGTTTACACCATATAAAGAATAATTCCCGTTCTTGTATAGTAACTGATTTTTATTTATTTTAAGAACGAAATCCAAACCTTCGAAAACTAAATCGATATTCCATGAAAACAGGTTTACACTCCATATGGAAGTGTTTGTGCTCACTAGTCATTGGACTGGTATTTTATAACTCTTCCTATAGTCAGCTTTCCGCTGGCAATTATTTTGAAGCAGGCGTTACAGTTGGTCCCATGGTATTTCTGGGTGATCTGGGTGGACATTATGGTGTAGGTACCGGATTTCTGAAGGACTACAATATGAACGCCACGAAAATCGCTTATGGTTTTTATGTAGCTGCTCATCCCAATGAATTATTAGGTATACGTCTCTCTGCAAACTTTGGAAGTATTGAAGGAGATGATAATTTTATTACAAACAAAGGCGGAGAAGAAGTAAACAGGCTTAACAGAAATCTGGATTTCAAGTCTTCCATTTCAGAAGCCAACCTGATGTTTGAATTATATCCAACTGTATTATTTGAGGACCAGCCAACTGAACAAACAGGGAGATTAAGACCCTATGGTGTACTTGGTATCGGGGTATTTCATTTTAATCCCATGGGTCAGTATGTAGATCCGAATACATCACAGACAACCTGGGTTTACTTGCAGCCATTGCATACAGAAGGTGAAGGATTTTTACCTAACAGACCCAACTATTCACTTACCCAAATTAATATTCCAATGGGTGTTGGTATGAAGTATTATATTAATGAATCTGTAAACTTCAGTCTGGAATTGCTTTACAGAAAAACATTCACAGATTATATTGACGATGTGAGCACAACCTATGTGGATCCTGCTGTGCTGGCAGCCAATCTTCCTAGTGGGACCGCCCAGATAGCTATTGCAATGGCAAATAAAAGCCCTTTGCAGGGAATTCCCGGAAGTGGATATAATCCTGGTGATAAAAGAGGAGACCCATCACAAACTGATGCTTATTTCACCCTTGGCCTGAAATTGGGGATTCGTTTGGGAACAGACCACTCTTATGACAATTCGACAAGATGCCCATCGCTGAGGTATTAAATATTTTTTGTTGATCCGTACCCTTTTTTTTACCCTATGATGAAAACTTTACGCGCAAACATTTCAGGAAAAACGAGGAAGGCTATTTTGCCACTGGCTTTCATAACAACCAGCCTCGTATCTTATGCAGGAGGATCATTACCCGTACCAAATGCAGTGATGATTACAAAAAATCTGAATAATAAAAAGCATAAGGTTCGGCTTTTTACCGCTTCAGATAATAAAACTCTTTTGTTTACAGTGGATGGTGTAGAAGGGAAACAATATACCTTATTTGTTTTTGACCTGGAAGGCAAACTCATTTTGCAGTCTGCTATAAGAAACCGTGAAACCGGTATCCTGCCGGAAATCAATGCAGGCAATTATCTGTATGAAGTTCTGGTGAATGATTCAAAGATTGAAAACGGTCAACTGAAAATTAAATAACCCTTATCGCAACCCAATAAGCAGTAGGAGAATTGGTAAAATCTATTATCCGAAGGTTGTAAAACCTGATCCGTTCCCTATTATTTAGTACCCAAACGGTTTTATTAATAACTCCTGCTTCCCTTATTGGATTTATATATTTTGGTCTACCAATATCCTCAGCAGCCGGCGATGAGTAATTGCCGGCTGTTAGTTTTTTTTGGTAGATGATTGACAGTTGACCGATTTCACTATTACACTACCACACTTTATTTCATTTCCTGCTTTAAAAACTTTGCGGTAAAACTGCGTTTCACAGCAACCAGTTCCTCCGGTGGGCCTTCAAATAAAATTTCTCCACCTCCGTCTCCGCCTTCCGGACCGAGGTCAATTAAATGATCAGCTACTTTAATCACATCCATATTATGTTCTATAACAAGGACCGTATTCCCCCGGTCAACCAGTTTATTCAATACATCCAACAGATGGCTGATATCTTCAAAGTGCAGACCGGTCGTCGGCTCGTCCAGTATATAAAATGTCTTACCCGTTTCACGTTTGGATAATTCCGTCCCAAGTTTTACACGCTGTGCCTCTCCTCCGCTCAGTGTTACCGCTGACTGTCCCAGCGTGATATAGCCCAGTCCTACTTCCTGTAATACTTTTATTTTCCTGTACAGGTAAGGAACATTAATAAAAAACTCCACTGATTCGTCCACTGTCATATCCAGCACGTCACTGATCGATTTCCCTTTGTATCGAATCTCCAGCGTTTCGCGGTTATATCTTTTGCCATTACATTTTTCACAATGGACATATACATCCGGGAGAAAATTCATTTCAATTACACGCATTCCGCCTCCTTCACATACTTCACAACGGCCGCTTTTTACATTGAATGAAAACCGCCCTGCAGTATATCCGCGGATTTTGGCTTCAGGTATGGAAGCAAAGAGTGTTCGGATATCCGTGAAGAATCCGCAATAAGTTGCCGGATTACTTCTGGGTGTACGTCCAATAGGAGACTGATCTATTTCTATAACCTTATCAATATTTTCCAGTCCTTTAATACTTTTATATTCAAGCGCTCTCCCTTTGGATCCATATGCGTGATGACTCAATATCGGATAGAGTGTTTCATTAATCAGGGTAGATTTACCACTGCCACTTACACCTGTAACGACAATAAATTTCCCAAGCGGAAACCGTGCATCAACATTTTTTAAATTATTCCCCTTTGCTCCTTTCAGATCCAGAAATTTTCCATTCCCCTTTCTTCTTTCTGCAGGAAGAGAAATCTTTCGTCGCCCGTTGAGATAATCTGCTGTAATTGTATTCAGTTTAAGCATGCTCGCAGGTCTTCCCTGTGCAACAATCCGGCCTCCGTGAAATCCTGCTTTTGGTCCGATATCGACCAGGTAGTCAGCTGCCATCATGATTTCCTTATCATGCTCAACTACAATAATACTGTTTCCTATATCCCTCAGATTTTGCAAGGCAAGAATCAA
>Ga0206912_1134_pt3 | contig 17097 bp, 15 predicted proteins | sample Alteio_BWOrgHeat_75_FD_152933 | JGI IMG/M metagenome (GOLD analysis project Ga0206912, IMG submission 152933) | Enriched cells from forest soil in Barre Woods Harvard Forest LTER site, Petersham, Massachusetts, United States -... | ecosystem: Environmental > Terrestrial > Soil > Temperate forest >... | reverse complement strand
GAAAAACCTATGCGATAGTACAGGTGCTTTTTTGCCTTGCCGGCGAAGCTGAAAACCAGGTTATTACTGTTGTAGGACAAGATATTCCCAACCTCAAAGCCGGGGCACTGCGGGATGCTTTAAGTATATATAATAAGTCTGCCCGGTTAAAAAATTTGATCAAAAACTATAACAAAACAGATAGAATATTTGAGTTCCATAATGGCTCTGTAATTGAATTTAAAAGTTATGCAAATCCACAAGATGCTAAATCGGGTAAGAGAGATTATCTTTTTATTAACGAAGCAAATGGTATTGAATGGAATATTTATACCGAGCTGGCGCTGCGTACAAAGACCCGGATATTTATTGATTATAACCCCAATTATGAATTTTGGGTACATAATAATTTGATTGGTAAACCCGGAGTAGAACTGATTATATCCGACCACCGGCATAACCCGTTCCTGGAACAAAATATAAGAGATAAAATTGAAAACATAAAAGATGCTGACACGGAATTATGGAAAGTATATGCACGAGGCATTACGGGTAAAATAAATGGGCTTATTTTTAATAACTGGTATATCTGTGATGATATTCCGGTTGATGCCAAACTAATTGCGGCGGGCCTTGATTTTGGTTTTACAAATGATGAAACGGGCTGTATTGAAGTATACACTCAAAATGGTGAACTATGGGTTGACGAATTGTTATATGAAACCGGGTTAACCAATAAAGATATAGCCAATAAATTAATTGAAGCAGGCCTTAACAAAAACACCGAAATTATAGCCGACAGCGCAGAACCAAAATCGATTGAAGAATTAAAAAGATTGGGGTGGCATATTAAAGGCGCAAAAAAAGGAGCCGACAGCATTAATAATTCTATTGATATACTTAAACGATACAAAATAAATATTACCCGGCGCAGTGTTAATATGCGCAAAGAACTGGGGCGCTATAAATGGAAAGTAGACCGGGCGGGCAAAACCACGAATGAACCGGTTGATACCTGGAACCATTTAATTGACCCGCTGCGGTACGTTGCTTTAAATAAGTTAAAAATAAACACACTTACCACGCGTAAATCACGTCTCCCTTTTAGGGAAAACAACTGGCAAAATAAACTTGCTGATTTTATTACTATATGATAGAAAAAACGTTAAAAACAACAACAGGTAAGCTAAGGGTTAAAATACCAACTCATTTAAATGAAGTTAGCCTGGGGCAAATGATCGCTATGCAGGAAAAGCCTCATCTGAGTGACCTGGATGCGATAAGCATATTATCCGGCATTGCGGTTGAGGAGTTAAAGAATGTATGTAATATACAAGATTTTGATAGGTTTGGCGAAGCTATAATTTCGTTATCAAACCAAATCAAATACTTGTATAACAGTGATGATATACCTCAAACGGTAACCTTTATAATTGGCAATAAAAAAATAGTTATAAAAGTTATCAGCAATTTATCTGTCGAACCTGCTGGGGCATTTATGGCAGCCCGCGATATTATTGCAGATGAGATTAATAAGCATATTAACTTACATGGACAGGAAGACTGGGAAGCGTATTTTAATCCATCATTAACAGCTTGCTGCCATGTGCTTGCCCATTATTTTTTTTGCAAAGCTACAGGTAAAAAATATTCCGAGTATGAAGTTGAAGGGTTTTGTGAAATCGTAAAAGCACTAAGGGTAACGGAGGCACTGCCCATAGCCATGTAGGGTTTGTAGATCAATGGCAAAAAAAATATGTAATTACTGTTGAGGGTAATACCAATGAAGCTGGCAGTCGTGAAGGGGACGGAGTTTACCGTAAACGCAGGCCCATCAGATCAATTTATATAGTGGCAAATTATATCGATAAAAAATGAAAAGAATCATCATCCTGGTTGTATTGAGTGGTTTATTAATGGCATGTTCTAAAAAAACCCATATACTGGATAGTTCCAAAGTATCAAAGCAAACCAAACGCTCAAATGACAGTACCGGTCAAAAGAAAATAGAAACAATAGATCGAAGTATAATAATTACTGACAGAAATATTGACACCAATATTATAACAACCGGAAAGACTTTAACCGGTTATATCAATCCACTGGCATCGAATAGTACAGATACGATAATTGACGCTCATTTTGAGAATAATTATATTAGTTTAGACTTGCAAACCCATAAAAAAAGCGGCATAACCAAAGCCACTGCCAGACCAAAGCCCCAAAATACACCTATTAAAATTCATGAAAAAATTACTGTACATAGTGATGTTCATACTATTGAGGATATAAGATCAAACCTGAAAACCAGGAGCGAAACTAAAACAGATTCGATAGGCAAACACGTAACAGATCATACTGATCCTGGCACTGCCATTAAAGGTTTAAGAACTGTGGTTATTTGGTTCCTGGTTATTGTAGCAATAGTAGGTGTAGTTCTCTACCTGGTTAAAAAGTTGAATTTTATTGGCCTTATTTCAGGATGGATAAAAAAGCTGATTTAGATAGATCTGTGCCCGGAACGAGATTCGAACTCGTACATCCTTACGAATGCCACCCCCTCAAGATGGTGCGTCTACCAATTTCGCCACCCGGGCTTTTTTGAATTTCAAAGTCTTAAATCATTAATTTTGAATCCTTTATTTGGACTAAAACTTCGGATTTAAGACTTTGAAAGGATGTGCCCGAAGAGAGACTCGAACTCTCAAGAGACAATTCTCAACGGCTTCTGAGACCGCAACGTTTACCAATTTCGCCATCCGGGCATTATATATGTAAGAGTAAAAAGCCTCTCTGATAATATAGAGAGGCTTTTTATGATTCCAAAGGTACAGTTTTCGAACTATTTTATAGAAGATTTAAGAAAAATCACAAAAATTAAAACAAACGGCTAATCTATCTCAATTTTAAAACTCTTAGGTTTTTAAAACTCTTAGGTTGGACCACAATAAAATTAACCATATAATTTTGCGCTGCGTTTGTCGCTGGCATATAGCTTTCGGGCAGCTAAATAAGCTAAAGTTTACTTGCGTGGCCTGTCCATCTTTCGTAATTTGCAATTGATAAACCGTCATCAAATTAATTTAACAAGCTTTTACGTACCTGGCAATATTTCAAATTTGAAATATTGGCGATAAGTTATCTATATACTAAACTAGCCTAAGTAACAGCATACGTCAAAAAAAATAAATTTTCCTTCAAAAAATTTTCATGTGATCTCCGTAAAAGTGTTGGTGATAACGCAGCTCAGATTACTCCATATAAAATCTATAGCCAATATTTGGCCTACTGACTTGAAAGCACATACCATTTTGTACTTCCATCACTTATTAATGTCGCGTTTGTTATACTAGATATAGTTGTTGTATTCGCCGGTGATAATGCCCCCAACATTGTGTCTGAACCCCCGGTGATAATGTTAAGATTTTGAAATACTGTTGCTGATGCATAGATCATTTTTCCCGCACCGGCAGCGCTTGCGCTGGGTAGTGTAAAGGTAGCTGCGGAAGTAGCTACAATAACCAGGTTATTGGCTACATCAGCGGTTGAAATAGTATAACTGGAAGCTTTAGATAAAAAACTAAATGACGAGCCGAGTGGTGTAGAAAATGCCCCAGAACCATTTAAAAAAGTAGTAGCCGTGCCCGAGCTTGTGCCCAACCGCACTACAGGTATAGTACCGGTAGTTGCGTTGGTCAAGGCCGTAACTATATGGTTACCCGCCGCCGCGGTTGTATTGATAACAGCTGCGTTACCGGTGCTGGTTACCTCGCCGGTTAAATTAGCGTTGGTGGTAACGGTACCGGCGGTTAAGTTTGCGGCCGTACCGCTAATGTTTGTACCCACCAATGCAGATGGCGTACCTAAAGAAGGCGCTACCAAAGTTGGCGAAGAAGCTAAAACCACGTTGCCGCTTCCTGTAATACCAAAACTGGCGGAGCCCAAAGCAGAAGCAATATTATTGCCCGATGTGTTATTATTGGCGATACTTAAAGTTAGTGAACCGGCTGAATTAGTTACATCACCTGTATGAGCAGGTTCTGCGGAGGTAGGCAATGTGGTAACAGGGTTTGTTGGTGCAAATGGTGTTGAACCTGTTATGTATAGCTGGTTAGCGGCACTACCGTTAGCAAAACCAGCACCGGTAACTCCCGTAGAACCCGTAACTCCTGTGACACCTGTAGCGCCTGTTGAACCCGTAACACCGGTTGACCCTGTCGATCCCGTAACACCTGTAACTCCTGTAGATCCTGTTACACCGGTAACTCCTGTATCACCAGTAGGGCCGGTTGCTCCTGTTGATCCCGTAATGCCCTGTGCGCCTGTTACACCTGTTGGGCCAGTAATACCCTGCGCGCCCGTTACACCTGTTGGGCCTGTAATGCCCTGTGCCCCCGTTACGCCGGTATTTCCGGTAATACCCTGTGTGCCTTGCGCGCCCGTTACACCGGTTGGGCCTGTAGTGCCTTGTGCCCCCGTATTTCCAGTAATACCCTGAATACCTTGCGCGCCGGTTGCGCCTGTATTTCCGGTAATACCCTGAATACCTTGAGCGCCCGTTACACCTGTATTTCCGGTAGTACCCTGAATACCTTGAGCACCCGTTACACCTGTATTTCCGGTAGTACCCTGAATACCTTGAGCACCCGTTACGCCCGTATTTCCGGTATTACCCTGAATACCTTGCGCACCCGTTACACCTGTATTTCCGGTAATACCCTGAATGCCTTGTGCACCCGTTACGCCTGTGGCACCGGTAACGCCCTGAATGCCTTGCGCACCTGTTACCCCTGTAGCGCCGATGGCACCTTGAATGCCTTGAGCGCCAGTGGCTCCCGCTGACCCGGTAGTACCCTGAATACCCTGTGCGCCGGTTACACCATTCGTACCATTCGTTCCGGCAGGCCCAGTTGCTCCGCCAGCGCCAGTTGCTCCTGTAGCGCCATTTATACCGTTCGTTCCATTTGTTCCGGCAGGTCCAATTGCTCCTGTAGCGCCGTTTACACCATTTGTACCATTTGTTCCGGCAGCGCCGGTTGCTCCTGTAGCTCCTGTTATGCCATTCGCACCTTGAGATCCGGCAGCTCCGGTTGCTCCGGTAGCACCTTTAGGTCCACCAGGATTAAAGGCATATATGGCATAGGGTACACTCAATAATTTGGAAGCTCCCATTACTATATATCCTGCACCCAGGTTTATTTCTGTTTCAATGTATTTTTGATTGGCTGCCCAGTTTATCCCCGCAAATGTGCCGGATGTTGGCGTACCGCTCCCCACTTCCAGCGAAAACAAACCGTAGGCATCGGTAGTTACGCTTTGTGTTTCCTGGTAATCGATACTTCCTGTAGGTGAACCTCCTAATATAGTGAGCCTGATATTAAGCGCGGTGTTTACCAGCAACGCTCCGTTTGATCCGCGGGCTATGGCCTGGTATTTAAAGGCCTGCGACTGCGCCATTCCCGCGCTACAGGCGATAAATAAAAAACCGGCGATGAGAAGAAGTACCTTTTTCATATAATAGCAAATATGTGGTTAATGACCGGCAGCCGTAATTAACCAAATATTATTGGGTGTTTAGCCCTTGTTTTTATTTATCAATATTTACTCGTTAATATTTAATAAGTTTAATTTCCCCGCTAAATTTAAGGGGGTTAACTACCTGTATAAAATAAGTGCCGCCAGCATAATTCGAAATATCAAGGGGCAGGTAATAAAAATCGGAACTGGAATAGTTTACCTTTTGCGACTGCAATATTTTGCCGTTCGCATCATATATATTAACATTATAAGTGCCATCAGGCACATGGTTAAACGCCAGTTTTACCGTGCCGCTATTGGTTGGGTTAGGGTATATGGCCAACGATTTTGCCACACCGGCCAGTACCTGAGATACTTCTACATCAGGCTGGATAAATCCGGTAGTTAAATATTTGTTTGCACCACCGTTAACCAGTACATCGCCTACGGCCTCGCCGATAACATATGATAGTGTAATTTGAGGTGTTTTGTATGTTTCGCCCTGCGAATCGACAGACGAACGCGAAATGGACTGGCCCTTGGCAACGCCTATAGCAAAAACGGTGAAACTAAGCAGCAGTAAATTGTTAATAGGCTTGATCATAATTCAGCGTCAAGGTAAAATATTATTATTGTATTCAAAAGAAATAATAAAATTTTCTTTTAGGCAAATATTATTTATTAATAAATTAAATAACCCATATAATCAATTAATTAACTATTAGTGTTTGTTTCGGAATTATATAGCGGTGAGATTATTGAAGATTTATTTACCAACTGATAATTACTTGGCTTGACATTTATGGTATTCTCTTTATCATTTTTTATATTTTGATTTGCGCGAGCAGTTAATATATTACCTTTTTACGGAATGATTATTCTATATGTTCTGATAAGCACTATTAATATGGTTATTATAACCAGACAACAAAACGTATTAACCTAACCTTCCTATCGCGTCAAAATTTTGAAACACCCATTCATCATGCGGGGCATCGCCTAATTCATGGGTGAGATCTTGCCCGGCCCAGTGTTCATAGTGTTTGCCATTGAACCATAAGCGGCTGAGGGTTACGTCATAGATCACTCCTTTATAAGCTATCCATACTTCGGGTTTCTCCTGCCCGTTACGCAGGGCCAGCTGTGATTTTGTATATATGGGCAATTCGGTCATGATCTTCTGTTCCCGAAAATACTTAAAGAAAGTAATATTCAACCATAGATGGGTTTAAAAACCATCGCTACGGTTGAAATACGGTTAATTGAAACTTTTTTGCCGTATAATTGTAGCACTTTCATGATACCGCTATCCACCCAAATTGCCTGGTTGTTTTTAATAGCTATCCCCGTTGCCTGCATTGCCTGGACGGTTACGCACGAAGAGGTATTCAGGGAACCCCGCGAATACTGCATCAAACAAAGTACGCAAAGAAAAACACTGCTTGGCCGTAAGTTTTTTTATGTGTTTACCTGCGAATACTGCTTTAGCCATTACGTAACTTTATTTATACTCATACTCACCAACTATAAACTTTTAATGGACGATTGGCGCGGTTACCTCTTAGCGGGCTTCGCCATCGTTTGGGTAGCCAATATCTATATGAGCTTATTTGCCTTAATAAAAGTGGATATAAAAAGAGAAAAGCTGCAATGTGAAAATGAGGAAGAGAAACTCGAAAAGAAAGAATAATCTTCTTTTCTTACCCTGCCATTTTCTAAAATATGAAGGAATTGCGTGCATAATAAATTTTGGAGTACAAAAAAGCTAAAAATCAACTGTTTTATTATCGAAAAATGCTTTCTTTGCTATAACCAATTATGCAACCAATCCTACATCATTATGTCGAAAAATAAATATCTTATTCCATTGGTATTAGTAACCTCATTGTTCTTTTTATGGGGTTTTGCCTATGGATTGCTTGATGTGCTTAACAAACACTTTCAAGAAACGCTAAATGTTACAAAAAGCAGGTCAACCCTATTGCAGGGCGCTTATTTTGGCGCTTACTTTTTAATAGCTCTACCCGCTGGCTTATTTATGAATAAATACGGGTACAAAAAAGGCATTATCCTGGGCTTGTTCTTATATGCAGCAGGGGCGTTCTTATTTTATCCTGCAGCTGAGCAATCAAGCTTTAATTTTTTCCTTTTGGCTCTGTTTATTCTCGCATCAGGATTAGCCTGTTTGGAAACAGCTGCCAATCCATATGTGACTGTATTAGGTGAACCTGCAACCTCCGAATCAAGGTTAAACCTTTCCCAATGTTTTAATGGAGTAGGCTCCTTTTTGGGCCCTATTATTGCGGCTTATTTGTTTTTTGGCGGCGAGAAAGGAAGCTCTAATTTAGATTCAGTTAAAATGATCTATCCAATCATTGGTGTGGTAGTATTAATTATTGCCGGGTTATTCATTCGAACCCCATTGCCAGAAATTAAGGAAGACGAAATGGTTTCATCGGTAATACTGGTGAAAAAACCACTGTTTAGCCATAGCAATTTTACTAACGGTTTTATAACACAATTTTTTTATGTAGCGGCACAGGTAGGCATTGCTGCTTTGTTTATTAACTATTGTACAGAAAGTGGTTTAGGCATCAGCGACGCAAAGGCTTCGAAATTAATTTCTGCCGGGTTAGTATTATTTACAGCAGGGCGCTTTGTTGGAACGGCTTTAATGCGTGTGATTGCACCAAACAAGCTATTAACAATTTATGCCTTTATCAATATTTTTCTTTGTGCTATAGTAGTTTCTAACAGTCATTGGCTTTCGGTTTATGCTTTATTAGCTGTTTTCTTTTTTGAGTCTATTATGTTTCCAACTATTTTCGCATTAGGTGTGAAAGATCTTGGGCATCATACCAAAAAAGGTTCGTCATTTATTATAATGTCTATAGTGGGCGGGGCGATAATGCCATATGTAATGGGTATACTGGCCGAAAAATATTCTACCGCAACTTCTTACAGTGTACCGTTATTCTGTTTTATAATTGTTGCGTGGTATGGGTGGAAAGGTTACGTTGTAAAAGGTGGAAATAATGAATCCGTTAAAGTTGAATTTAAGCATTAACTATGAATAGATACTGTTTAGCCATAGACTTGAAGGATGATCCCCAACTCATTGCCGAATATGAAAAATATCACGAGGCAATTTGGCCGGAAATACATAAAAGCATTGTAGAGTCGGGCATTACGCATATGGAAATATGGCGATGTTTTAACCGGATGTTTATGATAATGGAAACTGATAATAGTTTCACTTTTGATAAAAAAGGCGCTATGGATGCGGGTAACCCCACGGTGCAGGAATGGGAAAACCTGATGTGGAAATACCAGCAGGCCATTCCCGGGTCAAAACTCGGCGAGAAATGGGTATTGATGAATAAAATTTTTGAAATATAATTTGTGCAAATGCAATGACAGAGAATATAAATACTTTTTTACAAATACACCCGCACGATAATGTGCTGGTTGCCTTACAGGATATCGCCAAAGGAACCGTAGTGCCATTTAAGGGCGATAACATTACGCTGGTAGCCGATGTAGCCGCCAAACATAAGTTTACAATAACCGACCTTAACGAAGGCCAGGAAATTTATATGTACGGTGTATTGGTAGGAAAAGCCAACCATCATATACCGAAAGGAAATGCCATCACTACCGAAAACATACACCATGCCGCCAGCGATTTTAAGCTGGGCGAACGCAAATTAAACTGGCATAAACCCGAAGTAGATAAATTTGCGCAAAGAACTTTTTTGGGCTATCACCGTGCGGATGGTTCGGTAGGTACGGCTAATTACTGGCTGGTTATCCCCCTGGTGTTTTGCGAGAACCGCAATATTATGGTTATGAAAGATGCGCTGGTTGAAAAACTGGGCTTCAAAAAGGCAAAGAACTACGAAAACGAGGTTGATAGCCTGATCAGTTTATACCAAACAGGCAATTCTGTCGAATCAATATTAAATGCCGACCTGCAAATGGAAACGGCGGAGAAAAGATCAAAAAAACTGTTCGAAAATATTGATGGTATTAAATTTTTAACCCACGATATGGGCTGCGGTGGTACCAAGACAGATTCCGACGCTTTATGCGGATTGCTGGCGGGTTATATTACGCACCCAAACGTGGCAGGCGCTACCGTATTAAGTTTAGGTTGCCAGCACGCGCAAGCCAGCATACTGGAAACAGAAATAAAAAAACGCGACCCGAATTTTACCAAGCCATTGGTGATGTTGGAACAACAAAAAATAGGCAAAGAAAGCACCATGATGCAGGAAGCACTAAAACAAACCTTTGCCGGGTTGATAGAGGCTAATAAGCAGGAACGCCGGCCCGCCTCTATATCAAAAATTTGTATCGGGTTGGAGTGTGGTGGTTCTGATGGTTTTTCAGGCATATCGGCTAACCCCGCGCTGGGCTATGTATCAGATGTATTGGTTAGCCTGGGCGGAAGTGTTATACTGGCTGAATTTCCTGAATTATGCGGTGTGGAGCAAGAGTTGAGCGACCGTTGTGTTGATGTAGATACCGCCCAAAAATTCATGCACTTAATGCGCACCTATGCTGCGAAAGCTGAGGCCGACGGTTCGGGATTTTATGCTAACCCATCGCCAGGAAATATTAAGGATGGTTTAATTACCGATGCCATCAAATCGGCAGGGGCCGCTAAAAAAGGTGGTAATTCCCCGGTTGCAGCAGTATTGGATTACCCGGAAAAGGTAACCAAACCGGGACTCAATTTATTATGCACACCGGGCAGTGATGTAGAAAGTACCACCGCCGAAGTAGGCTCGGGCGCGAATGTAGTATTGTTTACTACCGGGTTAGGCACACCTACAGGTAATCCTATTACCCCGGTTATCAAGCTATCAACCAATACCCGCATTTATCAAAAAATGCCCGATATTATTGATATTAACTGCGGAACAATTATAGAAGGAACAGAAACCATTGAACAGGCAGGCGAGCGTATATTAAACTATGTGATAGATGTGGCCAGTGGAGTTGTTCAGCCAAAATCGGTACAATTAGGGCAGGACGATTTTATACCGTGGAAACGAGGGGTTTCTTTGTAAAGCCCCACCCAACCCTCTCCGCCAAAAGGCGGAAGGGCTTTAATAATTCTTAATGAGAAAATTTTAGCAATAAATAAAATCAAAAAGTCTCCCCTACCGGGGGAGATTTAGAGGGGGCCAAATGTTTAGTTTAAAAGGAAAATCCACTATAATAACCGGCGGCGGAAGCGGAATAGGACGAGCAATATCTTTGCTTTTTGCAAAACAAGGTGCGGTTGTCCATATCATCGAATTAAATGCTGATGCCGCAAAGGATACCGTAAATGAAATTACACAGCAGGGTGGATCAGCCTTCGCGCATAGCTGCAACGTGAGCGATCAGCAGCAAATGGTTGATATTTATAAAAAAATAGGTGTTATTGATATATTGGTTAATAACGCAGGCATAGCACATATCGGCGTTGCCGATACAACCAGCGAGGAAGACTTCACCAAAATATTTAATGTGAATGTAAAGGGTGTTTATAACTCGTTGTTTGCGGCTATCCCGTTAATGAAAAGTAATGGCGGCGGTATTATATTAAATATGGCATCGATAGCTGCTGTGGTTGGTATTACTAACCGTTTTGCTTATTCCATGAGCAAGGGCGCGGTTGCTGCTATGACCTTATCGGTAGCGCGCGACTACCTGGATGACAACATCCGTTGCAACAGCATATCTCCGGCAAGGGTTCATACTCCTTTTGTCGATGGTTTTATCGCCAAAAATTATGCAGGTCAGGAAGAAGAAATGTTTGATAAACTATCAAACAGTCAGCCTATAGGCCGTATGGGCAAGCCCGAAGAGGTAGCGTCTTTAGCGCTGTATCTATGCTCGGACGAAGCCGGTTTTGTAACCGGTTGTGATTATTTGTTAGATGGGGGATTTGTTAAACTAAATAACTGATCAAAAAAACCATGATAAAAAAGGCATTATTATCAGCGTTGTTTCTGTTTACAGTAACTGCTTATGCGCAAACGGGCTATAAACCATCGCAGAGCAATTTAGCCTACCGGGATGCTTTCCAGGATATGAAATTTGGGTTGTTTGTTCATTGGGGAATATACAGTGAGTTGGGCGATGGCGAATGGGTAATGAACAATAAGAAAATACCTTACGCTAACTATAAGCGCCTGGCCGATTTTTTTAACCCGCAGGCTTTTGATGCTAAAGAGTGGGTGCAATTTGCCAAAAGGGCGGGCATGAAATACATTACCATAACCTCGCGCCATCACGATGGTTTCAGCATGTTTGGTACCAAGGCATCGCCCTATAATATTGTTGATGCAACCCCTTATCATAAAGACCCATTAATGGAACTGGCTAAAGAGTGCCAGAAAGAAGGAATCAAACTACATTTTTATTATTCGCTTTTAGACTGGGGACGTGCTGACTATGCTTTTGGCAGCCCTATTGTAAACGGCAAGCCAACAAAAGGCGATTGGGACAGCTACATCAAATTTATGAAGGACCAGTTAACCGAACTGATCACCAATTACCCGGCTGTAGGAGCTATATGGTTTGATGGGCAATGGGAGCGCCGCGATGTTAACTGGCATTTTGATGAAATATATGGATTGATACATAAACTTAACCCTGCAATAATAGTGGGCAACAACCACCATTTGGCGCCAATGGAGGGTGAAGATTTCCAGATGTTTGAAAAAGATCTGCCGGGAGGTAATACTACTGGCTTTAGCGGCGAATCAAAAGTAGGCGAACTGCCTTTAGAGACCTGCGAAACCATAAACAATAGCTGGGGCTTTAATATTACCGACAGGAAATATAAATCGGTGAAGCAGATAGTGCGCTACATCGTAAACGCCGCGGGTCATAATGCCAACTTTTTATTAAACGTTGGTCCTATGCCGAATGGTAAAATTCAGCCTGAATTTGCCGATACACTTGCCCTGGTGGGTAACTGGATGAAAAAGAATGGAGAAAGTATTTATGGCACCAGGGGTAACGTTATTCAGTCGCAGGATTGGGGTACCGTAACTTCGAAAAATAAAACGCTTTTTGTGCATATAATTTCAGCGCCTGAGCAACCATACATACTTTTACCACAATTAAAAGCCAAAATAACCAAAGCTATGCTGATGAGCAACGGCAGCAGCGTTAAATTTAAACAACTACCCGAAGGTGTTTTTATATATACAGATAATATAACCTTGGACCCGACGGATACAATTATTGAACTATCAACCATTTAATTTATGAAACTTATACGATTTGGTAATCCCGGCAAAGAAAAAACAGGTGTAATTATTAACGATACCAATTACGATACATCAGCCTTTGGCGAAGATTATAGCGAAGCTTTTTTTGAAACCGATGGCTTGACCAGGCTTAAAAAGTTTGTTCAAGACAATGAAGGCAAGTTGCCAAAAGTTGCTGAGGGCACACGTTTAGGCAGCCCGATTGCCAGGCCGTCAAAAATTTTGTGTATAGGTTTAAATTATGCCGATCATGCCAAAGAAACCGGCGCAACACCGCCCGCCGAACCGGTATTGTTCATGAAATCAACAACAGCGCTGGTTGGCCCTAATGATGATGTGGTTATACCGAAAGATTCTGTTAAAACCGATTGGGAGGTTGAACTGGCCGTAGTTATCGGCAAAAAAGCAAGTTATGTGGATGAGGCCGATGCCTTAAATTATGTAGCGGGTTATGTACTGCATAATGATGTATCAGAACGTGAATTTCAGCTGGAGCGCGGCGGCACCTGGGATAAGGGAAAAGGCTGCGATACTTTTGCGCCAATAGGCCCGTTTATGGCAACGCCTGATGAAATAGGCGATGTAAATAACTTGAGGCTTTGGCTAACCGTTAACGGTCAGAAAATGCAGGATGGTAATACCTCAAACTTTATATTTGATGTGCCTACAGTTATAGCCTATGTAAGTAAATTCATGACCTTATTACCGGGCGATATCATTTCAACAGGTACGCCAGCAGGCGTAGGGCTTGGCTTTAAGCCACCCATCTATTTAAAGGCGGGCGATGTGATGGAGCTGGGCATTGATGGCTTAGGCACTTCAAAACAAGTATTAAAAGCATATGCCAAGAATTGATTCACATCAGCATTTCTGGAAGTATGATCCGGTGCAGCATGCCTGGATCAATGATGATATGGAGATCATCCAGAATGATTTTATGCCGGAGGACCTGGAACCTATTCTGAATGAGTATGGCTTTAACGGTTGTGTAACTGTACAGGTGGATCAAACTGAAGAAGAAAATACTATGATGCTTGATCATGCCTCAAAGCATGATTTTATAAAAGGTGTTGTGGGTTGGGTAGATTTTAAAGCTGAAAACATTGAGGGCCGTTTGGCGTACTTTAAACAGTTTGAAAAGCTAAAAGGGTTCCGCCATATTTTGCAGGGAGAAACCGACCGCGCCTATATGCTGAATGCGGATTTTAAGCGGGGCATATCCAAATTAAAACAGTTCGGCTATACTTATGATATCCTGGTATATACCGACCAGATAGGTTATGCAAATGAGTTTGCAGCGGCATTTCCTGACCAGCCATTTGTGATAGACCATATCGCGAAGCCAAAAATAAAAGCTGGCGATATAGCCGATTGGGCAAAAGATATGCGGGCGATAGCGAAGAATGATAATGTACTTTGCAAAGTATCAGGCATGGTTACCGAGGCCGACTGGAAAAACTGGAAACCCGAAGATTTTACCCCCTACCTTGATGTGGTGTTTGAAGCCTTTGGTACCGACAGGTTAATGTATGGCTCAGACTGGCCGGTATGCCGTGTGGCAGCCACTTATGGGCAGATGTTAAATATTGTTGAGGCTTACGTTTCAAAACTTTCAGAAAATGAACAGGCGAAGTTTTGGGGCGGTAATGCAATTAAATTTTATGGACTTAAATTAAACTAAAAAATATTAAGCAATGGATCTGCAATTAAAAAACAAAGTGGTTATTGTAACCGGCGGTGCAAAAGGCATAGGCGAAGGCATTGTGCGGGTGTTGGCAAATGAAGGCGCCATACCTGTAATTATTGGCCGTAAGGAAGCGGATAATTTAAAAGTTGCCGACGATCTGAAAGCACAGGGCTTTGAAGTTTTTCAGGTTGCTGCAGAGTTGAACGAACCTGCAGAATGTGAGCGCTCGGTAAAAGCTGTAATAGCCAAATATGGAAGGATAGAAGGCTTAATTAACAATGCTGGCGTAAATGACAGTATTGGCTTAGAAAAAGGCAACTATGAAGATTTTATGCGCAGCCTGCACCGTAACGTGGTACATTACTACCTGATGGCTAAATACGCGCTGCCGGAATTAAAAAAATACAAAGGCAATATTGTAAACATCGGTTCAAAGGTTGCAGAGACCGGGCAGGGGAATACATCGGCATATGCCGCTGCAAATGGTGGTCGTAACGCTTTAACACGCGAATGGGCAGTTGAATTATTGCCCTACGGTATGCGTGTTAACGCTGTTATTGTTGCCGAATGCTGGACGCCGTTGTATGATTGGTTTATCCACACACTGCCAAACCCCGAAGAAAAATTGAAAGAGATCGTAAAGAATATCCCGTTAGGGCACCGCATGACCACTACCGAGGAAATTGCTAATATGGTGGTGTTTCTATTATCGGAAGCATCAAGCCATACAACCGGACAATTGATACATGTGGATGGCGGATATACGCATTTAGACCGGGTATGCGGGTAGCTAATAGCTATCGGTGAAGTTTTTAATTTTAATGTGCGCGATATAGAAATTATTGTAACTTTATTAACCTAAATTATAACCAAAATACCTAAAACATAAATAATGGAGAAGAGAAGAGAATTCATCAAAAAGGTGGCTATTACTACCGGGGGCCTTGCATTGGGAAGCAAAGCCTTTAGTTTCACTAAATCGAGCTATAACCGGATCATCGGTGCTAACGACAGGATACACCAGGCCATAATCGGGCTGAACGGAAGAGGCGGCAGCATGTCGGGGACCTTTGCCCGGCAGCAAAACCTGATGATCAATACAATATGCGATGTGGATTCGAGGACCATACCCAAAGTTCAGAAATCTGTATCGGCTATAACTAAAGCCGACGCGCCCAAAGGCGAAGGCGATGTACGCAAAGTAATGGCTGATAAAGATATTGATGCCATATACATTGCCACCCCAGACCACTGGCATGCGCCAATGGCCATAATGGGTTGCCAGGCAGGTAAGCATGTATATGTTGAGAAGCCGTTAAGTCATAACCCTCATGAGGGAGAAATGGCAATAGCAGCTGCAAGAAAATATAACCGTATTGTACAAATGGGGGCCCAGCGCCGCTCATCTCCGCTGGCTATACAGTGTGTGGAAGAATTGCATGGCGGTGTTATTGGCAGGGTTTACTTAGCCAAAGCGTGGTATACCAATAATCGTAAAGAAACCTTTTTAAAACCAGCCGCCGTACCCGATTGGTTAAACTACGAGCTATGGCAGGGCCCCGCGCCCCGCAAGGCTTACCAGGACGGTTTGATACACTACAACTGGCATTGGTTCTGGGATTATGGAACAGGCGAGGCCCTGAATAATGGCACGCACGAAGTTGATTTTGCACGCTGGGGCCTTAATGTTGACTTCCCTACCCGGGTAAGTTCGGTTGGCGGCCGTTACCAGTTTAAAGACGACTGGCAAACACCCGATACCCAAATTATTACTATGGACTATCCTGACCGGGTATCACTGATGTGGGAGAACCGCAGTTCGAACGGAAGGAAAATAGAGGGTGCAGACAGGGGAGTAATATTTTATGGGGATAAGGGTAGTTTAGACAGCGATGGAGAAGGCTATACCATTTATGACCTGGCCGGCAAACTGGTAAAAGAGGTTAAAAAACAAGGCCCGACCGAAGTTATTGATGCCAGGAATACAGCGAGTGTAAGTCTGGGTATGGATAGCTTGCATGTGGCTAACTTCCTCGATTCTATTCGTAATAATAAAAAACCAAATTGTGATGTGGAATTAGGTTATAAGAGTGTGGTGGCGATGCAACTGGGCAATATATCATGGCGCGTTGGGCGCGACCTGCATCTTGACCCTAAGAATGCACACATAATTAATGACCCTGAGGCACAAAAATTATGGAGCCGTACTTACGAGCCGGGATGGGCACCTAAAGTTTAATTCTTGTACTAAAACCAATATAACTAAACCAATTTAACAATGAAAAAGTACACTGGTGTTTGCAGCGCCTTATTGGTAGCTGTGTTTATTTTATGTTCTTCTTTAATTAATGATGGTTCGTCGCTAAAGCATCCGGCGCCAAAGAAGAAAACTATAAAACGTGCCGAAGTTGATACCAAAATGGAATGGTGGAGCAAGGCGAGGTTCGGTATGTTTATCCATTGGGGTGTTTATAGTGTGCCGGCCGGCGTGTACCAGGGCCAGGAAGTAAAAAGCCTGGGCGAATGGATAATGCACAACGCCAAAATCCCGGTAGCTACTTACCAGGCTTACGCCAAGGATTTTAACCCAACCCAATACGACCCCGAAAAATGGGTTTTGATGGCAAAAAATGCCGGAAT
>Ga0206912_1159_pt1 | contig 17175 bp, 14 predicted proteins | sample Alteio_BWOrgHeat_75_FD_152933 | JGI IMG/M metagenome (GOLD analysis project Ga0206912, IMG submission 152933) | Enriched cells from forest soil in Barre Woods Harvard Forest LTER site, Petersham, Massachusetts, United States -... | ecosystem: Environmental > Terrestrial > Soil > Temperate forest >... | reverse complement strand
TGTAAAGGACTTGTAGGTATTAACGGAGGGCAGGCTATGTCAAAGATTATCGGAATTGACCTCGGAACCACCAACTCCTGCGTAGCGGTTATGGAGGGTGGAGAGCCGAAGGTTATTGCCAACGAGGAAGGGGGACGGACTACCCCGTCAGTGGTCGGTTTCACGAAAACCGGAGAGCGTTTGGTTGGCCAGGTAGCGAAGCGCCAGGCCATCACGAACCCGGAAAACACGGTTTACTCGATCAAGCGGTTTATGGGACGCCGCTATGACGAGGTGACGGAAGAAATAAAGATGGTCCCGTACAAGGTTGTGCAGTCTGGCGATCACGTCGCCGTATTGGCGCAAGGCAAGGAGTACACGCCCCCGCAAATTTCGGCGATGATTTTGCAGAAATTGAAGAAGGCGTCAGAAGATTATCTTGGTGAAAAAGTCACCGAAGCGGTGATCACGGTACCTGCATATTTTAACGACGCGCAACGTCAGGCGACCAAGGATGCAGGACAGATCGCTGGCCTCGATGTAAAACGAATCATCAACGAACCGACGGCTGCGGCTTTGGCCTACGGTCTCGACAAAAAGAAGGACGAAACCATCGCCGTTTACGACTTCGGCGGAGGAACGTTCGACATTTCAGTCCTTGAAGTCGGCGAAGGCGTCATCGAGGTCAAGGCCACCAACGGCGATACGCACTTGGGCGGCGACAATCTCGACCAACGAATTGTCGACTGGCTAATTGACGAATTCAAGAAGAACGAAGGCCTCGACCTGCGTGGTAAAGGCAACGAAATGGCTTTGCAGCGTCTGCGTGACGCGGCGGAACGGGCCAAGATCGAGCTTTCCACGACGATGGAGACCGAGATTAATCTGCCGTTCATCACGGCGGATGCCAGCGGTCCGAAGCACCTGGTTGTGAAGTTAACCCGGGCCAAGCTCGAATCGATGGTCGAAGACATCATTCAACGCTCGGTCGGACCATGCAAGCAGTGCATGAAAGATGCCGGCGTCGATTCCAGCAAGATTGATGAAGTCGTGTTGGTCGGCGGACAGACTCGAATGCCGCGCATTCAGGCGCTGGTAAAAGAGCTGTTCGGAAAAGAGCCTCATAAAGGCGTTAATCCGGACGAAGTCGTTGCAGTTGGCGCGGCAATTCAGGGCGGCGTACTCGGCGGCGAAGTGAAAGATCTTCTGCTGCTCGACGTGACCCCGCTATCGCTCTCGATCGAGACTCTTGGAGGCGTGGCGACGGCGATGATTCCGCGCAACACCACGATCCCAACCCGCAAGACGGAAACTTTCTCAACCGCGGCGGATAGTCAGACGTCGGTCGAAGTTCACGTGTTGCAGGGTGAACGTCCCTTAGCGCGCGACAACCGGACGCTCGGCAAATTCCACTTAACGGGAATCCCGCCAGCTCCGCGTGGCGTGCCGCAGATCGAAGTAACGTTCGATATCGACGCGAACGGCATCCTCAACGTGACCGCGAAGGACACGGCCACAGGCAAGGATCAGAAGATAACGATTACGTCGTCTTCCGGTCTAAGTAAGGATGAAGTTGAGCGCATGGCGAAGGAAGCCGACTCGCACTCTGCCGAGGACAAGGCAAAGCGCGAAGAGATCGAGTCTAAGAACCAGCTCGATTCCATGGTCTACAGCGTGGAAAAGATGCTGCGAGAACAGGGCGACAAAATCTCGGGCTCCGAGCGCGGAGATGTCGAGAATGCAATCGCCGATGCCAAAAAGGCGCTCGAAAGCAGCGATAAGGCAACCATGGACAAAGCCCGCGAGACCCTCACCCAGGCTTCGCACAAACTGGCTGAGCAGATGTACAAAGCTGCACAGCCGCAAGGCGCGGCAGGAGCGGGACCAACTCCAGGAGGGCCTGATCCACATGCGAATGGCGCTTCGGGTAATGGCCAGAAGAAAGACGAAGGCGTAATTGACGCCGAATACGTCGACGTCGAAGACAAGAAGTAAAGCCAAGAAATAAGCTGTCAGCTTTCAGCCGTCAGCTATCAGTGGGGGCGCCTCTTTTGGGCGCCCCTTTGCTACTGAGAATTTAGAGCGAATATTCCGAGAGGCTTTTCGGGCGCTCTGGGGGGATTGAAAGTGCAATTCAAAGCAAACGGACAAGATTATTTTCTAAATTTCGTGGAAGATGAGGCACGCTGGTACGTGTTTGCCCCGACTCTGACAGGGATACAACGCATCCCAATCTACGTGGATGCGCCGAAGTATGAGCGTTTCGGGATTTTGGAGAAGGACAGACACAAGATCCAAAACTAAGACGGTCTCGGAACGGCAAAACTGAAGACATCCCACTGTTGAGATAACTTAAATGTTTTGTCATCCTGAGCGGAGCGAAGGACCGTGCAAAGATTTCGGGTTGCGCGACTCAACATTGAATTAAAGGTTGATGAACCTGCGCCGCTTATGATGACAAAGTAAACAAATGGCCACCGCAGCTCAAAAAGACTACTACGGCATCCTTGGCGTGAAGAAGTCGGCGTCTGCCGATGACATCCGCAAAGCTTTCCGCAAACTTGCGCGCAAATATCACCCGGACGTAAATCCTGGCGACAAGGCAGCGGAAGAAAAGTTCAAGACGCTTTCCGAAGCCAACGATGTTCTGAGCGATCCCAAGAAGCGCAAAGTCTACGATCAGCTGGGGTTCTATTCCGACAACATCGATCCCGCCGCCGCCGAAGCTTACAGTCAGGGCGGCGGGCAGCCAGGAACCGGCGGATTCCCCGGCGGTGGTTTCTCGGGAGGGCAACCCGGCCCGCAGGGTACAAACTTCGATTTCGGCGGCTTCGACTTCTCCGATTTATTTGAAGGTGCTCGATCGAAAAAAGCCAGCAACGCCGGCGGCGGATTCAGAGACATTTTCTCCGGCATGTTCGGAGGACGGGCTGGTGCTCCAGCAGGGGAAGGGCCGGAACCCGGCCACGATCTGGAGTACCAGGTAAATGTACCGTTCTGGACCGCAATTCGGGGCGGGGTCATGCGGCTTAACATTACGCGGCGCGACACGTGTCCGGCCTGTCATGGAAATGGATTTACGGAAGCTCCCGGAGTATGCCCCGAATGCGGCGGTAAGGGTCAAGTCTCGCAAACCGGAGGAAGGATGAAATTCAATGTTCCTTGCCCGCGTTGTCATGGCACCGGAAAAAACATTTCCACCTGCACCACGTGTCACGGGGAAGGCAGTGTTGAAAGGACTGAGCCGCTGGAGGTCCGTATTAAGGCGGGAACAAGGGACGGCCAGCGCATCCGAATACCGGGAAAGGGCAACGCCGGATCCCATGGCGGGCCCCCGGGGGACTTGTATGTGATCATCCGCATTGAGCCACACCCTATTTTTCAGCGCGACGGCGATGACATCCGGATTACGGTTCCCGTGACCGCCACCGAAGCGGCTCTGGGCGCTAAAGTCGAAGTCCCAACCATCGACGGACGCGCACAACTGAAGATTCCGCCAGGAACTCAGTCTGGACAAAAGTTACGACTACGCGAAAAGGGAGTTCCTTCCGCTATCAAAGAAGGCGTTCGCGGCGATGAAATCGTCGAAGTTAAAGTAACCGTCCCCATGCCGAGGGATGAGAAAACCAAAGAATTATTGCGGGAGTTGGCAAAGCTGAATCCGGAAGACCCGCGCGCGGAACTCTGGAAGCAGGTCTAAGACTCCGGCAGGCCTTTTGCTGCGGCGAGCATTTCGTCCGCCTTCGCGCGCACGCGAATGTCCTCGGTGAAGTTGACCCAACGCACCACCTTCGACGAGTCCACCAGAAATTCTGCAGGCCGGGCGATGTCATGCCCGTCAGGTCCTCCCCGGACGTGCAGCAAATCGTAGCGGCGAATTACTTCCGCATTGGGGTCGGAGAGAATCGTGAAGCTATAACCTGCCTTATTACTAAGATCACGCGAAATCTCGGGCGCGTCCACGCTGATCGCCACTGGCCGCACGCCTTCGGCCCTGAACTCGCTTTGCCGTTTCTCAATTCCTCGTAACTCGAGGTTGCAAAACGGTCACCAATATCCGCGATAGAAAATCAGCAGCACCGCTTTGGGAGAATTGCCGTCGGCCGCCGGTGCGAACAACTGGTCTAATGAAACCGGCCGGCCCGTGGTATCAGCCAGCGTGAAGTCGGGCGCCTTTTGCCCGACTTGCGGCGCGCTGGCGGAACGGGGGAGTGCCCGCGCGCTGAAGAAAGTAAAGACCGCCACCGCAACCAACAGAAGAGAAAATATAGATAGGATTGAGCCCAGAATCCTGCCCCGACGGATTCGCGGCGGCGCGAAAACCTGCCACAGTCCCTTGCCCACAAAAACTAGCGCAACCAGAGCCAGCGACAGGCTAAGCCACGGGATAGACTGCTGTGCAGGTGGCTGAATGAAGAAAGCCATGTTGCACAGCATCGCGCTCAGGGCGAGAGCAAATCCCCACCACACGGCCGAAATCGAGGGTCTTTCGATCACGTCCTGCATGTCGGCCCGTAGTGTACCAGAGTCGAATCGCACAACCTCATGCCGAGTAAAAGGTAAGTCCACGTTATGAAACAGTTCGCTTTTTTCATCTTGCTTCCACTCTCTTCTCATATCTTGTAGTGTGCAACTTGTGTTGGGCCGCAAGAAGGCGAGCACCTAAGGGAGGAAAGCCGTCGAAATTGGCGATACAAAGTGTTGGAGCGATTCACATTGATCGCGCGAAAAAATCTTCGAGGCTGACTCTTTGGCCGCTCATAGCAGCCACGTTCTTCATGGTTTCTGGAGGCGCGTATGGAATCGAAGACATCGTCCACGGCGCAGGGTACGGATTAGCCATCCTGATTCTCTTGTTGACTCCCATTCTCTGGAGCCTTCCCACAACGCTCATGATCGGCGAACTCGCGAGCGCTCTTCCCTGCGAGGGCGGATATTACGCCTGGGTGCGTCGCGCCATGGGAAATTTCTGGGGATTCCAGGAAGCATGGCTTTCACTCACCGCTTCAATTTTTGACATGGCGATCTATCCGACTCTGTTCGTGGCTTATCTCGTCCGATTGTTTCCCTGGTTCTCGGAGAACCGTCGCGGTTGGATGGTCGGGGTCGTTGTCGTTCTCGTGTGCGCCGTGCTCAATATCGCCGGCGTAAAGGTTGTGTCCATGACTTCATTGTGGCTTTTCTTTCTGCTTTCCGCACCCTTTGTCCTGATAGTTGTGCTTGCGCCTTTCAAGTACGCGGCTTTGCTCAATGCCATAACGCCCACCACTTCCAAAGTGAACCTCGTCGGCGGCGTGCTGGTCGCCATGTGGAACTACATGGGATGGGACAACGCCTCGACCATCGCGGAAGAAGTTGATCATCCGCAACGGACTTATCCGCTCGCGATGCTGCTGTCCGTGGCAATTGTGGCCGCCAGCTACATCCTTCCGGTCGCAGCGGTGTGGATGACAAGGCTCCCAGCGTCCGCATGGGAAACCGGGTCCTGGGCAGACATCGCAGGATTGCTAGGGGGACCGCTTCTACGCATCGCTCTTGTTATCGGAGGAATGGTCAGCGCATTCGGGATGTTTAACGCTCTAGTGTTAAGTTATTCGCGCCTTCCCTTAGCCATGGCATTGGATGGAATGCTGCCGCGCGTTTTCTCGAAATTGCATCCTCGCACTGGTGCGCCGTGGGTTGCAATTATCGCCTGCGCCTTCGGCTGGGGTCTATGCCTAGGCTTGGGATTCGAGCGCCTGATAACAATCGATATTTTGCTCTACGGAAGCAGCCTCGCTCTGGAATTCATCGCTCTGGTTTCCCTGCGAATCCTCGAACCAAAGTTGCCGCGAGCGTTTCGAGTTCCCGGAGGAATGTTTGGAGCGATCGCCGTTGGAATCGCTCCGATGCTGCTTCTCGGATTCTCGGTGATTAGAAGCGAGAGCGAGCGTGTGTGGGGGATGAGCTCGTTTACGCTGGGGGTGATTATTATCGCGGCAGGCGGTGTTGCGTATTTCGCGAACCATGCGCTTAGGCCACACGGCTGGGGTAGCAAACGGTTATCTTAGCCCCCGAGTTGCAGATTAGCTGAGAACGCGATTGAGGAAGCCGCGGACGCCCGTGTATCCAAGCAATCCCACACAAAGCAACAACGCGACCAGCGTTGTCCAGATCGGCATGTGCGGAGCTTCCGGAGTGAGAGCAATTCGCAATCCTTCGCTCATGTACACGAGAGGATTTACCAGCACCGCAATTTGCAGCCAGCGCACACTATGCAGCGCCGCCCAAGGATAATAAACGCATCCGAAAAACGTAATGGGAACTACGACCACTCCGAACATCAGCGCGATGTGCTGGGGTTTCACGATAGTCCCAATGGTCAGGCCCACTGCGCCCGAAACCAGACTTGCCAGCAATACGTTGCCAATCAATACCGGCCAACTGCTCACATGAACGTGAACCGGTGTTGCCGGGATGAAGTAGATCATCGGAAAAACCACCAGGGCGGCCAATACGCTTTGCAGAGCGCTGAAGACAATTTTTTCGATGGCGACCAGGCTTACTGGAAGAGGCGACATGACGCGATCTTCGATTTCACGGGTCGAGCCGATTTCAAATGAAAGCGGCAACGCCACGCCCATAATTCCCTGAACAAAAATTGCAACTGCTACCAGTCCGGGCAGTATCAAGGTTCCAAAACTTATCCCGCGCGAATTCTGGAAATCTTGCCCCATCTTGGGGAAGAGGTAGGTGAACACGAACACGAACATCAGGGGATTCATCACCGTTCGTATCATGAACGCGACAAACTCACGCCGAAGCACGGAAATATCCCGGACCATCAAGCCCCAGAATGCACGCGCGTAAAGCATCGAATCACTCACGCAGGTCCCTCCCTGTGAGTTTGATGAAAACGGTCTCGAGAGTTGTCTCAGTTACGGAGATGTCCTTCAACTCGGGTCCCGTCACTTCGATGATTCGCGGCAGCAGGCCATCGAGGTTATCCACGAATATGCGAACACCATCTTTATTTGTCTCGCTACTCTTTACCCCGGGGAGTTGATTTAGAGTCTGCTGGAGCTGAGGATCGCTACCGGCTAGGTGCAGATTGATCACTTTTTGCGCACCAACGCTGCTCTTCAAATTCTCTGGTGTGTCGCAAACCAGAATCTTTCCGTGATCGATGATCGCCACCCGATTGCAAAGCTCATCTGCCTCCTCCATGTAATGAGTCGTGAGCACAATGGTGATGCCCTGGGAAAGAAGCTGGCGAATGCTGTCCCAAAGGGCCAAACGGCTCTGCGGGTCGAGGCCGGCACTGGGCTCATCCAGAAAGAGAATCTCGGGCTGGTGAGCGATAGCCCGAGCGATCTGGACTCTCTGCGCGAGGCCGCCAGATAGCTCTCTCACGAACGACTTCGACCGCTCGGTCAGCCGAAACATCTCAAGCAACTCGTTGGCCCGTTTCCCAGCGGCCGCGGACGTATACCCGAAATACCGGCAATGAAAATAGAGATTTTCCCAAACCGTGCATTGGCGATCGAGCGTGTTGTACTGAGGCACCACGCCCATGTGCTTGCGCGCTTGAGCGGGAGTCGTGACAACATCGAGTCCGGCAATCTGAACAGTCCCGGAGGTCGGCAGAGTACGAGTAGTACAAATGCTGATGGTTGTACTTTTGCCCGCCCCGTTGGGGCCAAGCAGTCCGAAAGGCTCTCCTCGCGTGACCGTCAAATCGATGTTGCGCACGGCTTCTACGGGAACTTTACCGGCGTACCGTTTGGTCAATCCCCTAATGCTGACGATTTCTTCCTGAGGCGGCATCATGGTAAGCCTGAAATTATATGGTGTGATGGGGTGGAGCGGCTAGGCTCCGGCGCGACTCACGGCTTTACGCGTTGCTGGCGATTCATTGCTATCACGGGTTCGGCCTTTGCGGGAGTCATCTGAATCAGAGAACGATTCCCCACGCGAATGTACTCAACCTCGCGAGCCGCCGACAGTGCATTAACGGATTCCTTGACTCGGGAACGCGGAACAAAATTACCGAAAAAGTTTTCCAGTTCCTGCTGATCCGCGGCGATTACGCAACCAAGGTATTTCGAGACCAGCGCGGAGAGCGCCTCGCCCACTGATAGGTTCATCCCATCGCGTACCGCGTCCGGAGACCAGCGGTAAAGGACATCCCAGAACGAACCGTCGCTGGGATTGTAATCGACACGTGTAATCCGCAACCGCGACCAAAGCTCGCCGAGTGCGTGGTCCAGAGCCGCAATCGAGACGCTCCCGCCAAGGCTCTCGCGCATCTTTTGCTTCGATACCGGCCCTTCGCGGCTCACTACCTCAAACGCATCGCAAGCAAGGTTGGAATATTCGGATCGCGGCCCCGATTGCGGTGCCTGCTTGGGATTGCGCTCACCCACGAGGGCATAGAAGTAAGGAAAGATTGAAGCCGCAACCAGAAAATTATTGTTCTCGTCGAATGTATTTGCCTCGTACGCATCGCGCTCGCGGAGCATCCGCACCATCAGTTCTGAGGCCTGTTGTGCCCGCGGATCCGCGAAGGCGTGCTGCCATGTCGGAAGTTTCTCTTCTGAACCTGCCCACGCACCGATAAAAGTCGGCGCCAAAACAGGCTGCTTGAGCGGATACATCATGCAGAAACCCACTGACTCGAGAAATGAGCGAGCCTCATCGAGCGTGCGGACAGGCTTGGCGTCCAGCCGCCACTTTTCGCGTCGAAGCTCTTGGAGTTCGGGTTCGGTCATATGTAGCAACCGGCACTTAGCACTTATGGCTGAGCGCTGACGGCTGAATGCTAGATTCTCTTAAACGCCTTCTGAATATCTTTCATTGAGTATCGCAGAACTACAGGCCGTCCATGAGGGCAGGTCATCGGGCAGTCAGTTTTTGCCAATTCCGCTAACAGCCATTCCATTTTGTTTTGCTCCAGCGGCATGTTTACTTTGATTGCCGCGTGGCAGGCTACGGACGCCGCAATTCGCGTGCGAACCTTCTCCATATTTATAGCCTGATCTTCCCTCGCGATTTGATCCAGCAGCTCATACAACATTTTCTCGACCTGGGGCGCATCAACTCCGGCAGGTGCTACTTTTACGGCTATGCTTCGGGTTCCGAAGGGCTCGACCTCAAAGCCGTTGTTGACGAGTTCATCGGAAATCTCGCTGAACAGCGCCTGCTGCGCGGGAGTGAGTTCCAGCAGCAACGGCATCAGCAGGTGCTGACTTTCGACTTTCCGAGCGCTTCGTTGCTTCAGAATCCTCTCAAACAGTACGCGCTCGTGAGCGACGTGTTGATCAATAATCCAGAGGCCCTCGTCGTTGACAGCGAGAATGAACGATTCTCGAATCTGTCCCAGCGGTTTGAGCGTGGCCAACGACGGCGCAAGATCGTTCGCCGATTCAGGATCTTCGGCGATAGCCTGTGTGCAATTGTCTCCCGAGACCGCCGAAGGCTCGCGGGCAAGTGAAACCGCGGCATTCCCCTCAACGCTGATACCTCCCCCAAAATAAAAACGCTCGTTTGCGGGCGGAGGGATAGGCGCTTGCAGAGTGAAATCATGTGCAGGCAGCGGTGCATACAATGGAGCATGCGGCTCGGGCATGTGCGCACCAGGTGTTAACGAAGCACTCGCCGTGGGACGCGCGGCAATTTCGGTGACGAACTTCGGAACCGGACGAGCTTTCATTAACGCAGCCCGCACCGAATCGCGCACGAAATCATGCATCACTGTGTTCTGCCGGAAGCGTACTTCTGTTTTTGAAGGATGCACGTTCACGTCGACTTCTTCGGCAGGTAACTCCAAAAAAAGCAGGACGACCGGATAAACCGTCGGCGGCAGGATATTGCGATAAGCTTCGGTGATGGCGTGGTGAATGAGGCGGTCGTGGATGAGGCGTCCATTGACGAAAACGTAAATTGAGTTGCGATTGAGTTTCTGGATTTCAGGCTTCGAAACAAACCCGTGAACCCGCAGTTCGCCAGGATCGGTCGCGGTCTGATTTCCGTTCGTCTCCTGTCTCCGCCATGGCGGCGGCTGAGGCAACCCAATGTGCTCCAGCGGCTGCACGGCCGTTAGCGGAATCATCTGATCCAAGACTTCCATGCCAAAGATTTGGTAGACCCGCTCGGTGTATCCAGCGACGGGCGGCGCAACAAGGACCGCATTCGTCGCCGAGTGCAATTCGAAATGCTTGCCCGGATGCGCTAACGCGTAATGTGTCACCAGCGAAGCAATATGGGACAGTTCCGTGGACTCGGCTTTGAGAAATTTCTTCCGCGCGGGAGTATTGAAAAACAAATCGCGAATTGTGATTGAGGTTCCAGTGGGAACGCCAGCTTCCTCTACCTTGAAAATCTTGCCGCCATTGATTTCAATAACCGTTCCCGCCGCCTCTTCGGGCACCCGTGTCTCCAAGTGCAAACGAGACACGGAAGCAATCGAGGGCAACGCTTCGCCGCGAAACCCCAGCGTTGCGATGCTGAGAAGGTCCTCGGCATTCTTCATCTTCGATGTAGCGTGGCGTTCAAACGCCAGCATGGCGTCGTCGCGCACCATTCCGCAGCCATTGTCCGTAATCTGAATCAATTTCTTCCCACCAGCTTCGATCTGAATTTTGATTCGTGTCGAGCCGGCGTCGAGAGAGTTCTCCAGAAGTTCCTTCACCACCGACGCCGGGCGCTCCACGACTTCGCCAGCGGCAATCTTGTTGGCAACGGCTTCGGAAAGGACGTGGATGCGACCCATGATCTGCGAAAGGTCAGTTTGGCAGATGAGTGAAGAGAAGGCAAAGGGCAATAAGAATATTGCCTATTCGGCGTGGCACTAACCGCACCTGCGTACGGGCAGCCGCCCTCGGAGGTCCAATCGACCGAATTCGACCGAACCACGCACGATACGAAATAACAGTCTCCTTCATCTTCGTAAGACTTCGCGTCCTTTGTGGGTGAAGGTTATGGTAAGCGCGCTCAGCCAGGTGATTAAAAGCCTTGCCAGTCGAGGTTCTAGCCCGATATCCACAGTGCACGAAAGGGCACGACAACAATGTTGACGGAACCATAACCCGCGTTTCTACGGCAAATCTTTTGCGAATTAAAGCCGGAGGTACCGTTGAGCATGGACCTGCACACTTCGCGCTGCACACCCCTGTGGACCGCCTGCATTCGATTGCTATACAAGGAGATATATCAGCTCGATTTTAATTGACTCTAAAAATAAGAAGAGTAAAAACATAATCGTTCTTTGACACCTTCTGATGTTTATCCAGTTGGTGTGGCGTCCGGGGCTCAAGCGAAAGTCACCCTCTACATTGCGAAATGAATGAGGGAGGGCTAGCAAGGGTCTATAGCAAAGCGCTGGTTGAGACGAACAGGAAGACCTGTCAAAGGCAAGATAGAGTCCCGAGGCGTTGGGTTGGTTTATCCGGTTGGCGGTAAGCCCGGAGCCCGAGCAACAGATCGCGCGTAGCATCCGTAAGGAAGCAACGATGGCAGGTCGGCGAGGGTCTAAAGCGAGCTACTGGCCGAGACGAATGATCCCAACACCACCTCGGGATTCTTATTTTTGCAGGGCCAGCGGCGCAATAAACAGGATAGGTGCGGCCCTCCCCCATACCAACTGATTAGAGTCGCCGCTGGCCAAAAATCCGGAGCGGAATTTTCACCCATCCCCTGGATTTCAGGCTACGGTCCCTGCACCACCTTTATGTTCGTATCCAACCGGGCGCGAAAGATATTGTTCGTCGCTGCCACTTCCGCAACAACATCCACGTTGACGCTGTAGGAGCCCTGAGGAAGGTTTTCTCCAAACGGAATCTCGAAATCAAGCGTGTCCTTCTTTAGAGGGAAGTGCTGATAACCAATAGCCGTCGCCCGTCCATGCTCGTTGACGGCCAGCACGATCATCGTAAGGTCGAAGTCCTCTCCTGTCTGGTCAGAAACCTTAATCGATCCATCCACCCGATGGCCGTTAATCTTTGGAACCTGGCTCCATCGCACGATAAGAGGCGTAACGACTAACAGCGTGAAATCCTTGGCGATTTGGTGTGGCGGGATATCGCTATCGCTGATTTTCACCGAAAAAGAGAAGACGCCAGTTTGCGTGGCCTGTCCACTCAGAACGCCATCAATCCCCAATGCAATTCCTGAAGGCAGAGATCCACTTATTACTTGCCACTTCCGCGGAGTGATGCCCCCTTCTGCCTGCATTTCGAAACGGTAGGGCTGCCGCAAATAAGCTTTGGGAAGCGTGGTCGTTCTTACGACAATTGGCGCGACTCCTTGCCCGGGAGAAAAGATCGCACAAGCCCCCCAAAGGACGACCAGCATACCAATAGCTGCGACATTATGAAGCTCCCGCATTCTAGGGTGCGTACTCCGAGGGCACTAGCTCAAAAACAGGGTAATTCGCAGCGATCGCCTTAAACGCATCGACCGATGAACCGCTCGGGACAGGGAAAAACTTTTGAACGGCGAACGCAAACTGATCTAAGTACGTCTTCAAAATCTCCGGTTTCTGTGAGTCCGGAACTAGAATCAATCGAAAATTCAGCTGGGTTTGTCCTCTCCCCAATGTGACGTGTCCGGCAGCTTCGGCATTTTTCACCCACTGCGTCTGCCCGCGAGGCGCCACCAGAAAGCTTTTCCCGTTCAGTGCGAGCAGATTGACAGGAGTCGAAAAAAGCCGTCCGCTTTTACGCCCGCGGACTTCCACGAGATAGCTGTAATCAGGGCCAAAGCCCAGGCCCACAAAAAACCCGAAGGTCCGATTGAAGGCGCGCTCGACTATATTCGGGGGCCGAAACGGAGTTGGGTTCGTGCTCATGATGAAAGCGTATTGTAGTCCCCTGGGCGGCGGAACATTCAGCCGACCTTGCGATATTGGCCCTGAAAATACAGCAGAGGTTGTCCTTCCCTTACCACTACGTCCTCGACCTCGGCTATGAAGATCGTGTGATCGCCCGCATCCTGAGTAGAATGCAATCTGCACTCCAGATATGCCAATGCGCCATGCAAGACCGGCGTGCCGTGGGGAGTGCGGTCAAATTGCGCCGCCACTTTTTCTGCCTGCCCGCGACTGGATTCCACGAGAGCGAAGTATTCGGAAATTTCGCGCTGGTCCGCCGCCAGAATATTAACGCCGAAGCGCTTCTTGAGATGAAGGTGAGCATGCGTCCGGGCCTTATGATCCACACACACCAGGACCAGCAGGGGATCGAGCGATACGGAGCAAAATGCGTTCGCCGTCATGCCTTGGACAGTGCCCTCGTAATCGACGGTGACGACCGTTACTCCGGTCGCAAAACATCCCATCGCTTTGCGAAACTCAGACTGGGTGACGCTCATAGCCCCTTCTTGCGGAGAAACTCCCGCACTACTTCCTTTACATCGCGATGCTGGCCATCAACAGCATAGTTAAGCTGACGCATGTCTTCGTCGGAAATTTTACCTGCAAGTTCGTCCAGTGCCACTCCTACTTCCGGATGGTGCGAGAGCACCTCCTGCCGGATGATTGGTACTGCTTCATATGGCGGAAAGTAGTGCCGGTCATCTTCGAGGACATACAAGTTCAAAGCTGGGATTAATCCATCGGTCGCATTTCCCGCGATTAAGTCTACTTGCCGGTTGACCAGAGCGCGTGTGAGCAAGCCTAAATCCATGATGCGCGGCTGCTCAGCGAAACGTAAACCGTAAGTTGCTGCGAATCCCTTGTAGCCATCGGGACGCTCCATAAACTCATAACCGAATCCCGCGCGCCACTGCGGAGTATAAGCGGCGGCTTGCGAGATAGTGGTCAGATGAAGGCGTTTCGCGTCGTCGCCGCGAATTTCGATGGCGAAGGTGTCGTTGAAGCCCAGCGGGCGGCCCGCCACCAGGTTGAAGCGTTTCGCGTACTCTGACTTGACACGGTTATAGACGTCTTCGCGGCTGCTCTGCGGACTTTCTTTCAAGACCGCGGTTAGAGCGGTGCCAGTGTACTCCGGGTAAATGTCGATTCGTCCTCCGAGAATTGCCTGCTGACAAATGTAGGTTCCGGCCAGATAAAAACGGCGCTCTACTGGAAGATGGGTTTTGTTTTCGATCTGTTGAGCGAACATTTCGCCCAGGATCAGTTGCTCCGTAAAGTTCTTGGAGCCTATGACGATTCGTTGAGCGCGCGGCGGCCCGCAACTCACGAGCAGAATAAGGCTGACTACTGTTACAAACAATCTTCGCGTGATGGCGCATCGATGAAGCAAACGGTGGTCCCGGCCACGGTGAAAGTTCGATTTTCGCAACACTAATCTAACTTGTTCTTCCTTCTCCCGCACAGAGTGCGTTTTATTCGAGGGTTTTCTTAGTCGATTGGAGTGAGCCGCTCCCAAGAGCCCGCGGCTCTCTCTACCGCGTTCTTGATTTCGTCGATCTTCAAGTTTGCTAAATTTGTCGGCGCGGGCCTTGTAACCTCCCTGACGAAGCCTTGACAGCAAGATGACGCGCCTCTGACATACCGGGTTCTCATTGGTTCGTAAACTGCTCGTTGGACTGCACCCTTGAGAGCTGTTTCATGAAAACTCAACAAATAAATATCTGAGAGAGCCTAAATGAGAACTGCGAAGTTAGCGTTTGGAATAGTCGCAATTTGGATGTTTGGCTCACCAAGCCATCTTTGTGCCCAACGTCAGGCGATTGACGTGAGCAGATCGAGTGTGAAGATCCGGGTGTTCAAGTCCGGCATGTTTTCCGCGTTCGCGCACGACCACGAAATAGACGCTCCGATTGATGAAGGCGAGGTCGATTCCTCCGCCAATCCAAGCGTTCAACTGCACATGGACGCGCGCAAGATGCGTGTACTCGACCCGGGGATTTCGGTAAGCAGCCGTGGCGATATCCAGCGCACGATGGAAGGGGCTGAGGTTCTCGATGTCGAGCACTTCCCTGAAATCTCTTACCGTTCAACTGAGATAGTTAGCACCGGACCCGGTCGCTGGGAGGTGCGAGGAAATCTGAGTCTGCACGGAAATAACCAACCGGTTGTTGTGTTGGTTGCTTTGGAGAGCGGACACTATCGCGGTTCCGCATCCTTCAAACAAAGCCAGTTCGGCATAACTCCGATCCGCATTGCGGGTGGGACGGTAAAGGTCAAAGACGAACTCAAAATAGAATTCGACATCGTCCCCGTTCAATGAGGAGCGGATCCTGCAATCGTTGAGGCGGGGCCGGTGAGTCCGGGTGTACTCATCTTCGCCTGATTTCCTTCGTTGGCGGGCGGTCAAGCCTTCTGGCCCTTTTCCAAAGGACGGGCACCTGTCCAGAACGGTGCCCGTCACTGCCTCACACTCTCACTGAGGGCGCAGAGATTCCGAGGCAACTCCCGTCTTTAACAATTTGGTTTTCAGGTCGAATTTTTGATGAGGCGCAAGGTCTACTTCCGTCTCGAAAGTTTGATATCCCGGAAGACTGATCGTGATCTTTCGGTGTCCGGGCGCGACCAGCAAACTCTTTCCCAGGCCTCCGAGTTCACCGGTGTGTCCGACGAGGAGGCCATCAACGAAGACAGCTGCCCGGTCGGGATCGACCGACAACTTGATCTCGGCAGTGACGGCGGGCATTTGGAACCGGAGATCTTTCTCCAAACTGACCGCGACTATATGCTTTTCCGCCGGCTGCAGATTCACTTCCTGCGTAAAGTCCTTGTATCCGTCATGACGAACGGATATCTCGTGTTTGCCGGGTAAAAGCAGTACCTTCTTTGATCCGTTGAGTTCTTTCAAATATCCCACGTACTGACCATCGACCCAGACGCCGGAGTCCTGCTCAAGACTCGTCGCGCCCTGAAAGTCGACTTCTCCGAGTACTTTGTTTTCGGCGTATGCGGTGGTTGCGGCCAGAATGAACAGAATGAACAGTATGCGAAGTTGCCACGTGATGCGAAACTGAAGGATAGTTTTCACTGTCTGCTCCTATCTCTTCGGCCTAAGGTAATTTTACTCCTGTGGGAGACTAGAGTCCTGTATTCATCCCCTTAGCTAGCAGCAAGTTACAGGCACACAGGCTTTTCGCAGGCGAGGGCCCCATTCGACTCCCCCTTCGGCTGCGCTCAGGGCTTCGGCAAAACCGGGGGTCCGCGCCACGCGTGTATCCCACCCAGCTACGGCTTTATTCCCAACTGCCAGAACAGGAACGAATAGACGTCCGTGCTTTCTTCAATTTGCTTGGCAACAGGTTTTCCAACCCCGTGGCCCGCTTTGGATTCAATCCGCAATAAAATCGGCCTGTCGGGGCTGTGTCCGTTCGCGGCTTCAGCTTGCATTAGAGCCGTCATCTTTTTGGCATGCATGGGGTCGACTCGCGAATCCGACTCGGCGGTCATGAATAATATCGCCGGATATTCAGCCCCCGCCTTCACATGATGATATGGCGAATAAGCGTATAGCCACTCAAACTGCTTGGGATCGTCCGCTGAGCCGTATTCTGGAATCCAAAGTTTCGCGATTTGAAAATTTTGATAACGCAACATGTCGAGCAAAGGAACCTGGCAAACGACTGCCCGATACAAATCTGGACGCTGCGTTAATGCGACGCCGACCAGCAATCCTCCGTTTGATCCTCCCTGAATAGCGAGGTGATCTTTGTCCGTATATTTTGAAGAAATCAAGAACTGCGACGCAGCAATGAAATCGTCGAAGACATTTTGTTTCTTGTCCAGCATTCCGGCGCGATGCCAGTCTTCGCCAAACTCCGAACCCCCGCGCAAATTTGCTACGGCATATACTCCGCCATGTTCCAACCAGAGATAGCGGCCGCCGGAGAATGTTGGAGTAAGGCTGATGTTGAATCCGCCGTAGCCGGTTAGCAGCGTGGGATTCTTGCCGTTTAGCTGCAAACCTTTCTTGTGAAAGACAAACATCGGAATCTTGGTTCCGTCTTTCGACGAGAACCAAAGCTGCTTAACTTCGTATGCTGAGGGATCGATGCCCGGGGCAGAGACTTTATCCCAAAGTGCCGTGTTGCGAGTCGACAGATCGATCTGATAAATAGACGGGGGAACCGTGAACGACTGAAATGCGATGAACGCGTTGTTGTTGTCCCATTTTCCACCGACAGCCGAGACGGTGCCGATGGAGGGCAGAGAAATATTCCCGATAGCCTTGCCGGTTAGTTCGAACAACTTGAGATGAGAGCTGGCATTCTGCTGATATTGCGCATACAGCT
>Ga0206912_1157_pt1 | contig 17365 bp, 17 predicted proteins | sample Alteio_BWOrgHeat_75_FD_152933 | JGI IMG/M metagenome (GOLD analysis project Ga0206912, IMG submission 152933) | Enriched cells from forest soil in Barre Woods Harvard Forest LTER site, Petersham, Massachusetts, United States -... | ecosystem: Environmental > Terrestrial > Soil > Temperate forest >... | reverse complement strand
GACGAAAAAATGCCTTATAGCTTTATGTGGTGGTTAGATAAAACCCGTAAAGAACACGCCGCCGTTTACCAGCCCTATATAAAAAATCCAAAAGCTGCTGCTAAGCCAAAAAAAAACCAAGTTGCCGACGAATTGCAGCAGCAGTATTATGAAAACATAGTAAGTATAAGTTCAATAGATGAAATAGACCAGGCACCGCCTAAAGCGGAAGGTAAGCACCCCGGGAGAAAAGAGGATAAGATAATTGAACGCTTTATACAGCACGAACCGCAAATTAAACATCCGGGCGATATTAAGCTGGATAATGAGAATAAAGCAAAGAAAAGTTCGGAAGACAGTGATGAGTTAGTAACAGAAACCCTGGCTCGCGTTTATACCGACCAAATGCTTTATAACAAAGCCATATTAACCTACAAAAAATTGATGTTGAAATTTCCGGAAAAAAGCCCTTACTTTGCAGGCCAGATCGAGCAATTAGAAAATAAAATAAATTAATATAAAGAAATGTATTTAGTATTAGTGATCATTGTTATTATAGTGTGCGCCCTATTAGGGCTTATTGTATTGATACAAAACCCTAAGGGTGGTGGTTTATCGTCAAATTTTTCAAGCTCGTCACAGTTAATGGGCGTACAAAAAACAGGCGACTTTTTAGAAAAAGGCACCTGGATACTGGCCATAACCCTGATGGTTTTAGCATTGGCCATTAATGTATCGGTTAAAGGTGGAGCAGCAACTACCAATTCGCAGTATAACGAGCAAATTAAAAAATCATTGACAGCTCCAACTAATGCGCCGGCGCAGCAGCCTACATTCCCAACATTGCCCCAGGCACCTGCAAAGAAATAATTCAAATGTCATTTCGACGAGGAACGAGGAGAAATCTTATACGAGCAACAAGTAAACTTGCGATCGTATAAGGTTTCTCTCTATCGTTCGAATGACATTTCTCTTGGCCTTTTTTGTAAAAAGCTACTGCCATCATGGCATTGATAAATAGACTGATATAAACCAGAAAATTACCGGATTGCTAACTATCGGAGTAAATCTGACAATACAACAGTATATATATGCCAATTTTATACTTGGCATAATTGATGTGCAATGCAAGCGAAAAGAAAAACTTTTATAACCAAAAAATAATTAAGTATGTCATTAAACATTAAACCTATCGGAGACAGGGTAGTAGTTGAAGCTGCACCCGCCGAAACGAAAACCGCTTCAGGTATTTATATTCCTGAAACCGCGCAGGAAAAACCACAGCATGGAAAAGTTGTAGCAGTGGGCCCCGGTAAATATGCCGAACAAACAGGTAACTTAATACCTTTATCAGTTAAAACCGGCGATAAAGTTCTTTACGGAAAATTTGCCGGACAGGAAGTTACCATCGAAGGTAAGGATTACCTGATCATGAGAGAATCGGATATCTATATCGTACTTTAATTAATTGACTGGATCATTGAATTTCATTCACTCATTCACTCACTCACTAATTCAAAATTAAAAATATGTCAAAGCAAGTTAAATACAATGTTGAAGCGCGCGACGCCCTGAAAAGAGGCGTTGATATTTTATCGAACGCGGTTAAAGTAACGCTGGGCCCTAAAGGACGCCACGTAATTATTGATAAAAAATTCGGCTCGCCGGTAGTAACCAAGGATGGTGTTACCGTAGCGAAAGAAATTGAATTAAAAGACCCCATCGAAAATATGGGCGCGCAGATGCTGAAAGAAGTAGCCTCAAAAACTGCTGATATTGCAGGCGACGGTACTACTACAGCCACTGTATTGGCCCAGGCCATTGTTACCGCGGGTATTAAAAACGTAGCTGCTGGTGCAAACCCAATGGACCTGAAACGCGGTATTGATAAAGCGGTAAAGGTTGTTGTTGAAAATTTAAAAGCTCAAAAACAAGATGTTGGTGATGATTTCAGCAAGATCAAACAAGTTGCGGCTATATCAGCAAATAACGATGAGCTGATTGGCGAAATGATAGCCGATGCGATGCAAAAAGTTGGTACCGGCGGCGTTATTACCGTTGAAGAAGCAAAAGGCACCGAAACAGAAGTTAAAACTGTTGAAGGTATGCAGTTTGACCGTGGTTATCTTTCGGCTTATTTTGTAACCAATACCGATAAAATGGAAGCAGAACTGGAAAACCCTTACGTGCTTATCTATGATAAAAAAATATCATCAATGAAGGAATTGCTGCCTATTTTGGAAAAACAGGTACAAACCGGCAAACCTTTATTAATTATTGCTGAGGACCTGGACGGCGAAGCCTTATCAACCTTAGTGGTAAATAAAATACGCGGCTCACTGAAAGTGGCTGCTGTTAAAGCCCCTGGCTTTGGCGATCGCCGTAAGGCAATTTTAGAAGACATCGCTATCCTGACCGGCGGTACAGTAATTTCGGAAGAAAGAGGTTATAAACTGGAAAATGCCGACCTGTCTCATTTAGGTGTTGCCGAAAAGATCTTAATTGACAAAGACAACACAACTATTATTAATGGCGGTGGTGAATCTGCGGCTATACAATCGAGGGTGAGCGAGATCAAAATTCAGATGGAAGCAACTACTTCTGATTACGATAAAGAAAAATTACAGGAACGTTTAGCCAAATTATCGGGCGGCGTAGCTGTATTATATATCGGCGCTGCTTCGGAAGTTGAAATGAAAGAAAAGAAAGACCGTGTTGACGATGCTTTACACGCAACCCGTGCGGCTGTTGAAGAAGGTATTGTTGCGGGTGGCGGCGTTGCTTTCATCCGTGCTGTTGAAGCTTTGGTTAACCTGAAAGGTGATAACGAAGACGAAAACACCGGTATCCAGATCATCCGTCGCGCTATTGAAGAGCCATTGCGCCAGATATGCGAAAACGCGGGTATTGAAGGTTCAATAGTTGTACAAAAAGTAAAAGAAGGTAAAGGCGATTTTGGTTATAACGCCCGCACCGATAAATACGAAAACCTGATCAAAGCAGGCGTGATCGACCCAACTAAAGTGGGCCGTGTAGCTTTAGAGAATGCGGCTTCTATAGCGGCCATGCTGTTAACCACAGAATGTGTGTTAGCTGATGATCCGGAATAAGCACCTGCTGGTCCGCCAATGGGCGGTGGTGGTATGGGTGGTATGATGTAATATTGAGTTCTGAGTCTCAAGTTTTGAGTCCTGAGTTCAGGACTTAAGACTAATGACTCAAGACTGCTGACCTGAAAAAACCCTGTCTGAAAAGGCGGGGTTTTTTATTTGGCGATATTTTCTAAGGCTTGTCTTTTATTCCATACAAGGCATAAAATTTTACTATACACCCTGTTTGTCATTACACCGTAAACGGTCTGTCATTTGTTAATCAAATGATTGATTAAGTAATATTCCGGCTACAATTAAACTTAAATTTGTACTCATAGTCAGATAAACAACAATCAGGCACAACAATTGAATATAAGGACACATGAAACAATTATCACAAACCGCCACCTACATCCGCACAACTATTGTTGAGTGGGTATTTTATAAAGGCCCCGAACTATTTGTATCTATATACGGAAAGTAAAAATTATTAACTTCGTAGCTTAATTATGAAGTTACAAGATACTGATATACACAAGTTATACAACGCGGCCTATTCCTGGCTTTTACTACATGGGTCAGTTTTGGTACTATCAATAATAGTATTATTAATAGGGTTACGAATAATCAAATTTATCGGCACACGATTACGTGGCCGCATGAGTAAAAGAAAAGTCCACTCATCGTTACAACCATTTTTTCTTAGCCTTGCTTTAACCGCGTTATACATATTACTTATCCTGGGCGTAGCCGGTATAAATGGTATTAATATCAGTTCGTTTAGCGCAGTACTCGGCGGCTTTACCGTTGCTGTGGGTTTGGCGCTATCTGGTACATTCCAGAATTTCGCTGGCGGCGTGCTTATACTCTTACTAAAACCTTTTGAACTCGATGATAATATTGTAGCCCAGGGGCAGGATGGCATAGTAACCTCCATACAAATATTTTATACGGTGCTGATTACGTTTGATAGCAAAACAGTTATTATTCCGAATGGAAAATTATTTAACGAGGTAATAGTTAACGTTACCCGCGAAGGCAAGCGCAGGCTTGATTTTGAAATAAAGTTAGGCTACGCCGCGGATGCCGAACAGGTAATGGCAATTATAAATAACGCCATTAAAAATACGCCTGCTATATTAGCCGATGCCAATAATAGGGTGGGCATATCGGCATTAGAAGTTGACGGTATTAAATTTATTGTAAATGTTTGGGTTGAGCCTGCCGATTTCCTGGCTACCAAATTAACCCTGCATAACAACATCATAAAAGACCTGCAATCCAAAGGCGTTAAATTGCCCGGTACCTGATCAAATTTTTTGTTTAGCCTTTATTTCGAGATAACGGTTAACCGTATTTATGGTTAAATTTTGCGGCGCGCTTAAAATTGAAGGTATCCCATGTTTGGCCAATTCTTTTACGATCAATTTTTTATCGTAGGCAAACTTTTCGGCAATGGTTTTTATATAAATGCTCTCAACGTCGGCAGCATGTTCACCGCTTAGTTTTTTAAGCTCGGTATTTTCAAAAAAAACAACTAATAGTAAATGAAATTTAGCTATCCTTTTTAAAAACGGAAGCTGCCTGTTTAATGCTGATAAACTTTCGTAATTGGTAAAAAACACAACCAGGCTACGCTGCTTAATTACCCCGCGAACGGTGGTATACAGCAATTCCATATTGGTTTCGAGATAGCGTGTTTTTTCTTTGTATAAAACTTCCATTATTTTATTAAGCTGGCCCGGCCGCCGGTCGGCGGGGATAACCGCGCCTTTTTTTTCTGATATGGTGATCAGCCCGGCCTTATCCTCTTTCAGTAAGGCTACATTTAATAACACCAGGCTGGCATTTATAGCATAGTCGAGCAAACTTAAACCGTCAAAAGGCATTTTCATTACCCTCGATTTATCGATCACGCAATACACATGCTGCGATTTCTCGTCGGTATAGGCGTTGGTCATCAGGCTGTCGTGCCTTGCTGTGGCTTTCCAGTTTATGGCCCGGTAATCATCGCCGGGCACATAGGTTTTTACCTGGTCGAACTCAAGACTATGCCCCAGCCGGCGTATTTTTTTTATGCCAATTTCATTGAGCCGGTTTGATATGGCCATTAACTCATATCTCCGCATTTGTAAAAACGAGGGGTATACCGGCAATACCTCTTCCTGTTTAAAATTATACCTTCGGTTGATTAGGCCCAACGGCGAGCGGATATATACCCTGATATCGCCAAATTCGTACTCACCGCGTTTTACCGGGCGCAACTGGTAATTGATCAGCTTGGTTTGCTGCGGTTGCAGATCGGTTTTAAACCATACATCGCGTTTTTGAAATTGAAACGGTATCTCGTCAACAATACCCGCGCTTATATTGAACGGATACCTGTTTTCAATATAAATACCCAATTCATTTTCGTCATTATTACTCAGGCGCTCGGGCGCGTGGCGCCTGGCGAATATGCCGTTTGGTATGCGGTATAGCAGGATGATATCAATAATAACAATTACCGTGATAACCCAAAAGAACAATTCAGGCAAAACACCCAGCCACGGAAAAAAGAAAGAAAACACAAAAAACACTACAGAGCACCCCAACGCGATAAAGAGCCGGTTTGCCAGAAAAAGGTTTGTATAAAATGTGCTGAAGATCTTTTTCACGCGGATAGATTAACGGGGCACTTCAATTTTCTGTATAATTTGAGTCACAATTTCATCCGGCGTAATGCCTTCCATTTCTTTATCGGGCGTTAGCATTATACGATGCCTTAACACAGGCGGCGCTATAAAAATTATATCGTCGGGCGTAATAAAATCGCGGCCCTTTATTGCCGCCAATGCCTTGGCTGCGTTAATAATTGCCAGCGAAGCACGCGGCGAGCCCCCCAGGTAAAGCGACTTATTATTACGCGTTTCATGAATTATTTTTGCTGTAAACTCCAGTAATTTAGGCTCTACGTGCAAGCCCTTTACTACCTGCCTCAGTGAAACAATATCCTGGATGGAAAGTACAGGGCTGATATGGCTTAACTGGTCGATAGGGTTTTGCTGATGCTGCTGTGTTATAATGGTAAGCTCTTCCTCGAGCGTAGGGTATTTTATTTCTACCTTAAAAATAAATCGGTCCAACTGCGCTTCGGGCAACCGGTAAGTGCCTTCCTGCTCAATAGGGTTTTGGGTAGCCAGCACAATAAAGGGTTCTTCCATTTTATAGGTTTGCCCGTCAATAGTTACCTGGCGTTCCTCCATTGCCTCAAACAGGGCCGATTGCGTTTTTGCCGGCGAGCGGTTTATCTCGTCAATTAATATAATATTTCCAAAAATTGGCCCCGGTTTAAACTCAAACGCGCTGTTTTTTGGGTTAAACATAGAAGTGCCCAATACATCTGACGGCATCAGGTCGGGTGTAAACTGTATACGCGAATAGCGTGCATCAATTGCTTTAGCTATGAGTTTAGCTGTTAATGTTTTGGCAACACCCGGTACGCCCTCTATCAATATATGCCCATCGGCCAGTATGCCGGCCAGTATCAGGTCAATAGTATGGTGCTGGCCAACTATTATTTGGGCCAGGGTTGCTTTTATTTGTTCAACAGCGCTGCTAAGTTTGCTTAGGTCTGTTCTTTGTTCAAACAGTTCGTCTTCCATAATTATCAGGATTGGGAATTAAATTTTTCTATCAGTTGGTTTAATACAATAAGTTCATGATCGGTAACGCGGCTTTGGTTGGTTAAATAGTTAATATAATCAACCAGTTCGCGGGCAAATATTAGCTCCAGCCCGGTTTTGTGCGCCAGCGCATCAATAAATTCGTTATCCAATTTATTGGTTTTTAATTGATATTGCTCACGCCAATAACTCAGCAGGTAAAGTATTTTTTTATAAGCAATATTTGTATTGTCGCGTTTTTCATAGTACACCTGGCCAACTACCTTAACAAAATCGAGGGTCGAATTTTTTAAAGGCTCAATTACCGGTATGACCCGCTGGCGGCGCTTAACTTCAAAAAGTACAAATACAAGTAAGGTGAAAAGGCTTAAATAATAGGCCCATTGCAGGCTGGGGTTGTTAAAAAACACCCGCATCGGCGATTTCTCATCCTCAATATCATGATTTTGATATTCATCCCAGTAAATGTTTTGGTTGGCGGGTAAATACGATAATGCCTTGGCCGCATAATCGGCCCCCTGCGGCGTTAACAAACTATAGTTGGTAAAAAGCAACGGATTAGCGCAGATCAATAACTTCCCCTGCCCGAATTTAAAACTTAGGTAAGTGCTGTTTCCAGCTGCGTTTTTACTTATAACGGTGGCCCTGGCTGTATCAAAATTGCTAAAATAATCATCGCTTATGTTCTTGTCAAAACGGTAATCTTTAGTTCGTTTCAGCAAGTTGTTGGTGAAATTTAATGAAGTTTTTTCTTTGTCACTTTCTGTCTTGGTTCTAATTTCTAAAGTATTGCTCAAATAGCCCCCCCACTCAAACGAGGTAATAAAAACGGTGTGCCCCGCTTCTATATATTTAACTAACTCATTAAAATCTACCTTAGTGAAATTTACAGATTTGGCGACTATAATATAATTGCCCGAAAGCCGCTCGCTGGTAAATAAGTTATAGATCGATTTATTGGTATTAGTTACCCGGGCGCCGGCAAAAATATCATCGAGCTGATGATAAAAAACATAGGTGCCAAATGGTATTTTATCATCATAATACAAAGTAGCCTGCCAGTTAACGGGTTTGGGTTTATTATATTCAATAACCACATATAACACCAGGAGCAACGAAGCGGCAATAATGTATATCTTAAAGTCTTTCATGCCGCTTTAACTTTAAAATCATTAAACCTGGTGCTTATTTTGGTAAATACGGGCATGTCGATAATAAATTCGCCATACCAAACATATTCAAACTGCCGGGTGAGTATTTTAAAAGCAATACGTTGTTCGGCATCGGTGAGTTCGTCAATATAAATGCTGTTGGTTTTATTAATGTCCCATTTAATCAACCCGGCATCGCTTAACTGCCTGAGCGATCTTAAATACAATATGCGTACAGCAAAACGATAATTTTGGTGCGCTATGGCTTTTTCTAACTCAGCATCAAGGTCTGTTTCATAAATATTTTCAACAGACTCATTATAAGGCAGGGTCGCTGATAAGGGCTTGTGCCTAACGACATTTAACGCATCGACACCCACCAGTTTAAGTATTAAAAATACAAGAGCTGCTATTCCGAGCGCAATAAGCACGTACTGTTCTATTCTCCCCAAAATGCTTTTATCGTCCGTATCAAATAAGCTCCAAAACCATTTCCAAAAGCGTGTCCATAGCGATTCACCTGCATAGCCGCCATTGCCATATTGAAACTCTTTTTGCGCACTGTAATTTTTTAAAGCGGCGCCATTAAAATATCTTTGGGTAACAAGGGCAGTATCATTACGCACCACTAATTTCTGTTTAACAGGTTTCACGGGCGTAGCACCCATAGTTAAACAAAAACTAATGACTAAAATTGAACCGGTTAAATACAGAAAACGCAGCATTTAATATTCTTCGGCAGGTGTATCGGCATCGGTGCTGTCGGTGCCTATTTGGTTTATGCGCCCCATTAATCCTGTTGCATCTTTAGCCTCGGCAAGGCTAAAATAGCAAATGGTTAAAGTTACCAGCGGCAAAATATATAGTACCATTGCCAGTTCTTTAAATATTGTACCCATTATAATCGACAACATCGACAAGTGTACATGTTTAGCCTTATGAAAAAACACACTCCAAACATTTACAACCTGGAAAGGCATATTGACCACGGTTGAGCAAACAAACACAATTAGCCCGCTTATAAATAAGGCGCCAAAAATCGTCCACCAATTCTCTTTTATAAGCCTGAAACTTTGATTAAATGCATAGCCATAGCTGGTGTTTTCAACTATGATTATGGCAAATATTAACCCTAAAATTGGGTAAAGATAAATCCCGGGAATAAGGCAAAAAATAAAGCCAATTATTAAAATAAGGTAATTTAATATCGCACTGCCAAATATCCTGAAAAAATAAAACTTAAAATAACCCCATAGCTCTTCATTGGTAGGCGCAATATTCCCTTTCTCCTTATATAAAGCCATAAATGATAAGATAGTTACTTTTATAGCAATAAATCCTGTTAAGGCAAACACTATAGATAAAATTGTTTCTATGCCATAGGAAGTCCGAAAGCCTGTATTACCCTGGACAAAGTTTCCGTCAGCATTATTGAGTGTATCCATCATTTTAATCTGCTGCATAATGCTGGCAACCCCGGCCGCCAGCAAAAAAAAGCCGCAAAATGTAAAAAAGCAACTCAACAGCGGTTTAATGTTTTGCCGGATAAATAAAAAACTATCGGCAATTATTTCGCCAAAGTCGCGTGTTTTTGAAAGTTCAATCTTAGGTTCCATTTGTGATAGAGTTTGGTTGTTGATTTAGCTTATTGGGGTAGATAATTACATACCATATAATAAAAATTAATGAGGTTGTTAATATTAACCCGCTCAGCCAAACAGGCATTTCGGTATGGGGGGTTACAAAGCTTTCAAAAAATGCGGCCATTATAAATATGGGTACCAGGCCCAGGGTAATTTTCATGCCATCTTTTGCGCCCCGTTTTACTGATTCTATTCGTTTATAGGTTTTCGGGAACAGCAGGCTATTACCCAAAACTATCCCGGCGCCCCCCGCAATGATGATCGACGAAATTTCTAACACACCATGTATCCAAATAACCAATACCGATGCCATGCCCAGGTTTTTGCTGAAAAAAAAATATTCGAACGAGCCCAGCATTAAACCGTTTTTCAATAGTAAATATACAGAGCCAACTGAAGCGAAAATGCCGCATACAAAGGTTACAATGGCTACGTAAATGTTATTGCCCCCAATAGCAATAAACATTGAAAATTCGCTGTGGTGTTTATAAACAGCGAAGGGGTCGTGTTTAGCAATATTGGCCAGCGTCATATCAATATACTCATCGCCTAAAATAAGCCGTACAAAGTTCTCGTCATATTTTGCCGATAAAGCGCCCATCAAACAAAAAACAGTAAAAAATATAAACGAATACAAGAGTTGTTTTTGATAGGTTTTAAAAAGGCCCGGCAGCTCAAATTTCCAGAATGTTATAAAACGGTTGCTCTTCTCGGTTTTGTTTTTATAGATGGATTGATGAAGTTTTGCCGCCAGCCCGTTAAGGTATGCCGTTGTCTTTGATTTGGGATAAAAGGTTTTGGCGTAAGCAAGGTCGTCAGTAATTTGTATAAAACGGTCGGCAAGTTCGTCCGGGTCATTGGTAACCGCACTTTCAAACCCCTTCCATTTATCCGAGTTTTGCTTAACAAACAAAGGTTCGCGCATTATTAAAGGCTTAGATTATTGCGTTAAAATAATTACAATATTTGTATCATTCAACAAATTAATCAATATTCGGCATTTATATTTGTTTACATGCAAACTATACGTATAACCACCTCGCAAAATATTGATATTGATTACGAGATTGCCGGCCTTGGCGAACGTATTGTTGCACGCCTTATTGACCTCGCTATTTTTTTTCTTGTGGCTTTTGCTTTTTTTATAACTTATAAAATAATCAATCCACCTGGCGGATCAAAGGTTTTTGCTATCACAATGGTCGTGATTTTTTTTACGCTCTACGTTTTTTATGATATTGTATGCGAAATATTCATGAATGGCCAAAGTATAGGCAAACGGACAATGAATATAAAGGTGATCAGTTTAGATGGCGGGCAGGCGAGCGTAGGGCAATACCTGTTACGGTGGTTATTCAGGATAGTTGATTTTATGTTAACAAGCGGGGTTTGTGCCTTAATATCAGCGGCGGTAAGTGAAAAAAGCCAGCGTGTGGGCGATATGGTGGCAGGTACAACTCTTATTAAAACGGTGGCCCGTACACAAATCGATGCAGTTGCCTTTACGCCCTATAGGGAAGATTATATACCGGTTTTTAGCGAAGTAACCCGCCTGAACGATAAAGATATTATATTGGTGCACGAGGTGCTTTCAAGTTATATAAAATCGGGTAACAGCGTTATTTTGTACAATACCGCCATTAAACTGAAACAGCTTTTAGGCATTACTACCCAAATGGACGATATGATGTTTTTACAAACCCTTGTGCGTGACTATAATCATATTGCCGCGGCAACCGACGCCGTGTAATAAGGGTATATACCGAACATTTTAAGGCCATAGCTGATCAATATGATCGAACCGACTACCAAAAACCCTGATTTTTTAAAAGATTTTTTTTGGTTATCAAGCTTAAAAATATTATCGGCAATGCCTAATGCAAAAAAAATAAGCAGGGGAATTGTTGGCGGATACAATAAAAAACTTTCATGGAAATTTCCCTTTATCAGTGCTATAACAGCTCGTTGAAAGCCACAGCCCGGGCAATCAATACCGGTTATATATTTAAAAGGGCACGGCAGTAAATAATTTTGCAGCCAATTCATAAATAATATAGATTCCGTAAGTTTTATTATGCAAAATATAAAAATTGTATGGGTTAAACCGTTGCGCGAATATTTTATTTCCGGTTTATGATACCTTATTATCCGTAATTTTGAAAGATGCAACGCGAACAGCTTTCGGTATTTGATATGTTTAAGATAGGCATAGGCCCGTCAAGCTCGCATACGCTTGGTCCCTGGCGTGCCGCGCAGCAGTTTGTGCAGGTGCTGGAACAACACGAAGTATTACCGTTAGTAACCGGGATAAAAATATTGCTTTACGGCTCGCTCGCAAAAACCGGCAAAGGGCATGGTACAGACATAGCAGTGCAGTTGGGACTGAGTGGCGATGACCCGGTAACTTTCGCGGTGGATGAAGTAGTGCCAAAAATTGACCAAATAAAAACTTCGCGTAAATTAATATTAGGCGGTAAAAAAGAGATCGGCTTTTCTGCCGATGAGGATCTGCTGTTCCTGTTTAGCGAGAGTTTGCCTTATCACCCTAACGCGGTAACTTTCCAGGCATTTTTAAGCACCGGCAAAGCGGTATCAGAAACCTTTTATTCTATCGGCGGCGGATTTGTGGTAAAGGAGGGTGAACAAAGCGGGCCAAAGGTTGAGGTTGACCTGCCGTTTCCCATTGATAAAGCCGGCGACCTGCTGCACTGGTGTATAAAAACCGGCCTAAAAATATCGGAAGTGGTAATGGAGAATGAGCAGGCCTGGCGCACCGAACAGGAAACCCGCGCGGGCGTACTGAATATTTTCAATGCAATGAAAGATTGTATGTATCGCGGCAGCCACACCAAAGGTAAATTGCCCGGTGGGTTGAATGTGGAACGACGAGCCGAAAAATTGAACAAAAGATTGATCGGCAATAACACTTACAGCAATTTTGATGAATGGGTTGCCGCCATAAGGCAAACCGGTAATAGCTTTCAAAATATATTAGATTGGGTTAGCTGTTTCGCTTTGGCGGTTAACGAAGAAAATGCTTCGTTTGGCCGGGTAGTTACTGCTCCTACAAACGGCGCAGCGGGGGTTATCCCGGCGGTATTACAATACTACCTTGTTTTTTGCGGCGGGTATAGCGAGAAGCAGATCATCCGGTTTTTATTAACCGCGTCGGAGATAGGATGTATATTTAAGAAAGGCGCCACCATATCGGCAGCGATGGGGGGTTGCCAGGCCGAAATAGGCGTATCATCAGCAATGGCGGCGGGTGCTTTAACCGAATGCCTGGGCGGCTCGCAGCGGCAGGTATTAATGGCTGCCGAAATAGCCATGGAACATCACCTCGGCCTTACCTGCGACCCCATAGGCGGCTTAGTGCAGATACCCTGCATTGAACGTAATACTATGGGGGCCATTAAAGCTATTACGGCTTCGCAATTAGCCTTGCAAACCAACCCTGACAATGCCAAAGTAAGTTTAGACGCCGTAGTTAAAACCATGTGGCAAACCGCGCAGGATATGAACTCGAAATACAAGGAAACTGCCGATGGGGGCCTGGCTATCAACATACCGCTGAGTTTGCCGGAGTGTTAACATAGCGTAGTTGACGAGACTATAGTTATATATTTTTACGGTCAGCGGCCGTTTTATTTTTCAGCTTCATAAAAAAATAAATTACACCTATTACTGCAATAAAGAGGATGGTTGAAACAATCTCTTTGGCGCTCAAATGAGATAGCAGCCAAATAATTGCCGCGATGGCAATAACAGGGATCACTAATCCGCCCGGCACTATAAATACCTTTTCGGCACCCTGTTCCTTTTTCATTCTTAATTTAATCATTGCCAGGATAACAGCGAGGTAAATAAGCAACAGATCGCAGCTGGCAAATATAGCCAGTTGTTTAAAACCTCCCGAAACAGAGAAAATGAATATTAACGCGGCATAACTTATCACTGCCATATAAGGGGTAGCAAACCTGGGATGAACTTTAGCAAGAAACTTTGGAAATAACCCATCATTTGCGCCTGCAAATAACAACCGGGGAGTAGCGAGCACATCACCGCTGACATTGCCGAGGCACGAAACAACGGCGGCAATGATCAGGATTGAAGCCCCGGCGAGGCCAATAATTTTTTCGGCAACAGCCGCGAGTGGGGCAGCCTGAAATTTCCCCATTTCTGCGCCTAATATTCCTTGTGTTACTATTTGTATAAGTAAATAAATGATAAACACCACTGCGCCCCCCAGCAGGATACCACGAGGGATAGTTTGTTTGGGATTTTTTATTTCACCGCTCGAGTTAAGCGATGTTTCAAAACCGGCAAAGGCAAAAAATAGCACCAATGCCGTGTCGCCAAATGATGCAAGGGAAGGTAAATGCTCCCAATGCAGTTTACTTGTTTTAACATGGATGATACCAAAAAGAATGATCCCAAAAAGAGGGATGAGTTTTACAATGGTAATGTATTGTACAAAGCGAACACCCTGTTTTGCACCACGTACATTAACAAGCACCATGAGGGCAAGAAGAATAAAAAATAGCAGCGCCCGCATTGGCAGATTTGAAAAAATTGGGAATAATACAGCCAACGAATCTGCAAGTACGTTCATCAGCGCGGCGCTGCCCAAAACCCCCCAGCCAAAAAAGAACAGCCAGTTAATTATAAATCCCGCAAAGCTGCCAAAAGCCCTCTCTACATAAATATACGACCCGCCGCTATCATTAATACGGCTTCCTATTTCTACATAGCAAAGCATAATTGTAACCAGCATAAACCCGCAAAACAGGTATCCCAGCATACTGGCGCCGGCCATTTGCAGGCCCACAATAGCAGGTAGGGCATAAATTCCTGCGCCTATTGTATTATTAATAATAGTAGCTGCAAGGCCCGGTATGCCTATTACCCGTTTTAACCCTTCATCAGTATTTGTGGTCGACAAGCTATAAAAGTTTAGGACAGTAAGGTAGATAAATTTTATCTATATAATTTGTTGTGGGCTATGTCGTGTAAAAAAATTTGTTAAGATATTGGCGTCAGCAACAGGTGTTTACAGAATTTCCATGCCAAACAATTCGGAAATATGGCGCTGAAGGATTTTTTGTACTTGTTTCATATCAACTTCTCTGCCCAATTCTTTTTGCATGGAGGTTACGGCTTTATCGTCAATACCGCAGGGGATAATATTTTTAAAATAACCGAGGTCGTTGTTTACATTAAATGCAAGCCCGTGCATGGTAACCCACCGGCTGCAGCGCACACCCATAGCGCTTATTTTCCGGGCGCGCTCATTATCGGCATCCAGCCAAACACCGGTAAAACCCGGATAGCGGCCTGCGTTTAAACCATAATCGGCCAGGGTAAGTATTACTGCCTCTTCAAGCGTACGGAGGTATAAATGTATATCGGTAAAAAAATTATCCAGATCAAGTATAGGGTACGCTACCAGTTGCCCCGGGCCATGATAGGTAATATCGCCGCCGCGGTTAATATGGTAATAAACGGCATCGTTTTCCTGTAACCCTTTTTCATCAAGCAGTAAATGCTCGGGTTTGCCGCTATTGCCTAAAGTGTATACATGAGGATGCTCACAAAATATCAAATAATTGGGTGTAACTATATCATCAGCGTACTGCTCGCCCGCAATCGCGGGTTGCCTGTTGCGTATTTCTATTTTTAAACTTGTAGTACCAGAAAATAATTTTTCCTGTTTGGCCCAGGCCTCTTTATAATCAATTAACCCCCAATCCTGTACAACTACCTTTTTATTCTTCATGCTTCAGCCCTTAACATACCCGATCATATAATCTTCGTATTGCAAATATCCCACAGTATAATTAATATTTATACCGCCTTTATTTAAAATGGCATTTACATTACCATGCGGGGCGAAAGTAAAGGGCTTTATTAAAATATCATCCAGAAATGAAACTTCCTTTTGCCCGTAGCATTTATATATTGCTTCTTTAGCGCACCAGCAAACATATAATTGCTGTATTTTATGTTCGTTGCTAATAAACGAAAGCTCATTGGGCTGCAAAAACCTTGAGGCAATACGCACTACCTTATCTTTTATCTGTTCAATATCAATTCCCACGGGGCTTTTTTTACTGATCATTACTGCGGCGTAATCAAACGAGTGGCTCAACGAGATATGATAGGGCAGGGTAAACAGGTAAGGCTTGCCATGTTCGTCAACGCGGCAATCAATATATTCTTCGGTACGCAGCATTTTGCGCAGCAATACACGTGTGCCCAGCCAATGCAGGTGACGTTTACCATTGCTTATTTTTTCAACAAAAGCTTTTTCTTCACCATTCAATTGCAGCTGTTTGTACAGGTCATCCGCCTGTTCTTCTATTTTCCAGAGCTCGAATTCTGTATCATCATCAACACGTTGCGCGTATGCTATAGCCATAAAAGTAAAATTGCAAAAAGCAGGACAAACTTATAGCAAATAATTCTAATTTTAGCCAAATAACATTCCTGTTTATGATATTATCAGATAAGCGTATTTTAGAAGAAATTGATAAGGGCCATATTATAATTGAGCCGTTTAAACGCGAATGTTTAGGAACAAACTCATACGATGTGCATTTGGGCAAGCACCTGGCCACTTACCGCGACAGGGTTTTGGATGCCAAACTGCACAATGAAATAGATGGATTTGAAATACCGAAAGAAGGTTTTGTTTTACAGCCTCATACGCTTTACCTGGGCGTGACCATGGAATACACCGAAACGCATAAACACGTTCCTTTTTTAGAAGGAAAATCGAGTACCGGGCGGTTAGGTATTGATATACATGCCACAGCAGGCAAAGGCGATGTAGGCTTTTGTAATACCTGGACGCTGGAAATATCATGCGCGCAACCGGTAAGGATATACGCGGGGATGCCCATAGGCCAGCTCATATATTTTGTTGTTGAAGGCGATATAGAAACACTGTATAATTCAAAAAGCGACGCTAAATACAATAACAAAACCACACGCCCTTTAGAAAGCATGATGTGGAAGAATAAGTTTTAGCAGGTTATGTATTTAGCAAAAGCACTTACTGTGCTTTTGCTAAAGTGAATTTACCCCAGAAATCTACTGCTTCTGTAAGATCGACTAATTGAGGGGCAGTATCTAATGCATCCATATTTCTTTTAACACTTTCGCCCACCAGGCCAGGTTTAGCACTTTTACCGCTCGTTTCTACCCTTTTCGTTTCAAATTTACTTTCCCTTCCTTCTACGGCGTTCAATTTAATGTTAAAGGCCCATTCTTTAGTTAACAGGTCGCCGGCATGAAAAAGTGCTAACGGAATGGCTTCTTCATAAACCAAATATCCTGTAGCCTGATCATAACCAACAGCACCCTGTATGGAGTATGGATTTAACGTGGGCATAGGTTCTTCACTAACATCTTTAAAACCTTCGGCATGTATTTTCCCAAATTTAGTTGCATTATCAGCGCCTGACTGAATTCTTGGGGGCGGCATGTTCATGTATCTTGACTGGTCGGTAGTTGCCAAACTTGCCGGATAGGTGACAACATAAGTATTTTTCTTTTTGCCTTTGGTGTCAATGCTCAAAGAAATTCCGGCCCCCAGCATACTGCTTATCTGGGTAGCGTCCTTGGATTTTACAACCAGGTAAAGATTATCTTTATCATTGGCAAGCGTATAACTGACCTTTGTTTTAGCATCAGTATAACTCATATCGCCCCATTCCTTAGCATTGCCATCAATAGCAACACCGGCGGGAGCGGCTTTCAATTCGAGTGTTTGGGCATTACAAATGCAGGCTGAGCATAACTGTGCAGCCATAGCACAAACAAAATAAGTGTAA
>Ga0206912_1156_pt1 | contig 17426 bp, 13 predicted proteins | sample Alteio_BWOrgHeat_75_FD_152933 | JGI IMG/M metagenome (GOLD analysis project Ga0206912, IMG submission 152933) | Enriched cells from forest soil in Barre Woods Harvard Forest LTER site, Petersham, Massachusetts, United States -... | ecosystem: Environmental > Terrestrial > Soil > Temperate forest >... | reverse complement strand
ATGTTGCCCAACACGGTACCTATTTCTCGCAATCCCAAGTCTCCCACTAATAGCAGATCGATATCGCTTTGCGCCGTATCATCACCACTAGCAATCGAGCCAAAGATAAAAGCATAAACAATTCTATTTGTCAATGGAGCAAGAGCGGTTTTAATCGCATCGCCTAAAAGAACCGTCTTTAGGAAAGCTCTTTTCAAATCTTCGAATGCAGGGTGAAGACGATTTGCTCTATAATAAATCCGATTCCCGCTTTTCTTTTTTGTGATTATTCCCGCGCTTTCTAATCGTTTTAAGGCTCGTTGAACCTGCACAAGAGCCTTTCCAACCGAATCCACGATTTTTGATTGATAAATTTCTTCATCGGAATTTTGAAAAAAAACCTTCAGAACATCCACCAAAGTGGAATTGAAAAATATTTCGGAGAAATGCGACACAATTTACCCATATTTGTTGTCTATCCACTCCTTTTTGTTGTACCACAAGGAGGAATAATTGTAAAAACTTGAATATCACTCAAATATTTGTTATGTAGGGCACAAAGGGAGAATTTCCATGGGAACCATGCTGACTAGCGCAGTGGATCAAGTGCTGACACCTGCTGCAAAGGAGTTTTTGAATAAACTGCACCAGCGCTTCGACAAAACGCGCAAGGAGCTTTTGTTAAAGCGCGTCGGCAGACAAGAGGAAATCAACCGCGGCCATCTGCCCAATTTTTTGAAAGAGACCAAGGGCATACGCGACGATGCTAGCTGGAAAGTCGTCCCACCTCCCAAAGACCTCGAACAGCGCTGGGTGGAGATCACCGGCCCGACGGACCGCAAGATGCTCATCAACGCCCTCAACTCAGGGGCCGACGTCTTTATGGCTGACTTCGAAGATGCCCTCTCCCCTACCTGGAAAAACGTTATCGAGGGGCAAGCCAACCTCACAGAGGCCATCGAGCGCACGATCTCCTTTACTAGTCCCGAAGGCAAAAAGTATGTCTTGCAAAACAAAACTGCCCTCTTAGTAGTGCGTCCAAGGGGATGGCATCTCATCGAAAAACACTACGAAGTTGACGGTCAGCCTATCTCTGCCTCGCTTTTTGACTTTGGCCTCTTCTTCTTCCACAATGCCCGTCGCCTTATTGGAAAGGGCACTGGTCCCTATTTTTACCTTCCTAAACTCGAAAGCCACTTAGAAGCGCGCCTGTGGAACGATGTCTTCAACTTTGCCGAAGATGAGCTCAAGCTGCCACATGGGACAATCCGCTGTACAGTCCTCATCGAAACGATTTTGGCCGCTTTTGAAATGGAGGAAATTCTCTATGAGCTCCGCACCCATATCACAGGGCTTAATGCAGGCCGTTGGGACTATATTTTTAGCATCATCAAAAAGTTTCATGAGAAGAAGGATTTTATCTTTCCAAACCGTGGAGAGATCACGATGACAGTCCCCTTTATGCGCGCTTACACGGACCTGCTGGTGCGCACCTGCCATAAACGAGGCGCACACGCTATGGGAGGCATGGCCGCCTTTGTCCCTAGCCGTAAAGACCAAGAGGTCAATGCCACGGCTCTTGCCAAGGTGCGGGAAGACAAACAGCGCGAATGCGCCGACGGGTTTGATGGCACCTGGGTGGCTCACCCCGACCTCGTCCCCGTAGCGCGCGAAATGTTTGAAAAACACCTCAACAAAAAACCCCATCAAAAAGAAATCTTGCGTGAGGATGTCAATGTGACCCCTCAGCAACTTCTCGACTTTAAAATCCCCAATGGAAAGATTACGGAGAAGGGTTTGCGCCAAAACATCAAAGTCTCTTTGGAATATATCGACGGCTGGCTGCGCGGGATCGGCTGTGCTGCTATCGAAAATCTCATGGAGGATGCTGCTACAGCTGAAATTTCCCGTGCCCAACTGTGGCAATGGCTGCACCACAATGCGACGCTCGACGATAACCGCAAAGTCACGCCTGAGCTTTATCGGTCTATCGCCGATGAGGAGCTACGCAAGATTGCCGCGGACCCCGCTGCCAAGAGCACACTTGTCGCAGCTCGCAGGCTACTCGACCATCTCGTCCTGGATAAATCCTTCAGCCAATTTTTGACCCAACTTGCATACGATCAACTAGATTAAGAGGAAACATATGTATACCCAAAAACAAATAAAAGATTTGGAAAACAGCTGGAAAACAGACCCTCGTTGGAAAGGGATTTTGCGCCCCTTTACGGCAGAAGGCGTCCTCAAATTGAGAGGGTCTCTTAAAATAGACTACACGTTGGCTACATTGGGAGCAAAAAAGCTGTGGGATCTACTTCAAAAGGAAAGTTTTATCCGCACCCTGGGCGCACTCACTGGCAACCAAGCTGTCCAGATAGTGCAAGGGGGCTTAAAAGCGATTTACATTAGTGGCTGGCAAGTCGCTGGCGATATGAACGACGCCTTGCAAACCTATCCAGACTTGAGTCTCTATCCCGTCTTAAGCGTTCCTACGTTGATCCGCCGCATCAATTATGCCCTGCAGCGTGCTGATCAGATCGATCATTTAAAAAATAATGGCGATATCGACTGGTATGTGCCCTTAGTGGCTGATGCAGAAGCGGGTTTTGGTGGCCCCTTGAACGCCTATGAACTGATCCGCGCGATGATTGAAGCAGGCGTTTCTGCTGTCCACCTCGAAGATCAGCTATCGTCGCTCAAAAAATGCGGCCACATGGGCGGTAAGGTGCTTGTGCCGGCGGAAGATTTTGTAGAAAAGCTTGTCACCTCGCGCTTAGCGGCTGACGTCATGGACGTCCCAACGATCATCATCGGACGCACGGACGCTGAGTCTGCAACCTATGTGCGCTCAGATTCAGACCCAGTGGATAAACCTTTCCTCACTGGCAAGCGCTCTCCAGAAGGTCTTTACTTCGTCAAATCGGGCATCGACTATGCTGTAGCCCGTGCGCTGCGCTTTGGACCCTATGTCGACATGCTTTGGTGTGAGACCTCTAAGCCAGACCTCGGGGAAGCCAAGGCCTTTGCCCAAGGGGTACATGAGAAGTTCCCTGGCAAATGGCTTGCTTACAACTGCTCTCCCTCATTCAACTGGAAGAAGCACCTAAGCGAAAAAGCCCTTATCGATTTCCAAGAGAAGCTTGCGGAAATGGGGTATAAGTTCCAATTCGTGACCTTGGCGGGGTTTCATACGCTCAATGCCAGCATGTTTGAGCTGGCCGAGAAGTACAAGAGCGAAGGCATGGCTGCCTACGCGGAGTTTCAGGAGCACGAATTTGAACTGGAAGGCAAGTACGGTTACAAGGCGATCAAACACCAGAGCTACGTGGGCGCTGGTTATTTCGATGAGATCCTGATGACCGTGACTGAGGGCAAGGCCACAACACATGCCCTCAAGGGGTCAACCGAAGAAGCTCAGTTTAATACGCCAAGAAAATCTTAGCGTGCGACGCGTCGCATATTCTGCGGCAGAAACTCGTGTGCCCCTGGAAGATGGACCATATCGCGGAAAATAATCCACTTTGTCTCACTCTGAACAGGTGGTACATTGATGTTAAAGCGACGGCCCCATGCAAGAATTTGATTGTTAAGAAGGCGCATAATATCCCCTTGCCGAGGGGTCAAACATTTGTCGAGTGCATCGCGCACGATAACTAATAAGACCAAGGAGATGAGAGTCGAAGCTGAAAAAGAAGCTCCAAGTGCAAGAAAAGCCACTTTTGCCACCAAGATCACGGTGACTGCATTAAAGAGAAAGACCTTTGTAGCTAGCTCAGCAGTCTCACAAGAGTTCTTAAACTCATCAGAACGCACAATCGACAATCTGATATTGGGAGAAAAATCCTGACGGTCAAGGACTAACTCCGTCGTTTTATTTACAGCCCACTTCACTCCCTTATCAATGTAGCTTGGTATATTGTTGTAAATAGTTCCAATATCATTTGATGTTCTACCTGGTTCTATTGCAATAATCATAATCTCTCCCCGTAATTTAATTTAATTCGTAATTATATGAACCTGCTTCTTTTTATGGCAAGTAAAAAAGTTCGATCCTTTTTGTTGATACTTTAGCACCTTTTCTGCTTTGGTAAAACTCTCTCACAATTTATTGCATTATTTGTTAATTTATGGTACCGTTTTTAATTAATGCAAACTATTACCCGAGATTTTCCTTCTAATTCCTGCATGAACTGGCAACAAGTCCATGGGGATGTATTGGCCAGAACTTGTCATTTTCTTTCTGGGCAGGCAATCTTTTGCTGTGCTCTAGTGTGTAAACGTTGGAATGATATCATTGCACAAAAGCGAGTCTTAGAGCCTTGGCTTGGATCTGGATTGCGATCTGTAGAAAAAATTCAGACGATTCTTAGCACAAGATATTTTTCACCAAATGTGGGCCAATCTTTTGGTTTTAGTGCACATTTACGAAAAATGTATCTGGATTACGAACGTCTAGGCTCAATTTTAAAGATTTATTCTCAAATAACGCATTTCAGTTTAACGATCTCTTCCCCAGAAGATAGAGCCTTGGTACTTCCCCCTCTGCCCTCTTTGCCTAAATTAAGCCAATTGAGCATTTCGCTAGATGACTGCCATCTGGGACCTAGTTTTTTTGGTAATATCCTAAACTTAGAGAATTTAAGTTTGACTTTTGGCGATAACCACTCGACAAACTGGTTATCCGATTTACCAAATTTAAGTCTTCTGACCTCTTTAAGGTGCCGTGGGAGATTTCATTTTGGAGAAAATTCATTTTGCAACCTACCAGAGCTTCAAGAGTTATATTTGACAGGAAACCCACACCTTTTGCCCAGCTCTGGACTATCGCAACTAAAAAACCTTGCGGAGTTTAACGCAATCGTTCGCTATGACCCCATGAAAGATATTATAGAGGCTCTTCCCGATTGCATCCAAACAATGAGACTGATTCTCGAAACCGAAATTCAACCCGTCATTCGTGCACAAGCCCTCACCAATCTGACTCTACTAAGATTGAACGGACTAAATCTAGCAAACAATAATTTCTCATTTCAAGAAAGCTTATTGATTCAAACGACAATCAGAGATCTCTCTTTCGAAGATCATTTCATTCCATTAAGCTTTACAGACTTGAGGATTTGGCAACATTTGACTGCATTATCGCTTTCGCGTTGCACTTTTCCAACAGTGGCTGCTGTAAACAATTTGCTTTCCCGTTGTCATCAATTGCGCAAGATTGAGTTATATTATCTCAGTCCTCATGTCAACCTCGACACAATCGAAACCATTCTCATTACAGCACAACAAATTAAAGAGCTGGTCCTCTATACGACATTTCCCATCATAAGCAGAGCTTGGACGCCTTTAATTTTAAATCGACTCGATGAGTTGACCTTTGTCAATTTAACAACTTTTACCGATACTCTTTTAGAACAAGTAATCGACAACAATCAAGTTGCTCTTCTCGAAAAATTATTGTTTGGTGTTTCAAAAACAAATTACCTAACCATTCTTCCTTTCCACAGAGCTTATCAGTATGCTTTAAATCAGGCTAAACCCCAAATGGCCAATCTATTCATTAAATATCATTGCGTTCCCAAGTAGCCCACTCCTTCTCCAGGTGAGTCCTCCTTTTTTCCCAATCCTGCCCAATCTCAGGAGCCGTAGTGGCCCTTTCCTTGCCAAATATCCAATTTTATTGGAGATTTTGGATCATTTGCATTTTTAGTTAAATAAAATATCCAATAAAATTGGAGATTCTGGTAAACTTAAGAAAAGCAAGGAAAATGTCGTTATGCTGCTTCGCACTTTTGAGACAGCCTACATTGAGGCCCAAAACCTCTTGCCGCTACTAACGGAGTACGCCAACCCACGCGATTATCTATCCCGTCTGGTAAAACGGGGCGATTTGATTCGTTTAAAAAACGGATTTTTTGTGATTGCCGAAAAGATCGAAAAGTCTCGCGTGCCCTATGCTCAGATCGCCAACCTCCTGTACGGTCCCTCCTATCTTAGCTTTGAATGGGCCCTCTCCCATTATGGAGCTATTCCAGAAGGTGTTTATGTGACGACAAGTGCAACAGCTGCGAAATCTAAAAACTACACCACCCCTTTGGGAACATTCGATTACATCTATTTAAGCCATCCTCGATATGCTGTAGGCATAGATCAACAAGAAAATGCAGCCGGCAAATTTTTGATTGCAACACCAGAAAAAGCCTTGGCCGATCTGGTTCATAAGAGTGCCAAGAAAATGGCCGGTAAAGACTTATTAGAAGACCTCATAGAGAACAAAAGAATCGACGAAAGTTTTTTGAAAGACTTGAACAAAAAATTATTATTCGAAATTTCAGAACAGTACCACTCACCGGCAATTAATAAACTCATAGGTGTAATAGGTTTAATATGACAAATCCCAATATCCAGAAAATGTTGAGCAAATATCAAGTTAAGCTAAACGAACAAACAAAAATCCGGGAGATCTTGCAAGAAACAGCTTTGCTAGGGCTAGAGCGGCATGGTTTTTTTGAAAAGGCTGCTTTTTATGGTGGTACTGCTTTAAGAATTTTATATGGTCTCGATCGTTTTTCCGAGGACTTGGATTTTACGCTTTTGAAGTCTGATAAAAATTTTGATTTTAACCCCTTTTTAGAGGGAATGCGTAAGGAGATTGCCTCCTTTGGATTTGAGATGGAAGTAAGTGTCAAAACCAAAAACGTAGAAACCAGTGTTATCTCCGCTTTTTTGAAAATGAATACGATTCAAATCTATTTAGCAATCGGAAATGAGAAAACTAAAAATGTACATCCTGAAGAAAAAATTCAAATAAAACTCGAAGTCGATGTGGACCCTCCTCCAAATTTTAGAGTGGAAAATCGATTGGTGCTTAATCCAGTTTCTTTCTATGTGTTAACGCTCCACAAAAGTGATCTTTTTGCAGGCAAGATGCATGCCGCTTTATACCGCGCCTGGAAAGGAAGAGTGAAAGGACGGGATTGGTACGATTTGGAATGGTACATTCGCAACAAGATCCCTCTTAATCTGCGCTACTTAGAAACAATTATGCAACAAGCAAGAAACTTGGACCCAAAAAAATCGTTGGATCGAGACAAACTTCTTGAACTGCTGAACGAGCGCATCCAAAAGGTTGATTGGGCTAGCGCCAAAGCCGATATGCGCACGTTTATAGCAGAACCAGAAAAGTTAAATATTTGGTCACCCAGCTACTTTGCTGATCTTAGCAGTCACCTTTTGGTAGAATAGCCCAACCGCCCTCCCCTCACCAAAATTTCATATTAAATTTATAATTCCTTAATAATCTTATACTATAATTACTATTTAATTTTAATGGTAATTACTATGAGAATTGAAATTGAGGATGTAAATTTTAAAAAAACGGTCGCTTGGGATGCCTATAACCAGCACTTTTGCACCGTATCCTTTATGGGGCGTTTAGTGCGCTGGATTCCCGGGGTGGCCTCAGCCCTCGACCGCAAAATCAAGCGCGCGATCCAAATCAAGCTCCAAGACCAAACGATCACCCCCGTTGACAAAAAGCGCTGGTTAGCTTGCGCCAAAAAATTTGAAAAGGGCAATAAGACCCTCGGCAGGAAAGAAAAAGACGCCTTCAGTCGCTTCGTTTACACGAGCGTCTTAAAAAGTCTCGTTGTCGTAGGTGACGCAAACGTTCTCGATAACCACCCCGACTTCCAAAGGTTCATGAGGGAAAACCACCTCGACAAAAAGCTCATAAGCCAAAGGCATGGCATCGGTATCCGCAACAATGAACCCCATCTCCTTTATGAAGGTCAATGGACCCCCTGGAGTATACTTCAAGCCCAACTGCGTTTGAACCCTAACCGAAAAGATGGCCTTGACCTAGAAGCGAGAGGATTTGCTTACTTGGGTGAAGCGAGAGCTGATAATAGAGTGATCTTCCCTGGAGGGATTGTCAGTTACAACATCGAGCAGTGGGACCCAAACGTCATCCCAGGCAAAAAAATGCCACGTCCCCATCGCCAATTGAGTGAAGAAGAAATCGCAGAGTTGAGAGGCCAAGGCATCCAACTCCCCTACATTGAAAATTTTGCCGATTGTCAGGCGGTTCAACTGCCAGCTAAAGCCCTAAAAAATGACGATCATTGCTACAAAAAGATGGTCGACGTCAATGGGTGGGTCTACTATTTCGGTTTCTCCCCTAAGCACCATAAGTCTTTTATCGATGAGATTTCGAATGCCCTCTCCATGCACGTGGGGATCATCGAGTCTCCAGACCACTATGTCGACGTGCCTCCCGCCGTAAGGGAATCGATGGTCATTTCCTGCCCCATTGGCCAGAACCTGGATGAGTTCAAAGATTACTTCAATAAGGTTTTCGAATTCATTGTTCGGTTACATGAAAATGGGATCACTTACAATGCGATGGAAAACAACTGCATTGAGATGATGGTCTATGCGGATAGACAAAATGGCGTCATCAATGGTCCTACAGCACAGGAAATCAAAGTTCCTTTTTATCAGTTATTTCCCAAACCGCTTCAGTTTGTCTATAACTGGGCACCCATCCCACGCATTGGCAAGCGCTGGCTCTTAAGAGCTGCCCTAGACATTCTCGGCTTTAATAAAGGGGTGACGATTGCTGGCTTTAAGATGAACGCAAAGGCCGAATTCCCTCTCAAAAAAGACTTAGAAGTTCCTCATCCTCGCTGCTACTTGTGGTGGATGCGAGCGGTAAAGGCAGAAAATGCCCGCATGGCAGCCCAACAAGCCGCACAAGTTGCACAAGTTGCACATTAATAATTGAATTTTAATAGACATTTGACTATGATCATTATTTCATCACTACAGGAGAACAAAATGATCAACAAATGGATATTATCAATTGCAACGCTATTATCAGTAGCTACCCTCCCTCTTTTCTCAGAAGTTATCCGGACAAACTCTATACAAGAGATTCTTCCAGCCATTGAAGGCAATAACCCCGCTGATACTCTCGTGTTATTTAACATCGCAGAAGTACTGCTAGATGCAGAAATTGAACTAGGCACTTCGCCCTGGCGCAAATTGGTGCGTACTAAGGCCCCCTCTGCCCACGATGCTCTCACGCTGCTGACAGCCAAAAAAGTCCCCCACCGCGCTGTAGAAGCCAATACGCCCAAGCTTATCCAATCTCTACAGGAAAAGGGCTACCCCGTGATGGCTTTAACTTCACGCGGTCGTGCGGAATGGTACTCAACCCAAATCGAAGGGGTCGATATCTTGACGGAAAAGCTTTTGCAAAAGATTGGCATCGACTTCACAAAATCGAAATTGCCAAATGCTTTGAGCCACTTAGAGGAAACCGATTATGCCCCTTACTACCATGCAGGCATTCTCTACGCTTGCCATCATGAAAAGGGAGAGATTCTCACCAACATTTTCAAAGATGTCGGCTACCTGCCCGGCAAAGTCGTTTTCGTCGATGATAAGCGCGATTCTTTAGAAAATGTCGATGCGGCTATGACCCAGCTAGGAATCCCTTTTGTGGGATTTTGGTATACGCGCACTGCCCAAGATCATCGCGATTTTTCGCCCATGGTCGCCCATGTGCAGCTTGCTAAGCTCATTTTGGAAAATAAAATCATGTCCAACGAAGAGGCCAAGAAGCTCGTTGAAGAAAATTATCAAAACATCGACCCCAACGACTACTTCCAGGAGTTGTTGCAGTCTGTCGACTTGAGTAAGGAGTTAGTAATTTGATTTCCATCGTTGTAGAAGATAGAAAGCCAACCGTCCCCTTAGTTCAGCAGGCGCACATACGAGCTCCGCAGCCCGTGCCGCAAGAGGTATCGAAAGTGCCTCTTGCCGCCATTGCTTCTGGTTTTTCAGCCGTTGCGGCGGGTTCTTACGCTAGTGTGGCGCTGACTCTGTCAGTTCCGCTGGTGGCAGCTGTGGCAGCTTTAGCTTTCATCGTGACGAAGCTGATCATCTTTCTTCTTCAGCAAATTTTCAAATCCTCTCAACCCCAACCTCAGCAACAGCCTCTTGAGATGCTGCCCTTTATCGAAGCGACAAAACCTCCTCAGCGGGAAAAAGCGGCTTTGCCTGCGATGGTCAAAATCTACATGGATTGGTTTCGAGAAGCCGCTCCCAAGCCGGCCGATAAAGTCGATATTTATAACAGCAACATGGATCAAATTGCAGATCGCGCCATCGAATATGGCAATACAATTAAAAGTTGGGCTGAAGAGTGGGGCCTTTCCCTCTCTGATGACCATGATGTTCTGAGTGCGCTGCAAACCGATTTTCTCGACTATGTGAGCAAAAATTGTCCCGATTTAACGATACCCCTCGAATCTTTTGGGATTGTCGTAGAAGCTACTACCCGTCCCTTTTTCTCCCCTGAGCAAAAGGACAAAGTGCGACGCTTGCTAGAACCCTACATCCAATTTAAACCCCAACCTCTTAGGCAAGAAGAGTTGCAACAAAACTATGTGGCTACCCTCCAGCTTGCCGGAAAGGACAATCAAGTCGAAGAATTGAGCCCCGAGATGATGCTAGCACTCGTTCGCAATCACAATCGCCTCCAAGTGGCAAAGTTAACAAGCGACCTAGAGAAGATCGTGAAAGATCACCCACAATTTAAATCTATCCCTCAAGAAGTGGTCGCACGAGGATGCTTAGTCCCCCCTAGCGTATGGGAAGGCAGGGTTCTCTATTCTCAAGAAATCGAGACGCTCATAGAAAACAAACTCCACGCCCTCATTGCTGCCAAAGGACAACTAAGCCAGCTACGCAATATCTTAAACCAGGATAAATACACGGCAGTGGAAGAGATCGTCCATGCTAAGCTTCCCACTCTTAAAGTTTTAAGAGAAGCCGACCCCATCGCTGCTAAGGAGCTGATCGACGAGTACCGCATTCTGATGAACCGCGCGGTCTTGAATACACAGATCTCCAACAAAAACCAATTCTACGATGGCAGAGAGAACGAGATTGAAGTTCTCAAAGCTTTGGATATCGACGTCACGCGCTATGATGACGATCTCTCCCGTCAAGCTGCCTCCATGCTGTTTATGCAACTAAGCCATCTCCAATCCCCCTCAAAGCTTAAAAATTTTGAAGTCGCCAAATTCCGCGAGCAGATCAAATATATGGCCTTTCAAGAGCGCATGCGCCTCTTAAAGGTACCAGAAGAGCAACATGCCCATCTCTACACCCTTGTGAAAGCCGTTGGAACGATTGAAGCCAAGTTAACCGAAACTTACCACAAAAAGATGGATCAAATCGTTGAAGTACCCTTAAGCGATGCCTTTAAAGCTAAACTTCCTAGGACAGCTGCGCGTTTCTCAAAGGAAAAAGAAGATTACTTTAAACAAATGGTCAAAGTATACGCGCAACTTTTTTTCAGAGAATTCAAGGAACACTTGCTTCCGGCTCTTAAGAACAACGACATGACCTTTAATGTGATGCTGGATCGCTACATGGAGACCTACATAAGTGGAGACACATGTGGGAATGCATTTAATCACAGGCGAGTCGAGCGTTTCCTTGAACAAAAAATCAATTTCTACAACCTCTTCCTCGATGCCTCCGACATCGTGGAATATGAACAGGGGGAAGAGGGGGAGGATTCGATTCTAGGGGACGGAATTTGTTGGGGAAAAGCACTGGACGTGGACTATCAACTTCTGAAAGATCCAGAGAAAAAGTTAAGTGAACTTTCTGTCCCTACGGCCAATTCACACCATCGCTTTTTGCAGGCTACCCATATCGTCAACCATATGGTGGGCAAATATGAGGTGCATCACGGTGTTAAAAAGAGGTTGGGCATAAAACAGGAAAGACACGCACCTGTTGTTGGCATCGAGAATTTTATCCTATCTCTCCGCACTCAATATGAGGCATTACAAGCTAGCAACCCCAGCTTTATGATCTATATTATGAAGCCAGGCGTCTACGGCCATGCGGTCGAAATCCGCTTTGATGTGAAACTCAATCGCTATATCTTCTTTGACGCTAACCACGGGGCTTTTGAGAGCAAGCATGGCACTCCCTGGCTAGAAGAGATCTTGCGCCAAGTCGCCAATCACGACTGGCCAGATGCCACCCACTTCGCAGTCGAGCACCTCACAAATGAGAATGCAACTTGATCTCCGGAATTTCTCCATTTAATGCGTTCAGTGAGAATGAAACTGAAGTTCTGAAGGCTCTCGAACTCGATGATTCTCTCGCTAAGTTTCCAGAAAAGAGACATACCAATCTCTACACCCTTGTAAAAGCAGTTGGAACGATTGAGCGCAAACTAATTGAAACTTACGGCAAAGCGATGGATCAAATTGTCAGACTTCCTATAAGCGATTTTTTTAAATCAAAACTCCCCCGAACGGCCGCTCGTTTCGTCGAACGAAAAGAAGCCTATTTCAAGAGTAGTGTTACCGCGGCTGCGCTATACTTCTTCAAAGAATTTAAAGAGGAACTGCTTTCCTCTTGTAAACACAATGACACCCTCTTTAATGTGAAGTTGGAGCGCTACATCGAGTCTTACATCAGCGGAGATACCTGTGTGAGATGGTTTGACCATTATGAGGTCGAGCAGTTTCTTTACCCAAAACTTGGATTCTACAGCTTCTTCCTCAATTGTTCTGACAGCGTGGAGTATGAACAGGGCGAAGAGGGGCAAGATTCCATTTCAGGGCAGGGAATTTGCGGTGGGAAATCCTTCGACGTTAACGCTCAACTCTTGAAAGATCCTCTAAAAAAATTGAGCGAACTTTCTGTCGATACGGTCAATTCACACCATCGCTTTTTGCAAGCCTCCTTTATCATAAATAACCGCTTTACGCGGAAATTTGGCATGCATCCCCACGTGAAAAAGAAGTTGGGAGTCGTCCAGGAACAAATCGGAAACATCGATGGCATCGAGGGCGTCGAGAACTGTATCAGGTATCTACGCACTCTCTATGAGGTATTGCAAGCTAGCAACCCAGCGTTAACGATCTATATTGCATCGCCCAGTGACGGCGGCTCCCATCCCATCGTGATCCGCTTTGACAAGAAAAACGACCGCTATATCTTCTTTGACACTAATCACGGGGGCTTTGAAAGTAAGCTCGGGACTCCCTGGCTGGAAGAGATCATACGCCTTGTCGCCAAATACGACTGGCCAGAAGCCACCCACTTCTGGGTCGAGCACCTTACGCATAGGGAGCACTAATGTTTTTAAATCCAGTTGAAGCGAGGATGCAATTATCTGAACTAACCCACACTCCAACAACTACACCAGCTCAGATTGAATCCTACTTAACGCTTTATAAAAAACTCCTCTCCCCTAAGCAGAAGCCCGACCTTTATCTCTTGAAGCGCAAAATTCCTAAAGATCACACGGCGCTGCTTTCACGATTACAAAAAATAATTGATTCAATGCCTATAGAAAAGAACAGCGAAGGTGCCCTATTCGAAAAACTGGCGCAGGAAGAGACAGGAGCATCGCCCGGTAACAAAGAACTAATCAAGAGATATTTAAAGGCTAAACCCGAAACACTCTGGCAGTACATGGCGCAAATGCATTGGGCGAAGGATCCTGAGTCTTTAAGTGTTGATCAGTTCATTGCGGGAGTTCTTCACTTGCGCGTAGCCACTGAGGTTGTACTTGCCAGCGGCCCCTTTTTCGAGTCCTGCATGGCTCATGGAGTCAATCCCTTTAGCCTCATGTACACACAAAGGGATGGTAGAATGCCTGAACAGGGACCGCAACAGTCCCACATGGCGGCGCTCAACAACAACGTGGGCGAGATGATTCAGCTACATGCAAAGGCGGCTCTTGTTTTCAAGACTCTTTCCCCTCTTGGAGGAACGGCTTATGATTACATGCGCGCCCGCGGGCACGCCCTTCCTCGCCTCTCAGACCTTGAGTATCCCCCAGAAATCAAGCGCGAGTATCTCTCCACCACAGTTGTGCCTCTCGAGATTATTCCCTTTTTATTAAGTTCGAAGCCTAGCCCAAACTTTCAATATGAACTGGATGTCTTGGAAGCCTATGTGGCAAGACGAAAGCGCAATGAACAAGACCCTATCCAAGCGTTTAAAATTGAAAACGGGCCTCTAGCAGGCCAGTGGGGATTGCGTGCGACAAGAGCAATAACTATGGATGAGCTTATCTGTCCTTACTATGGCCACATGGGCTTAAGTAAGGCATCGGATGATTCCCCTTATTTATTTGCGATCACGAATTACGCTCCCTTGAATATTGAAGGAGCCAAGGCGGGTTCTTTAGCAGAGCTAATCAACCACGGCCCTCCCAAATGTCGAGTCGTTTCCTTTATTTTGGATGGCCTTCCTTTTCTCGGCGTTATGCCTTTGCGCCCCATTGCAGAGGGAGAAGAGTTCTTGTATTCTTATCGAGGGCGCCACTTTAAGGGTGAAATTCCCGCTGAAATCGATCCTCAAGGTGTGGACGACTATATGTCGATGACAAGCGAACTCACGTCATTTGAGCCCCTGTTTTGCCATATCGATCAACGGGTGAAGCAATCCCTCCAGATCTTGCCCGGCGACAAAGAGATAAAAATCAAAGAAGGAAAAATCGCACCTGATGAGTTAGCTCGAATCATTGCGACCGCGGAATATCAGCATCACATGCTCGATTACATCTTAAACTTCCCCACACGGCTATTCGAGAATATTAAAAGCGGTCGCATCCCTAAGCTTCGCGTGCTGACCTTGCTTGAAACGTTTTACAAAGGCAACATGCTGAGCGTTCCAGGCCTTGATACCCGTAGCTATAAAAAATTGTGCGAAGATATTAGAAAGCTGTGAGTTAGCGGCAGCCGGATTCGAACCGACGACAAACGGATTATGATTCCGCTGCTCTAACCAGCTGAGCTATGCCGCCTTAAATGAAAAATAGCGGGGAGAGGATTCGAACCTCCGACCTTTGGGTTATGAGCCCAACGAGCTAACCCCTGCTCCACCCCGCGATAGGTTATGTAAGGAAATGCTAGCAAAGCTCTGCATTTACCACAACATAAATTTAAGAGGGAGTTGCAAAACTCGCTTTGGAGTTTTGCAATTCCCTCATAGCATACTGCGGATCTCAAGCCAAGTCTTATATGTCGCCCCATGCATCGCCTCAACCAAACGCTTGCCAAGCAAACCCATTTCAGAGCGGCGTTCAGGGTGTTGAATGAGCTCGCTGAGGATATTATACTCCCGCATCAGGGCTTCTAACTCGGGTTGGGCATGCATATGCGGCCCGTAGAGCACAGGCACCCCATACCAAAGGGGTTCCAGGATATTATGTCCGCCCACTTTATGGGTAAAACTACCGGCTACGATCGCCACATCTGCCACCTGGTAGCACTTGCGAAGCACCCCCATAGCATCGATGAGCAGGACCTGATAGTCTGAAAAACCTTCCTGAATCTTGCTAAAACGCTGATAGGTGAGTTGATGCGCGTCCAAAAGCTCAGCTACTGCATTGAAGCGCTCGGGGTGGCGAGGCACTAAAAGCACCTTTAAAGGCGTTCCACTCTTCCAGAGCGGCTCTAGCTGCTGCAACAGGAGCTTTTCTTCAGGATCATGCGAGGAGCCGATGACTAAGACGAAATCACCGGGTTTAATTCCCAAATGCTGTTTCCAAGCCGCCAACTCCTCTACAGATAGCTTGGAGGGATTATCGTCAAATTTCATATTCCCCGTCACAGAGATTTTTTTAGTTGGGACCCCCAAATGCTCGAAACGCTTGGCATAGACTTGATTTTGCACGCACAAGCGGTTGAGGAGACCAAAAAGGCGCTTTGTAAAGGGCCGAAACCAGGCAAACCGGTGCGTGGAGTGCTCAGATAGCTTCCCATTGGCGAGAAATATTTTGGCCCCTTTCTTCTTAGCCGTGTGCAGAAAATTAAACCAAAAGTCCGATTCGCATAACACCACCAGATCGGGAGATGTTCTCTTTACAATGGGTTCGATCATCCAAGAAAAATCAAAAGGCAGATAGACATGGTAATCGGCAAAGGGAATAGCGCGCTGGGCTTCAGCATGGCCTGTTTCGGTGACAGAGGAGATCAGGATGAGCGGATTGTCAAGTTCGTTTTTTAAAACTTTCGCCAAAGGGGCGATTGCGCGTGTTTCGCCTACAGATACAGCATGGAGCCACACGAGGTAGCGATCGCGCTTTTCGATGAGAGGGAATTCTTTGCCAAGGCGCTTAGAGAGGCTTGTGCGGTATTTTTTACGGATAAAGTACTGATACAACAGCTTTGGCAGGGCTATAAGGGCGACGAAGAAAAGTGCTAGGTTGTAGAATATTTTCATTTTAACAACCACGTGCGGCTCTCACCGTTGTGTAGGGCCTCAAATTGCTTTGGATCGACCTTATGCTCTACGAGAGCTTTCTTTAAATCTTTCACCGGATCGTCAATGGCTTCATCGCTCAACTGAAAAGTCCCAAAGTGAATGCCTATTGCATGGCGCGCCTGCAACTCTAAGAGACCCTTCACAGCCTCCTCTGGGTTCATATGCACGGGTTTCATAAACCAGCGCGGCTCGTAAGCTCCTATAGGAAGCATTGCTAGGCCAATTGGACCAAATTTTTTGAAGATGGGATTAAAAAATGTGCCATACCCCGTGTCCCCAGCAAAGTAAATGGGGGCAAGCTTATCGATTTGCAGGACAAAGCCGCCCCATAGGGTGCGACAAAGGTCACCTACTCGCCTACTAGAAAAGTGCTGAGAAGGGACGTAGGAGAGTTTTCCAAGCGCCCCAATGTGCAGCTCCTCCCACCAATCCAGTTCCTGAACGTTTTGCATTCCGCTATTAATCAATAACTTGCGATTACCTAAGCCTGTCACAAAGCGAGGAGAATGCTCCTTTTCGAGGCGCTTTAAAGTGGGTAGATCCAGATGATCATAGTGGTTATGAGTGACCAAAACTAAATCAATAGGGGGAAGATCTTCGAATTTGAGGCCTGGTTGCGCAACCCGTTTAGGTCCAATCCTTTTCAGTGGGCTACAGCGCTCCGACCAGATCGGGTCTGTAAGGATATTACCCTGCTTTGTCATGATTAACACAGTGGCGTGGTTAATATAGATAACCTGAACTTCACCGTCCTTCGTGACCGCGTCGGGTTTTGGATGCACTTGGACTGGAACATGTTGCGGCCACTTAGCAGGTTTGCGCGACGTAAACCAGCGGATGATTTGCTTAGCCTTTCTTTCATCCGGCTTTTTGGGATAGCAATTAAAATAACGCCGCCCATCAAAGTGGTTAGGTGCACTTTCTTTCATAAGCAACAAATTTTACCTATTCGACATTAAATCTTGTATAAAATAGTGTGATATTTTAACACGGAGGAACATGGATCCATTAGGTACACAACAATTAGAGGCAACACTCCAGGCAATCAATAGCCTGCAAACTGGAGATGAAACTGTCTTAGGTCCATGCTATGACTGGAAAGTTAAGGTTGTTTTATGGTTTGAACCTGGATC
>Ga0206912_1154_pt1 | contig 17504 bp, 11 predicted proteins | sample Alteio_BWOrgHeat_75_FD_152933 | JGI IMG/M metagenome (GOLD analysis project Ga0206912, IMG submission 152933) | Enriched cells from forest soil in Barre Woods Harvard Forest LTER site, Petersham, Massachusetts, United States -... | ecosystem: Environmental > Terrestrial > Soil > Temperate forest >... | reverse complement strand
GCAGCCGTACAAATTGAGGGCGCTTATGATGCCGATGGCAAAGGCGAATCTATCTGGGATGTTTTCTCTGCCCAAAAAGGAAAAATATTAAATGGCGATCATCATCAAATAGCGACTGATTTTTATAATCGTTACCAAAACGATATCGACCTCGTTAAACAGCTTAATATTCCTAATTTCAGGTTTTCTATATCGTGGCCGCGTATTTTACCCAACGGAACGGGGGCGGTTAACCAGGCGGGTATTGACTACTATAACCATGTTATTGATTATTGCCTTGAACGGGGTATTGAACCCTGGGTAACCCTATATCATTGGGACCTGCCGTATGCGCTTGAACTACAAGGCGGCTGGACAAACCGGGCCATTGTTGACTGGTTTACCGAATATGTAACTATTTGCGCGAAAAGTTTTGGCGACAGGGTAAAACACTGGATGGTAATGAATGAGCCCGGCGTGTTTACAGGCGCGGGTTACTTTTTTGGTATACACGCTCCGGGAAAAACAGGCATTGGAAATTTTTTGCCCGCTATTCATCATGCTGTTTTAAGTATGACGGCGGGCGCTAAAGTATTGCGCGAATTATTGCCTGGCGCGCAGATAGGAACAACTTTCTCATGTTCGTATATTGAACCTTACTCAAACAAGCCAAAGGATGTTGCCGCCGCAGTGCGCGTAGATGCTTTACTTAACCGCTTATTTATTGAGCCCATATTGGGTTTAGGTTACCCTGCTGAACTTTCTGTATTAAAAGATATGGAAAGGTATATTTTGCCTGGCGATACAGATAATTTGAAGTTTGATTTTGATTTTATCGGGTTGCAAAACTATACGCGCGAAATTGTAAAATATTCTTTTTTTACGCCTTATATACAGGCCAGCCTTGTAAAGGCTAAAGAAAGAAACGTACCCCTAACCGCAATGGGATGGGAGGTTTATCCTGCAGCTATTTACCATATTTTGAAGCAGTTTAACCAATACCCGCAGATAAAAAAAATATACCTGACCGAGAATGGGGCGGCTTTTCCGGATGAGGCCGAGGACGGTAAAGTTGACGACCCTAAACGGGTTGAATATTTACAAGCGTATTTACAGCAGGTTTTAAAAGCTAAAAATGAGGGCTGCAAAGTAAGCGGCTATTTTGTGTGGACGCTTACCGATAATTTTGAATGGGCCGAAGGCTATAACCCACGTTTCGGATTAATATATGTTGATTTTGATACGCAGCAACGAATTGTTAAATCATCCGGAAAATGGTATGCCGATCTGTTGAGGTGATTCGGAGGGCTGTGTGGCTGCATCCTGGAGGGGCAAGCTTATATAAAATATTGTGCCATTTTCGCTATCGCTTTCAAACCATATTTTACCTTGCGATTTTTCCATGATCTGCCTGCAAATAGACAGGCCCAGCCCAAATGATTTTTCGCCTGCGGTCCCGGGCCTTTGCGCACTGGTAAACATATTAAAAACCTGGTCCTTTAATTTGTCGGGTATACCAATGCCTTGATCTTTTACGGAGATGATAATGTGGTCTGCATTTTTTTCAACCTTAACAAAAACCGATGCCCCTGATGGGCTGAATTTTATTGCATTGCTGATGAGGTTACTTATTACCCGCCATATTTTTTCACGGCTTATATAGAGGTACTGTTGCTGGCTTAAGGGTTCAAAGAATATTTTCTGAACTTTTTCAGAGGCTTTAAAACGTAATAGCTCAACGCTGTTGTTTACCAGCGAATTAATCTCTACTTGTTCCAGGTTTAATTCTATCAAAGAAATATTTGTTGCTTCCAAGATCTCGTTTATCAGCTCAAGCGAATTATACGAGGTTTCTTTAACCAGGTTTAGTAGTTCCTTTTGGTCTTCCGTATATTCTTCATCAACCATTAACGCAGTTAATGATGCTATGCCGCCTATTGGGTTACGCAGGTCATGTGCTACTGTACGCAGTATACGGTCCTTTTCCTGGCTGTTTAATTTAAGTTCGTTTAACGCGTTTTCTAAAACGGCGTTCTGCTCATTTATCTGCTTGTTCAGCAAATTAACCATCAGCACATCTTTTTTCGATCGTTTCCAGTTGCGGTAAATTAAAAACATAATGAGCAAGGCCATTATGGAGAAAATAATTATCACATATAATGATATACGCTGTACTTTGTTGTTATTGCTAAGCAATTCTATCTGGTGTGCTTTTTCATAATTTGCTAACTGTTCATTAACATCGCTTTCTCTCAGCAGGCTTGATTTTTTCGAAATAGAATCTTTAAGCAGGTTATATTTCTGTATATGTTTTATTGCGTTTTCCAGGTCATGATTTTCCAGCAAATAATCGCCCATTAAACGGTTCCATTCTGCTTCAACCATGCTGTTTTTTATTGTATCAAGCTGGTTATGCAGGGCTGTAAGCAGGTTAAACAGCAAAGCGTGATCATGTTGATCGGCATATATTTTCCCAAGTTTTAGCTCTGCATACTCTGCATCATCATTGTCGAAACCTTTTTGCAAGTTAATGGCAATACTTTTCTTTAACAGATCAATAGCATTATTGTATGACCGCTCATCAATATATACCTCTGCCTTGTTGCCATAAACAACGCCGCGAGCCATCATTAACGCGTTAGCTCTGTCGGGAAATTTGGTGGTATTTTCATCTATAAATTTCAGCGTTTTGTTAAAATATAGTAATGCGCTATCATTATTATTACTATGCTTAAAGCTTAACCCTATATTATCTAACAGTTCCTGCCTTCTAAAAAATGCCGGAAAATCGTCGGATATGGTTAAACTTTTTTGCTTGTAGCTTTCCTTAAAATAACTTGCAGCAGCCTTATAATGCGCCTTTTGGTACATGATCATTCCCATGCGGTAGGTATAATCAGACAGCGCTTCGTTGTTTACATAATTTTTACCCGTAAGGTATCCCTGGTAATAATACTGGAATGCGTCGCTATATTGGTTCAGGTCAAAATAGGCGTCCCCCATGGCAAAATTAGCTTCCGAAAAATTTGCTACATAATAGGCTTGCGCGGCGGTTTTATTAGCCATGGCCATCATACTATCGGCATACAGCAACGCTTTTTGATGATCCTGCTTTGTTTTTTTATAATAATTAAAATAAAAGCCATAATACCTGAAACGGTCGCTATAGGAAGGGTTTGAAACTTTTTTGAATGCCGAATCCAGGTAATGGATACCTTTATCGGTTTCATTTGCGTCAAATAAGCCGTTAACCTTGTTATTGGTAGGCATAAACGCGTCGGAGTACCTGCCAGGTTCTGTGGTTTTTTGCTTACATGCGCTAATTATCAGCAATATCGCGCATAACCACCAATAACGGACGGCAATTTTAAGAATAAAATAATTTTTCTGGCAGATCAACGTCTAAATACTTACAGGTCAGCAACAAATATAATATTCATAAGCATATTTCAGCTATGTATAAAAAGTTTTTTTAGGTAATTTATTCATTTAAAAGCGTCTTCCCCGGTAATATCTAATCCTGTTATCAGTAAATGAATATCATGTGTTCCTTCATACGTAATTACCGACTCAAGGTTCATCATGTGCCGCATTACCGGGTATTCGCCAGTTATGCCCATCCCGCCTAATACTTGTCTTGCTTCACGGGCAATGCTAACAGCTGTTTCAACACTGTTTCGCTTTGCCATTGATATTTGAGCCGGCGTGGCGCGGTCTTCGTTTTTTAATACTGCGAGCCGCCAAACCAGCAATTGCGCTTTGGTTATTTCAGTTATCATTTCGGCCAATTTTTTTTGTTGTAGTTGAAAGGAAGCGATGGGCCTGCCAAACTGCTTACGTTCTTTTGCGTATCGTAAGGCAGTATCATAACAATCCATTGCCGCGCCGAGCGCTCCCCATGCTATGCCATAACGCGCCTGGTTAAGACAGCCAAGTGGCCCTTTTAAGCCCGATATATTTGGCAGCAAATTCTCTTTAGGTACTTTCACATTGTCAAACACCAGCTCACCAGTAGCCGATGCCCTTAACGACCATTTATTATGCGTTTCAGGAGTTGAAAAACCTTCCATGCCCCGTTCCACTATCAATCCGCGTATTTTACCTTGTTCATTTTTGGCCCAAACAATAGCTATATCAGCATACGGCGCGTTTGATATCCACATTTTTGCACCATTTAACAGGTAATGGCTGCCTGCATCTTTAAAGTTGGTAGTCATTCCGCCCGGATCAGAGCCATGATCGGGCTCCGTTAAGCCAAAGCAACCCATTAATTGGCCCGATGCTAATTTGGGTAGATAATTTAGACGCTGTTTTTCTGATCCATAAGCATATATCGGGTACATCACCAGCGAGCCTTGTACAGAGGCTGTTGACCTGATGCCCGAATCGCCGCGTTCAATTTCCTGCATGATCAGGCCGTAGGCCATATAATCCAACCCAAGCCCGCCGTACTGAACGGGGATAGTGGGGCCAAAAGCGCCAATCTCTGCCAAACCTTTCAGCAATTGTTTCGGGAACTCGGAACGCTGCGCATAATCTTCAATAATGGGACTAACTTCCTTTTTCACCCAATCGCGCACACTTTTACGTATTAGCTTATGCTCATCCGTAAGCAATTCATCTAATTGATAATAGTCGGGCGATTCAAAAAGATCAGTTTTAGACATGAGTGTTATTGTTGATGACAAATATAGTTGATTGGTTGAGTATGTTGGAATGTTGTAAGGTTGAAAAGTTGCAATGTTGTTGTTAATACTCCCAAAAAGCAAACATTCCAACCGTACAACAAAAAAAACATTTACTTTTGAGCATGATTGTAGCCTTGCATGGAGCGGAGTTTTTTGCCCACCACGGATTTTACCCTGAAGAACAGAAATTGGGAAATTGCTTTATTGTTGATATTGAAGTTGGGTTTACACCAACAGGCGATGTTAACAAAGATGAATTGAACAATACCGTTAATTATGAGCAGCTTTATAACATTGCCTGCGAAGAAATGAAGCAAACCAAAAAGCTGATAGAAACCGTAGCGCAAGCAATTATAGACGAAATAAAAAAACAGTATGCTTTTGTTGAAACTATACAGGTAAGTATTAAAAAACTAAACCCGCTGGTAGGGGCAAAAACCAAATATTCAAGCGTTACCATTAATTACATTAAATAGTTCTCCCGGATAATAATCTCTTACAACACTATATGGCCTATAATAAAATAACGAAAGATATACTAACGGAAATTATACAGATAGTTGGTAATGAGGCTGTTATTACCGGACATGCCGAGCTCGAAAAATACAGTCACGATGAGACTGAGGATCTGCACTATTATCCTGAAGTGGTTGCCAAACCCAGGTCGTCCGCAGAAGTTTCGGCATTATTAAAGCTATGTAATGAACATTTAATACCTGTAACACCCCGTGGTGGGGGAACGGGGTTAAGCGGCGGCGCTTTACCCCTAATGGGTGGTTTACTGATAGCGATGGAACGCTTCGATAAGATACTGGATATTGACGAACAAAACCTGCAGGCTACAGTTGAACCCGGTGTTATAACAGAAGAATTTATGAACCAGGTTGGCTCTAAAGGGTTATTGTACCCTATTGACCCGGCAAGTAAGGGCAGTTGCTTTATTGGTGGCAATGTATCGCATGGCTCAGGCGGCCCAAGGGTGGTTAAATACGGCACTATACGCGAGTATATATTAAATCTGGAAGTAGTTTTGCCTACCGGCGAGATCATCTGGACGGGGGCTAATACCTTAAAATATTCGTCGGGGTATAATTTAACCCAGTTGATGATCGGATCAGAAGGAACGTTGGGTATTGTTACAAAAATTGTGGTAAAACTTATTCCGGCGCCCACTACCGACGCCCTAATGATGGCATCATTCAGTTCAAATGATGCCGCTTGTAAGGCGGTATCGGCTATTTTCAGGGCGGGGATAGTTCCTTCGGCATTGGAGTTTATGGAACGTAGAGGAGTGGAGTGGGTAATAGAACATGACGGGATAGTTTTTGATCTGAAAGATGATGTAATGGCATTTTTACTGATAGAAGTGGATGGCACCAATACCGATGTGATATTCAGTGATTGTGAAAAGATCAACCTGGTTTTAGAAGAGTTTGGCTGTACCGAGGTATTATTTGCCGAGTCGGCGGCGCAGAAAGAAGAATTATGGCGCATCAGGCGCACGATGGCGGTATCGGTTAAATCAAATTCAATTTATAAAGAAGAGGATACTGTTGTACCCCGTGCGGCCTTACCGCAATTAATAAAAGGTATAAAAGATACCGGTGCCAAATATGGCTTTGAATCTGTTTGCTATGGCCATGCCGGCGACGGTAACCTGCACGTAAATATTATTAAGGCTAACATGAGCGATGAAGACTGGAACACCAAATTAAAAGATGGTATACGCGAAATATTTGAGTTAACCGTATCTTTAGGCGGCACTTTATCCGGCGAGCATGGTATTGGCCTCGTACAAAAAGATTTTATGTATATTAAGTATTCGCCCATTCATTTTGAACTATGGCGCGGCATAAAGCACGTATTTGATAAAAATTATATTTTAAATCCGGGGAAGATATTTTAATTAGTTATTGGTTATTTAGTTATTAGGTTATTAATTTTTAAGCCCGATAATAAAATAACCAGTAACTCAATAACCGAATAACTAAATAACCAATAACCAAATGCAATTCCACCTAACCAGCGATGAATTTTTAAAAATAGGGTTTGCCATTGTTTGCGGCGGTCTGCTGGGTATTGAGCGGCAGTATAAAAACAAAACCGCCGGGTTCCGTACTATTATTTTGATCTCGCTTGGGTCGGCCATATTTACTATGGTGGCGCAGGAGGCTGGTTTGGGGGTTAATATTAATGTAATTACCGGTATTGGTTTTATTGGCGCAGGTGTTATTTTTAAAGATAATATTGGTATAAGCGGGCTCACCACTGCCGCAGTAATATGGGTAGCCGCGGCAATAGGTATGGCATCAGGGGCAGGCGATTATCCAATGGCTTTAGCTTCAACAATACTCGCATTACTGGTATTAATACTTTTCTCACTTCTTGAAAGGTACGTTGATAAAGTACACCACGATAAACTTTACGTATTGGTTTTTACAACCGCCGATTATGAGAACCTGGTTTTAGTTGAAAATATGGTTACCAGGCATAACCTTAAATCAATACGCAAGAAGGTAAATAAAAAGGAGGATTGCCTGCAGGCAGATATTTTAGTTACCGGCCATAAAAAGCATATTACCGAGCTGGATGAAAAGTTGTTGTTAATGCCGTCGGTACGATCTTTTTAACATCGACTTTCCAGTCATCCTTCGGGATACTTTCTGAAAATACTGTTTATCCGCATACGGATAACACCCAAAACGGCTTCTTTAAATATGCCTTTTGACATTTTTGAAGTTCCGGCAGTACGGTCGGTAAAAATAATAGGCACTTCGGTTACCTTGAAACCATGCTTTACCGCGGTATATTTCATTTCTATCTGGAAGGCATAGCCTACAAATTTTATTTTTTGCAGTTCTATTGTTTCTAAAACATTGCGTTTATAACACATAAAGCCTGCTGTAAAATCCTGTATATTAACACCGGTAATAAAGCGGACGTATACCGAAGCGAAATAACTCATCAGCACCCTGCTCATGGGCCAGTTAACCACATTTACACCCTTTATATAGCGCGAACCTACAACCACATCAGCGCCTTCCAAACAGGCGTTTCTTAACCCGATCAGGTCATCAGGATTATGCGAAAAATCGGCATCCATTTCAAAAATATAATCATATTGCTGCTTAATGGCCCATTTAAAACCATGTATGTAAGCAGTACCCAGGCCTTGTTTGCCTTCGCGGGTTTCTAAAAAAAGATTAGGATAAACATTTTGAAGGGCTTTAACTATTACCTGTGTACCATCAGGCGATCCATCATCAATAATCAATAAATGAAAATCAAAAGGCAGCGAAAACACTTTGCGGATCATCCGTTCAATATTTTCCTTTTCATTGTAGGTAGGTATAATAATTAGGCTATCAGGCACTTAAAAACAATTGAGGTTAAGGGTAAATTAGTTGACTAAAATAATGGATTTAGTACAGATATAAAAGTAACGGCTTATGGTCTTGGCACGGTTCTAAAAGCGATTTATATGTTTTACAAATTATTTGTATCAGCAATAACTTCGTTTTCTATATAAGGGTCGGTAATATAACTGCGTTCTTTTAATCTTGGTGCAACAAACATAAATACAATAACGAATACAGCAATAAAGCAGATAAAGAACCACTCGTAGTTTGCGCCTTGCAGATGGCGTGCAAAAAAACCGCCTTCGGCGATGTGGCCATTTACCAATGCTGTAATTAAATTACCTGCCGAAACTACCAGGAACCATATCCCCGTCATTGTACTTTTCATTGATTTTGGCGAATGGGTGTAAGCATACTCCAAACCGGTAATAGACACTAATACTTCAGCGGCCGAAAGCACCATATAGGCTAATATTTGCCACCATATTGAAGGACTGTTTCCGGCATCAATACTTGAATGCAGTAAAGCTATAATTACAAATGATAAACCTGTTAATACTAAACCTGCACCCAGCCGACGTAATGGTGTGGTTTTAAGTCCCATTTTATCGAGAGATGGGTAAACCCAGTAATTAAATAGCGGGATAAATAGTAAAAGAAACACCGTATTAACAGTTGATACCTGCCCGGCAAGTACCGTGAATTTGGTAAAGCCAAGATTTATACTGCGATCCATTTTGTCGGCATATAATACCCATTCCGAAAGACATTGGTCCCAAACTGCCCAAAAGGCAAGCGCGAAAAAAAATACCGCTATAACCCGGTACACTGCTTTAATGCCTTCAACCTTTTCGGGGTCAAACTTGCCTTTTGCAACATCTAATAACGACTGACCTTTTTGTTTTTTACTGATATTAAACAGGGCATATAATGAAATGAATACCAAATTGTTCCGGTTTACACCTGATGGGGGTACCCTAACATACATTTTTCGCCCCGAAAAGAAGATGATGGTTGCCAGCGTCATTAAAATACCGGGGATGCCAAATGCCCACTTCGCACCATAATGCTCGTAAGTCCACGGTATTAATATGGTTGATATCATGGAACCTGCATTGATACTGAAATAGAACCAGCCATACACTTTTGAAAGCAGGTCCTGGTTATTGGCGTCAAACTGGTCGCCTACATTGGCCGATACGCACGATTTTATACCGCCTGCACCAATAGCCACCACTATTATACCCAATGTGAATCCATCCAGATTGGTATCAAACATGGATAGAAGCAAATGGCCTATACAATATACCATGGATATATACAGTATCAGTTTATATTTCCCAGTAAACCAATCGGCAACCAGGCCGCCTACAAACGGCAGGGCGTACGCCAACATTACAAAATAGTGATTTCGCTCATTCGCTTTAGCGTTGGCCACCACGGTTAATGCCGGGTTATGCGTAGGGTTAAAAAATTGGTTTACTAAAAAAAGTGTAAGAATGGAACGCATACCATAAAAACTGAAACGCTCGGCAGCTTCATTGCCAATAATAAATGGGACACTTTTGGGGTACCTGGGTTTGCGGGTAACCGCGTCTGCCGTTAAGGTATTGGCCATATTATTTGTTTAAGTTTCTTCTAAAGTACTATTATTCTTGTAAATCAAAAGTTATTACCGAAAGTGTTACAAAAATACTTTTATTGTTGGTTGTCTTTTTTTAACGATTTTTTATCTAATTCAGCTTGTTTTTTAGGGTCAACATATTCCTCGTCATGCTCATTAGGTTCATTCCGCATATCCAGGTTCTCGACAAATTGCCAGCGGCCATCCTTTAAGCGGTAGCCATTATAGATCATGTCTGGTCCGTATGTTTCAGGTTTGTTCTTTGATTTTATATCAGGGGGGGCCAGTTCATCAAATACAATTAAATGCTGCGAGGCGAGGTATTTTAAATGCATCGACAATTGGCGGGCATATTCAAAAACTACTCTTTTGCGTTGTTTTTTATTGCCGTCAAAAACAGACATCCCCAATACCGGCTTGTCATTTTTGAAAGACAGCACATCAATTACTTTTTTGGTTGATAGTACCGTATTGCCTTTCCAACCCAGCAAAACATAATACGGGTTGACGCCAAATACGGGGATAATAGTATAATATTGTGCACCATACCATTTGCTGTTATCGGTTACGGTATCTTCCGGATTTTTGATGAGCGGCGAGTAATCACCCAGCGGGTATAGTTTTAAATTGCCCCCGGTATTCATTTGTATGGCGCCGTAAAAACGGTAGCTGCCATCATCATTGGTAATATGCCAGCTAAATATGCGGAAAAGGTTATCGGGCGAGTTGGTAATACTGATGCTTTTGACAGAGTCAAACGGGTAAAGGAATGAGTTGGGTATTTTTAGCGCGTTTTTAAGGGTTTTTATAAACTGGTAATTGGCATTTTTACGCGCTACATCGTCGCTATCGTTAATAAAAGTAACGCCCAAATGTTTTAATGTATCCTGGTATATATTTAACTGCTTTATGCGCGCGGCATTATCCGGATGCTGCGCGAAAGTATGGCAGCAAAATAGGATGAAAATTATAACTAAAAGAAAATTTCTTATCACCGTTAAAGTATTGGATCCAGTTATGATAAATATATAATTTTACTTAACGTAAATTTTCAATAACAATTGCGCTTGCGCCACCGCCGCCATTGCAAATACCGGCAACGCCACATTTGCCCTTGTTTTGTTGCAATACACTTAACAAAGTAACAATAATACGCGCACCCGAAGCACCCAGCGGATGCCCAAGCGATACCGCGCCGCCATTAACATTTACACACGAGGGGTCTAGCTTTAGCGCCTGGTTATTGGCTATGGAAACCACAGAGAATGCTTCGTTAATTTCAAAATAATCAATATCGTCAATAGCTAAACCGGCACGCTGCAACGCCAAAGGAATTGCTTTTGACGGCGCTGTGGTAAACCATTCGGGCGCTTGCTGTGTATCGGCATAAGCGATAACTTTTGCTATGGGTTTTATACCCATTTCGTCGGCTTTTTCTTTACTCATTAATATAATTGCTGCGGCGCCATCATTTAATGTGGAGGCATTTGCAGCTGTAACGGTACCGTCTTTTTTAAATACAGGTTTTAATGCGGGGATCTTTTCGAATTTTACGGTTTTAGGTTCTTCATCTTCTTCTATCGACACGACCCCGCCTTTTTTGTCCTGCAACTCAACAGGGGTAATTTCATCAGTGAATTTACTCTCTGCCTGAGCTTTTAAAGTTCTTTTGTACGATTCTATCGCATACGCATCCTGATCCTCACGACTTATATTGCACTCAACGGCACATAATTCTGCTGCCGATCCCATGTGATAATCGTTATAAACATCCCAAAGGCCATCTTTAATCAAGCCGTCAATGACCTGGCCGTTTCCCAGTTTATAGCCGTTACGGGCCTTGTCTAAATAATATGGCACGTTGCTCATACTTTCCATGCCGCCTGCAACAACAATATCATTTTGCCCGGTCGCGATGCTTTGCGCAGCCAACATAATAGCTTTCATGCCCGACGCACAAACTTTATTAACCGTAGTGGCCGGCAAGTAAGGTAAACCGGCAAATATGGCTGCTTGAGTAGCGGGCGCCTGCCCTAAATTGGCCGACAGTACATTACCCATAAAAACTTCCTGTATATGTTCGGGTTTCAACCCTGACTTTTCTACTGCCGATTTGATAACAATACCACCCAGTTGTGTTGCCGTAAGCGATGCTAAACCTCCGCCAAAACTGCCGATAGGAGTGCGGGTGGCAGATACGATAACTACTTCTTTCATCAGTTTGATTTTGTTAAGCAAATTTACAATTTTCAATCGAAATAATACTATGCAAGCATAGTATTATTTCGATTGATAGACATAAATAAAGCAGATAACAGAAACTTATATTATTTTTGGATGCTTAACTCAATAAATGGCAACACTTTCTTCCTCTCGTCAAAAGGCTTTATTACGCAAATACGCCCGTAACCTTAAGTTTTTAATGATGGTGGCCAGTATTTGCCTGATAGTTTACTCGCTGCCCAAACAGGCTAAATTTAGCTACGAAATTGAAAAAGGCCGGATATGGAACCAGAAGGATCTGCTATCGCCTTATAATTTCGCGATACTAAAAACACCCCAGGAAATTCAAAATGACCGCAAGAACGCTCTTGCAAGCATCACCCCAATATACCAGTTAAACCCTAACGTTGGCAAGCAACAAATAGATGGATTTAAGACCGACCTGGAAATAAAATGGCATAATGCGGGTATAAATGACAGCCAAAAGGAAGAATATATATTGGCCGGTTATAATTTGCTGAAAGAAATTTATGATAAGGGTGTTTTAAGCCCCAATCCCAAATATCAACAAAACCAGCAGAGTTACTCAATAACCATTTTGGAAAAAAATATAGCAACAGATAAAAATACAGCCGATTTATATACCAGGGAAACAGCTTTTGCCTATTGCAGCCAGGTATTGGGCCAACATGCAGATATTGACAAAACTTTTTTACTGGGCCTGCTTCAAAACAGCATTCAAAGCAATGTGATATATGACGATAAGCTAACCTCAAGGCTGGAAACAGAAGTATTGGAGAACCTGTCGTTAACGCGTGGCATGGTGCAAAAAGGTGAGGTAATAATAGCTAAAGGCTCGGTAGTGAATGATGAGGTATACCAGAAGCTTGAATCATACAAAAAAGCGTTCGAGGATAATGCCCGTACAAATGGCAACCCAAGACTGGTGTTGATGGGACAGTTTTTATTGGTTTCTATAGCTATAGCGCTGCTCATGATATTCCTATACCTTTTCAGGCGCGATATTTATGATGATAACCGACTGGTGAGTTTAATATTGCTTGTAGTTACAGCCATGCTGTTTACGCTATCAATGGCGATAAAATTTCAGCTGCCCTTTAACCTATATTTTATACCTTATTGTATCGTGCCTATTATTATCCGTATTTTATTTGATACGCGCTTGGCGCTGAATATACATTTGCTGGTAGTACTTATAGCTGGTTTTTTTGTACCCAATAGCTTTGAATTTGCCTTTTTTGAAATTACCGCGGGCATGGTTTCTATTTACAGTATAAAGAACATGATAAGGCGCGAACAGTTTCTTATCTCGGCACTTATTATCACTTTTACTTATTTTGTCTCATTTTTGAGTATATCGCTCATCAGAGAAGGCAGTTTGGTAAATATTGACTGGATGGATTTTCTGCCCTTTGTGGTAAGTGTACTGTTAACTTTATTGGCTTATCCGCTTATTTATTGGTTCGAAAAAATATTTGCCATAACCTCTGATATTACCCTGATCGAGCTTACCAATACCAACGCGCCCCTGCTGCGTGAAATGGCTTTTACAGCGCCGGGCACGTTCCAGCATTCGTTGCAAGTGGCCAACCTGGCCGAGAATGCTATTTACACCATTGGCGGCAATGCATTGCTGGTTAGGGCAGGGGCCTTATATCATGATATAGGTAAAATGGAGAACCCGTTGTTTTTTGTGGAGAACCAAAACTCCGGGTTTAACCCGCATGATAAATTGCCCTACGAGGAAAGTGCTCAAATTATAATCAGGCATGTATATAAGGGAATTGAAATGGCGCAAAAGGCCAATATTCCTGAAGTAGTTATTAATTTTATAAGAACGCACCATGGAAACACGCGGGTAGATTATTTTTACCAGTCGTTCCTGAAGAATTTCCCCGAAAAAATAATTGATGAGAACACTTTTAGGTATCCGGGGCCTATCCCATTTACAAAAGAAACTGGTGTTTTAATGCTTGCCGATTCGGTTGAAGCCGCATCACGTTCGCTGAAAGAACCCGACGAAAAATCCATTAGTAATCTCGTTGACCGTATTGTGAAATATAAGCTGGACCAAAACCAACTAAAAGACAGCAATATTACGCTGAAAGATATTGAAACCATAAAAGCCATATTTAAGCGGATGCTGATGAGCATTTATCACGTACGTATTGATTATTAGGGGGTTGGTGAGTGGTTGATTGGGGTTATTAAGTTGATTACTTACTTAAGCGATGTAATTCACAATCATGATTTAAACTAACCACCCGATCAACGCAATAAACCAGCAACTTTTTTTTTGATGCCATAGCCTAATTGCTATATTTGCAGTCCCGAAAAAAAAGGGTTTAATTAAATATTTGTTAAAAATAGGTGAGGTGCCTGAGAGGCCGAAAGGATCAGTTTGCTAAACTGACGTACGGGAAACTGTACCGAGGGTTCGAATCCCTCCCTCACCGCTGAAAGAAAAAAGCCTTGTAAGTCAATGATTTACAAGGCTTTTTTTAATGTTCAGGTGTATTAATATCGTTTGTTGATTTTTTAATGAGCCTGGAATTTCTTGTTTCCGATACAAATTAGTTCCTTTAGTGTACGGTGATATATGCGCCCGTTATCATAACTAATGGAGTTAAGTGTCCATGTTTCGCCCGAAGGGCCGAGGTCATTAACAGCAATTAATGCATGTTCATCCAGCACAGGCGCTTTCGAATCAATAACATAAGTTATTCCAAGCGTTGTTGTGAAAAATATTTTATCGTTTATAGCTACCGGACTGCCCCAAAATGCAGGAGTTTCCCAGCCGTCTGTTTTTGAACGGTCCTCAGAAGCAATATCTTGTCCTTTGCTGTTCAGCGCGGTAGTGTTAACGGCGATGCCATATACCAGTGAATCGGGTAGTCCTGGTTTCCGTATTACAGTTACCGGAACTTCAAGGTATTCTACTTTTCCTGTTTCAATATTTACCCTGGCTACGCAATGAGATGGCCCCGCGCGTCCCTTTGGCGGATGCTCGTTTCGGCGATGAGCAACAGTGGTAAGAAAATAATGATAACCATTTACTACAATATTGCAGTGCCAGGCTGGAAGCACCCGCATCACTTCGCCAGGCGCAAGTTTGCTGCGGGGCGACAGTTCGCGCATATCGCGGAGGTTAACATCCTTATGTACAATGTATTTTTTTGTCGACGGGTCCCATTGGCGATAATCTACATGATCAATTAACGATTGCTCGCGTACCAATTTGCCTGTGCGGCTATCAATAACCAGGTGTGATTCTACCGGGTTAAGCTTAAACCAATAAGCATATTTTTTATCCCAATGCAGGGTATAAAGTACCTGCCAGGTTGGTGCAGCCAATGAGCCGGGTTCTTTAAGCGGATTGCCATCGGCATCGGTGGATGCCACATAGCGCCACAGGGTTTTGCCTTCATGACCGGGCGAAAGATCAACAAGCGATAAGCCAACGGGGCGTTCAGGTACATCATGGTGCCCTCCGCGGCCCGTCAGTACCGCCGGCTTTCCGTCGGCAGTATAACCAAAAACAGAGGTGCAATAGGTGGTTGTACCATCATCTGCGATCCAACGGGTTTTGCCGGTGAGTTTGTCAATACCTCGCAAAAAGTTCCAGCCAAACTTTTCAGGTGGATTTCCGTCAAGTGGTTCTACGTTAATAATCACACCGCCGTAAAGAATAGGTTCATGCTGTTTATTAAATGGATATGGAGGCCCCCAGGGTTTATATTGCCGCCGCCATACTTCTCTTCCATTGTAATCCCAACAACCCATTTCGCCACTGTTATTAGTAAACCAAACGTATTTGCCGTCTGTAACAGGCGAAGGTGAAGTAGCGTCGCTATACGAGTAAAGCATAGGGCTTGGTGTAGGGCCGTGAAGCTTTACAGACCATAATATTTTGCCTGTTTTGGCGTCAATACAATGCCCCAAAATATCGCCGCTGAATTTAGGATCGCCTTCTTTATAAATATCAAAGGTTGTGAGGAAAATACGATCTCGCCAAACAGCGATTCCGCTTTGTCCGCCATTTGGAAGCGTTGTGCGCCACAAAACATGTTGATTACGCGATACGCTCCAACTATTTGTTGCTGCCGGCCCATGAATCTGCCATGTACCGTCAGGACCCGCGGCCTGCGACCATCCTTCGTATTTTTTTTTAGTCTTGGTTTGTGCCTGTACTGATAGGCTTAATAAGAAAATGAAACAAATCGTAATGGACGCTAAAATAAATTTAGTACGGAACGCTAATCTTTTTAATTGCATAGTCGGTTCTTTTAAAAGCATGGTCATGCTTGCTTATAAAGTTATTATAAATTATTAGGCGGTTAAAGTTTTACCCTCGCATTCAACTTAATATCTTCTGATGAGGCGCCTATCAATATTTGATAAAAGCCCGGTTCGGTTACGCGTTTCATTTCCTGGTTATAAATGTAGAAGCTATCCTTTTTGAGTATCATTTTAACCTCTTTTTCTTCGCCGGGGGCTAATTTTATACGGTCAAACCCGCGCAGTTTGCGCACGTAGGTCGTAACCGAGCTTAACTCCTGGTGAATATAAAGTTGCGCTACTTCTTCCCCTTCTCTGTCGCCGGTATTTTTCAGCTTAAAGGTAACGGCAATTTCATCTTTTGAGCGGTACGCGCCGGTATCAACTTTCAGGTTACTGTATTGAAACGTGGTATAGCTCAAGCCAAAACCAAACGGGTAAAGAAATCCGCGCACATTAGCATTGCCTGATCCGTCGGCCGATGGTTTCATGGGGAATGAAAGTGGAATCTGCCCCACGGCCTTTGGGAACGGCACCGATAGCTTGCCACCCGGGTTGTATTTACCGAATAGCACATCGGCAATAGCGGTACCGGTATCTTCGCCCAAATACCAGGTTTCGAGTATGGATGATATATTTTTATTGGCGAAATTAATAGTTACCGGCCTGCCGCCAACCAATATCAATATGGTTGGTTTATGCAGTGCGGCAATTTTCTCTAACAATAGTTCCTGGCGGCCGGGCAGTTTCAAGTCGAGCCTTGAATAGGTTTCGCCAATGGTATGATCGTTATCGCCCAGGGCTAAAAAAACCACATCGGCTTTGGAAGCAGTCGCAACGGCTTCATCAATGCCTTTTGTTTCTTCGTCTGTCAGTGGAAAATCCTCAATATCGCTTTCAGGGAAATTCTTATCGGTATGGGTGCATCCCAGCGCGTACAATACATTTACAGAGGGCGGTAAGGTTTGCTTCAGCCCATCGTAAACCGTTACTACATTAGTATTGGTTGGCCCATACCGCGACATCATGCTTTTTTCTTCTTTAGCGTTGGGGCCAATTATGGCTATCGTTTTCAGGTTCTCTTTCGCCAATGGCAGTAAATGATTTTCGTTCCTGAGCAATACCATACCTTCATGCGCCGCCCTTAATGCCAACGACTGCGATTCCTTGTTATGTACAACCTGGTCTGCTTCGTTAACATTCGCGATATACGGATGATCAAATAAACCCAGCCAGAATTTAACAGCCAATACTTCCTTTACCCGTTCATCCACAATGCTTATAGGGATACTGCCATTTTTAATTCCGCGGCGCATGGCGTTGATATATAAG
>Ga0206912_1153_pt1 | contig 17513 bp, 12 predicted proteins | sample Alteio_BWOrgHeat_75_FD_152933 | JGI IMG/M metagenome (GOLD analysis project Ga0206912, IMG submission 152933) | Enriched cells from forest soil in Barre Woods Harvard Forest LTER site, Petersham, Massachusetts, United States -... | ecosystem: Environmental > Terrestrial > Soil > Temperate forest >... | reverse complement strand
CGTGAAATCTCTTTGAGAAGTTCCAATATCAGCTTTATTTGGATTTACTAACGGGAATCCTGAATTGGGGTCCACTACAATTTTTCCATCAGGAGAATATATCGGGGCGGGGCTTTCAAATATTCCCACCGGTTTACCGGGGAACAAATCAAATTCCATTCCTCCAGTCAGTCCATCATTTCCTATCTGAACTTTATTCAAACCGTTTGACAGGCTAACAACATCGCTTTCATTTTTTGAAAATGTATAATTGAATGTCCAGCTGAAATCCCTGCTACGCACGGGTGTTACATTTAGGGTTAGTTCTATACCCTTGTTGCTTACAACTCCTATATTCTCAATTAAACCGCTGTAGCCACTGGACGGAGAGATGGGGACATTGAATATCTGGCCATCTGTTTCTTTATTATAAACCGTGGCATCCAGACCGATCCGGTTATCAAAGAATTTTACTTCTGCACCCAACTCCAGTTCCTTAGTAATAATGGGTTTCAGGTTAAGATTTCCAATACTGGGTGTGATGGTAAACCCGTTCACACCTGCAATTGGAAATGTAATCGACCCATAAGGCATGCCGGTAGTTGCGGGAATATTTCCCTGTTGTATGGTAGGGTAAATCTGATATGGTAATGCATCCGCACCGGTTTCGCCATACGCCACCCTGAACTTCAAAAATGAAAGTTTGCTGTCCCTCATATCAAAAGTCTGTGAAGCAAGCCAGGAAAGATTGGCACCAGGATAAAAAAAAGCGTTATTATTTATTGGCAGCGTGCTTGACCAGTCGTTTCGTGCGTTAACTGTTAAATATAACTGATCCTTGTAACCCACTGTTGCCTGTGCATAGATGCCGATGAGTCTTTTTTCAAATAAACTATTTGCGGCGGTTGGCGGGCTATTTGAGTTGGACAGATTATAAAACAACGGTATAGTGAGTCCCTGAATAGCAGCTGTCTGATTCGTAGCTTTTGACTGATAATAATTAGCTCCGGCAAGCACATCCAGGTTAAAATTGGAATTTAAATCTTTCACATATTTTACAATGAAGTCCGCATCTATCAATCCATTATAGTCAGCCTGTTGCTGGTAAGAGCCGATGTCAGGGGCTCTTGCTGAACCGTCCACGTTATTGCCGGAGTTCCAGCTGCCCGGCGATGGTGCGTTCACTGCATTCCAGATAGAAGTGCTGGTGTTGGTAAAATCTCCACCGATCCTGAACTCAGCGGATAATGCCTGATCGATTTTGTATGTGAGGTCAATTTTACCGAATATGCGGTCTGAGCCGGACTCACTGCCATTTTGAGTCAGATCATAATATGGATTTTCTGCAAACGGCGTAAAATAATTATCAACGTTGAAAAATTTATTATTATAAAGGCTGAAATCCTTAATGCGCATGTCAACCGGGATCTGAAGAATATTATTGAATAAATCATTACCCAGTCCGGCTAAAGAAAATTTTGCAGGTGTAGTCAGATGCCTGTTTAAATAATTCAATGAAACAGCCAGCGAGAGATTATCAAATGTGGTGTTTAAGCGGAGACTAAAATTATTTCTCTGGAGTTTATCATAATCTCCCGGCAGGATTCCGTTACTGGAAACATTACCATAAGAGAAATAAAAACTTGTTTTTTCATTACCACCGGAGAGAGAAATTGTATTGTTTGCTTCAATCCCTGTTTCATAAAAGTCCCGGATACTGTTTTTTTGAAATGCAAATGGCTTTACCAGCTGCGAATTATCCACGATTGCTCCCCAGGCTGTCATTTTACCATTCAGTGCTGGTCCCCAGCTTCCGTTCTGACCAAGATCTGATACACCAGCCCAGCCTTGTCCAAACTGGGTTTGTTCATCCGGCAATTTTCCTACTACGGATGCACTGAAAGAACTCGCGAGGCCGACGGTAAGTTTTCCTGCTTTACCTTTTTTAGTTGTGATCAGGATGGCGCCATTTTTTGCTACTGATCCATATAATGAAGAAGCTGAAGTCCCCTTCAGCACAGTGATGGATTCAATATCGTTTGGATTTATATCTGTCATTCCATTTCCATAGTCAGTGAGTGCCGGACCGTTTCCACCTGCACCTCCAATATTTATACTCGCATCACTCAATGGAATTCCATCGATAACATATAATGGCTGATTGTTACCGCCACCGATTACTCCAAAACCACGAAGCACTACTTTGGTGGATCCACCCGGTGTGCCGCTGACGTTTGAAATATCAGCTCCCGCTACTTTGCCGGATAACCCATCCATCATACTTACCGGTGAAACTTTATTAATTGCATCTGTATTGAATGTTGCAGTTGAATAACCGATTTTTGCTTTGCTCTTGCTTTGTCCCAATGCAACTACAACTACTTCATTTAATGAAGTGTTACCCGGTTGTAAAATAAATTCATTGCCTGCTAACTGACCAAGATGAAACTCTTTCGATGTATAAGAAGTGGCAGATACAACGAGGGTCTGTCCTGCATTGGCTCTGATTCTGAAACTGCCATCCGCTTCTGCAACAGCTGAAACTTTCGTTCCTTTCACTGTGATGGTGGCAAATGAAATGGGTTCTCCTCTGGAGTTTGTAATCTTACCTGATGCCATTTCATTTTGCGCATAAACAGAAAATGAAACGAAAATCAATAACAGGAATAGTAAATTTCTCATAAGCAGTCTTTTACTTTTTAGCTTTAGAAATGGGGTTGACCCCATTTGTTAAGACAGTCATCACATAAGGATTGCTGTACTGCTTATGAGCCCATATTTTTAATGTATTAAATATTCACGCTGATCCATTATTTTCCTGCTCTGAACAATATTTTTTCAACCAGAATATTTTATTAATTATTAATATCCTCTCCTGTATTTGTTAATTTTAAATAAAATAAGGGTGAAAAATTAAGTTAGTTACTGAAACAGTATCCCGCTTCCGGGGGGACTGATGAAGGATGGCGGTTGACCGATGACGGATGACGGTTGACGGATGACGGATGACCGAAGACCGATGACCGATGACCGTTTAAAAATAACTGAGATTAATTTCCGCGGATGCGATGAATGAATGCTCTTACTGAATTCCAATTCCAGTTTGCAAATCTACCGCGCTGTATAATGAGATAGTTCGCGCCGGGCTCATTCAGATAATAATGAAAAACAAAATCTGCATCATTGTTTTCCCAACCCATTATCTGACCGAATCGAAGATCGTTGAATACGATACCATGATTAGAGATTTCGGCAGTATAATATCCTCTTGAAAAGCGGATGAGCTTGCGCAGATCCCGGCGACCATTCCAGGGTTTCAATAAAGAGTCATTCTGCGGAAAATATTTGAATTCAATGGATTCATTTTTATCAAATACAGAACAGTATCCGATTTGATATCCCGCGTCTGTCTCAGCAACCACATACCATAACCAGTTATTAAAGGGAGTAGGTGTTGTCAAATACCGGTTATAATGAATTCCCTCCTGAATAAGTGTGTACCTGGTTTTATTGTCTATCCTGATTTTATTTGAAAAGCAATATAATAAATAGAGAGAGCAAAAAATCAGTCCCAATTTCGCGATCCTTCTTCTTTTATTACTGTTACGGTTCAGAATCAGTAAACAGATTGCAGCAATTCCAGGCCATATGGAAAAAAAAGGATCAGCAACAAAAATCACATTAAATGATACTCTGTAGTGGCTGAAAGGTTCAAACCATCCGATACCATATGCATTAAAAGCATCTATGAAAATATGGGAAAATATTTCAGTCCCCATGAAAACCAGCCATGTTTTAACAGGAATTTCTTCGGCGCTATGGCGCTTTCTGAAAAAAATAGCGAGTAAAATGATTATCAGGAAAGCAAATAAAAAAGAATGTGTAAATCCGCGGTGAGCCAATAAATCATCCGGCGTGTTCATCCAGAATGAAGTAATAAAATCTATGTCAGGCAAACTGGCTGTGATAGCTCCGTATAGCATCGCTTTTTTGCCAATTTTTTTCCCCAGAAACAGATCCCCGATGCAGGCGCCGATAGTGATATGCGTTAAACTGTCCACCTGTTAATTTGGAGATATAAGTGCCTTTCTCCTGGAAAAAAACCCAACGATCGAAGCTTTTGTTATCATAACCGGACGTGTAAAATAATAAAAAATTATGAATGAAGCATTGTTGGTTATGGGATATGAGATATGAGATATGAAATATGGGTTATGAGATATGGGATATGAGTTAGTTTTAATAAATTTTTTAATCGAATACTAATAACATTTATAATAACCCATAGCCCATAGCCCATAGCCAAAAAAAACCCCTCCGCGCTCTGAAGGGGTTCTGAAATAAAAAAGTACGGATCAATAAGGCCGGATAATTGTAAATGTTTTACCATTAACACCTGTCCATACTAACTTATAATAGTATGTACCTGAACCTGGACAACCAGTTGGATTGCCACTGGAATCAAGTCCATATGTTATTACAGAAGTTCCAATATCTGTAATCACTGTATTCTGACCACTGGTTAATCTGAAATCACAATCCTGACGAATTACTTTAGGTTCACTTATCAAACTTTGGAATGATTCTCCCAGACGGTTCAATCCCCATTCGGCAATATCATCATTTGTACCATCAGAATAAGTTCCGGTTGTTGTGATAACGATACCATTGTCATATGTGAATACTCTTTGTTTCGAAACATTCCAGGCTCTTGTAGTGCCATTGTCAAAATCAATTGACATAGTTCCCTTAATTGTATGGGTAATGGTTAGAAGTGTTGCCAGATTTTTTAATAGACCGCCGGTTACGTTTGTATATGTTTTGTTACCATTGATGACAATACTTTTATTATCCCTTAAACGGGTAATTTTCAATTCATCAATAACAATGTTAGCTGTAGCTCCGACATCCTTCCAATGCTGTCCTAATGGCACTGTAATAATCACTTTACCATTTCGCGTTCTGTTTCCCCAGCAATTCGTGCCGTCATATACAATAGTAATAACACGCTGGTTGTTTGATGTGTCATAGGTAATTGTCGCATCACAAATTAACTGATGAACATTCACCAGTGAAGAGGTACCCATATCAGCATCCGTGCTGTTAACTTCCGTATTACCACTTATTGATGCCGTGCTGCTGTTGTCGCCTGAAAAAACAGACTGACCGTTCAGAGCGGTATTTGCATCATCAGTGATGATATCCGACTCCGTGGAAACCTGTTGCTGATCATCTCCTGTTGTAGTAAGGTTTGCTGACGAATTATCCTGTGAAGAAGCTGAATTGCTTTTCTGACAGGAATAAATACATATGCAGGATAGCAGGCAAAAGGCGATTGCCATCCGGCGGATGAGGTTTGCTTTCATAATTGACGATTATTTTTTTATTCAGACGGGATTTGGTCTCCGGGGTTTAACGGATCCTTAAATTTTATTTGTTAACAAACCGTTATGAGAAAGGAATTGTTATAGCAGATTTGATAAAACGTTGATTTTTACCTGTATCCTGACTTTAAATAATATTGCTTTTAGCAGAGAGCAGCATGGAGATTTTACTGTGGAGGTCCTCCGGACGGAAAGGTTTGGGTACAAATTCCATAAATCCTTTTGATAAAAGATCAGCGCGGATATTATCATAAACAGCGGCCGTAAATGCAATGGCCGGCACTGCAGCATTTATTTTTTTTATTTCTCCCAGGGCAGTAATGCCGTCCATTTCAGGCATTTCCAGATCTATCAGAATCAGGTCGAATGTATGTTGGGAAAACAGCTCCACGGCCTCCTTACCATTGTATGCTTCTTTTACTTCGATTCCCCATTTCTGAAGAAAACGACGGGCAATAGACATATTGATAGCATTATCTTCAGCTACCATTACTTTGATACCAGGAAAAAGAGATAAATGTTTTACACGTTCTTCATTTATATAGCGCTTCCTGTTCTCATTGATGGCAAGCTTTAATGTGAAGTGAAAAGTAGAGCCCCTGCCCTCTTCGCTTTCGACTTGTAATTCGCCATGAAACAGATTGACCAGTTTCTTAGTGATGGACAATCCAAGTCCTGTTCCTCCGTATTTGCGGGTAGTATCTACATCTGCCTGTGTGAAACTTTCAAATATTTCCTGTTGCTTATTGGAAGGAATGCCGATACCGGTATCCTTTACCATGAATTGAATGGTCGCTTTCTGACTGGTTGAAAATATCTTTTTCGCCACAACAGTAATTTCACCATAATGGGTGAATTTGATAGCATTGGAAAGAAGGTTACTGAATACCTGGTTCAATCGGGTTTCATCTGTCATCACTTCGATATCCAGACTGTCGTATTCCATTTTGAAACCAAGGTTCTTCGCATGTGCCTGAGCTGAGAACTGGAGATTTATCTTCTCGAGAAATTTTTTCAGATCTACCGGATGTTCTCCCAATTGCAGTTTTCCTACTTCAATTTTACCAAAGTCAAGGATCTCATTGATGAGCATCATCATGTGCTCGGATGAATACTTCAGAATATCGAGATGAGACTTCTGATCAGGCAGATAGTCTTCCTGCAGCAATAAATTTGAAGTTCCAATGATCCCGTTAAGCGGAGTGCGTAACTCATGACTCATATTGGAAAGAAAACGGGACTTAGCCTGAGATGCCACTTCGGCTTTTTGTTTGGCTTTCATCAGTTCAAACTGGGCGGTCTTTATTTCAGAAATATCCAGTATACTGATCTTCAAAAATCTTTTTCCAAAATCAAGGAAGGGTACAATATTTACGAAAGCGAAAAAGGTTCTTTCAGCAGAAGTTAATGCCAGCTCTCCCTGCCAGTCCTTTGCCTGTTCAGTAGAAAGATTCAATTCAATTGTTTTGAATAACTTGATATGTTCGCTGGTGAACCAGTCTTCGATGGCCGTACCTTCTATTTCTTTTTTATTTTTTATGTGCAGGAGTTCACAGGCTCTGTTATTACAACCGATGATTTTACGGCTTTCTGAATCCATGATCAGCACACCATCCAGGGAAGTATTATATATAGTATCTACAAAATGCTTTTCTTTCAAAATCGCTTCTTCGTGGTCACGGTTAACACGGAAAATAAAATAAGAGAAAAAAGTAGTCAGGGTTAGAGAGATCGCCAGGTTAGAACTGTACAATCGTGTGAACATTCCGGCTATCCGGACCTGGTAATAATTTTCAAAGGGACTAAGGTTCAAACAAATCAGTACAGAGATGATGGTAATAAGGTAAACAAATTTCAGCTCTGTGAAATTTCTTTTCACATCAATCACCAGGGTCATTACGAGGAAGTATGGAAAATAGAGCAGGTACTCGCCTGCACGTAATCCTTCCATATAATTCATAACAATCAGATAGAGATTGAGATTGACGATGGCTATGATACGTGCCAGTTCAAATCTTTTCTTGGAATTAAGATGAAAGGCAAGGATAAAAATATAACCTGCTGAAAGATTTACCAGTGCACTTATATATAGACTTAAAGTAAAATAACTGACTACTGAAAGAAGAGTACCGCAAAGGGTAAGAAATATGAACTGATTGAACCTGATTATTTTCTTCCGTTGGGAAAGAGTATTAGCCGGATCTAATCCCGAATATACAATATCCTGATAGACAGACCACAAAATGGGCGATAGGCGGGATTTCAGGGAGGGTATCAGATGAAATTATTTGAATATTAAAACGCGGCAGGCATAATAATTATTATTTAAAGCGTTAATATAAATGAATCCATAACATGAATCACCTGAAAACAGCTAATGCATTCGTTTTCAACGCCGAAATAGACGCGAATTACCTTAATAGCCTCTACGGCGATGACTATAACTACATGCAGGAAGTATTCAATACTGTCCTGGATGAATATGTATCATTAACCGATAATATTGAATTCAGTCATTCTTCCGGCAACCTTGCAGCATTAAAAGCATCTGTTCATAAAATCAAACCAGTATTTGGATTTGTGGGACTCACTTCCGTTCAACAGCAATGCCAGCAATTTGAACAAATCTGCAGCACGGTCAGTTCACCCGATCAACTCTCCGGTGAATTTGAAGCATTAAAAAACAAAATATTTCAGAGCAAACTACTTATAGAAGAAGAAAAGAAAAAATTGGAACTGTTTAATAGCAATTGCTCATGAGTCTCAGCTGTATAATTGTGGAAGATCTGCAGGTAGCCGCGAATTACCTTAGGAACTGCTGTGAAAAAAGCGGACAGGTTGAAGTCAGGGGGCATTTTAGCAATGTCACTGATGCGCTTTCATTTCTTAACAGTAATACGGTGGATCTGATATTTCTCGACGTGGAAATGCCCGGCGCCAATGGTTTTGAATTGCTTGATCAAATAGCATTTTCGCCGAAAGTTATTCTTACAACCGCCAAATCGGAATATGCTTACAATGCATTTCAGTATAATGTTTCTGATTATCTGATGAAACCTTTTACTTACCAGCGATTCATGGAGGCTTTACAGAAAATTCAACCTTCTAAAGAAACTATTTCTACCAATAGCGCTTCAGACCATATTTACATCAAAACAGATGGCAAATTGATAAGGCTGAACAACGATGCTATTTTATATATTGAAAGTATGGGCGACTATGTAAAGTTTGTTACCATGGATGGCAAGAAATATATTACCCATAATACCATTAAAAATCTCGAGGAAAAAGTAAGTAAACAGCACTTCCTCAAAGTGCATCGTTCGTATATCGTCAACCTCCATAAAATCGACGATATGCGGGAAAATCTTTTATTCATCAAGGGAAATGAAATTCCTGTCAGCAAGGCCAATAAAGCTGATGTTTTCAGAAGGTTGAATATTGTGTAAGCCTAAAGCTTAAAGCCCAAAGCCTAAAGCCTAAAACTACTTTTTGGAGATCGATCAATGATCAAAGGTCAACGGTTATCGGTCAACGGTAATCGTTATCGGCTATCGGTCCTTCATAATCCATTCGTTGTTTTTTCTATCAGCATCCGGCAATTCTTTATTGGGATCCAGAATTACTTTATCAATTTTTCCTGTGGACGCATATTTGAGTGTCCATACTCCTCCTCTTTGCCATATTTCCACGGGCAATTGAACAATGGCTGAATCGCCACTTGTCTGAATGATTTTCAAACTTACCGGCATGATCATTTTACCTCTGTTCTCAATGGTTATCAGGATACCTTTTGAAGAATCATTGTCTACATATTTTACATCAGACAATGCCTGGTCCAGCGTCCATGTAGTAAAAAACCATTCTTTCCAGAACCAGTTCAAATCTTCACCTGCAGTGCTGTTCATGCAATGAAAGAAGTTGTTGGGTGTGGGATGCTTAAATGCCCAGTACTCGGTGTATTTCCTGAATGCATAATCAAAACGGTCTTTTCCTAAAATCACATTGCGAAGTAAAATCAATCCAAAGGCAGTTTTACCATAGTATTGTCCATAGTCGGTCAAGGCCATTGCTTCCGGCACCATCATAAGCGGGTCTTTATACCTCCGCAAGTTTGCCGGATCAAGCATACTAAAGATTCTTCGGCTTGTCATCGGATCTTTGGCAAACTCGCCATTGTTGAAAATCAGTGAAGCCTGATAATTTATAAATGTGTTGAATCCCTCATCCTGCCACATATATTTTCTTTCATTGGAACCGACAATCATTGGAAACCAGTTATGTCCGATTTCATGTGTAACGAGATTCCATAGAAATGCCTTTTGTGCGTTGTATTCATTGAAAATAATTCCCGGATATTCCATCCCTGTTACTGATCCTCCTACATTTACCGCCGTATTCCAGGGATATTCAAAATAATTTTTTGAATATATTTCTATACTGTTTTTTAAGTATTCCGTTCCTCGGGAATACCCGTTATCGCCAGCGCTTTCCTCCGGATAAGCGGACATGGCAATTGCCTTGCGGCCTGAAGGAAGGTTAATCCTGGCGGCGTCCCACACAAACGCTTTTGAAGCTGTCCATGCAACATCGCGGCTATTCTTCATGATAAAATGCCAGGTAAGGTTTCCTTTGGCAAGGGGCCGGACAGAAGGCTTTCCAATTTCATCCTGACTGATTATTGAAACAGTTTTATCAGATATTCCTGCAGATGAAATTCTTTTTATTTCTCCGGTAGTTAATACTTCGGAAGCATTTTGCAGATCGCCGGAACCGAATACAATCATTTCCGCAGGTACAGTAATATAATAGTCGAAATTTCCATATTCACAATAGAATTCACCCAGTCCCATATAAGGTAAAGTGTTCCATCCTTCCACATCATCATATACACACATGCGCGGATACCATTGTGCAATTTCATAGATCTCTCCTTTTTTTGCATGCATTCTTCCCATGCGGTCAGCACCGTGACTCGGAATCGCAAAATTGTAATTTACTCTGACGGATATCTTATCGCCTTTTGGTAAAAGCGGATTATGTAAACGAATCTGCATTCTGGTATCAGATATCACCGGCTGAACATTGTACGACTTACCTGCATAAGTGACGGATACAAGACCAATATGATAGCCTCCCAGGTTAAATTTTCTTACATCAAACCTGTCACCGGAAACAGGCGTAGCAGCTGCACCTCTTGATGCAGGATCAAAAAGATTCTGATCTAACTGGAGCCATAAATAGTCCAGTTTATCAGGGCTGTTATTGGTATAAGAAATAACTACATCGCCTGTAATACTGGTATCTTTTTCACTTAAAGTAGCATGTATCAGATAGCTGGCGTTGTTTTGCCAATACAAAGGACCCGGCATTCCACTTGCTGAGCGAAAGGCATTTACAGCATCCGGGTTAAAATTTTGCAGGAAAAAATCCCTCTTGTTATAAAGCAAACTATCCTTTTGTTCATTTTGACCAAATAAAATATTCAAACTCATCAAAAGAAAACTCAGTAATAATCCTTTTTTCATATCATAGTTTTAATTGACAAAATACCCGCTCAGCCTTTCTCATAATTACTCCAAAGAATAATAAGCAATGGCAGACACAAAATATATCTAAGATCAGTAAAAGTTCTTGATTTGAATACTTTGAAGTTTCCTTATAAAGGACAAATAAACCATTCATCCATAAGGGTTTACCCTTAGATATAGGACCTTAAAACCCATCTATCGTGGTTTTTTACCCAAAAATCGAAGGTTTTACCTAGCCGGTCGAATAAGTTAAAGAAAGCGTGAAAGGCTTTGCATCTTTGTATTGTTGAAGCGCGCGAATGATCTGATCCGATGAAACCCGAAAATCCTAACCGAGAAAAACCGAACTGAATCCTAAGAAAACCGAAAGAATCCGAACTGAGAAAAACCGAACCGAATCCTAAGAAAACCGAATAACTGATCAGACCATTAAAAGATATTAAACCTATGAAAACGAATCCAATACCTTAGAAAAAAATGTTGACGATCCCTGAACCCTTATCCTTTTGAAAACCAAACGAAATCCAATGTCGAAAAACTCTGAAATCTGTACCTTTTCTTGACGGAAAACTAAAATTTGATGACTCTTAAACAGATTTAGACGGCCACCTTATGGTGGCTGTTTTTTTTATTTATTTACCTCAACTATACAAGCTACAATACGGTTACTATTTTCGTCCCCTTTAAAATGAATATTTCCTTTTGAAGAAAGATCAGCCTGGATGAACCGGGTAGACGATCCAAGAGCTGAACGGAGTCTTTCTCCATAATCTTCTGATTTATTCAGGCTGATTTTTTCATTAAGCGAACTCCAGTTTAAACTGTCTTTACTTACTACCACACCCATTATATCTTTAGTACCAATACTATCCGGTTCCATACTTTTATCTTTCGGGAATAAACGGTATCCTGCTATTCCACAAAAAGGAGAATATTTAGTTTTTGTGGGATCGTCTGAACGCGGATAAGGAAACAATGTGTAGCTGCTTCCATCTGTTTCTTTTCCGAATACATAAATAAAACATTCGGATTCATTCCGAATTTCCATTTTAAACCTGGTACCTGCCTTTATAGCTTCCGTCGTTTCGAACACATAATCAGAAGTTTTTTTCAATTGAATATAATTGCCGGAAACAGTTTTCTTTCCATTAAAACTAACCTGTACCAAGCCTACTTCGCATTCAAATGGTCTGTTTGCTGCAGCCCCTACTGCAGGCATTGCTTCAAGTCCGTATGCTTCTCTTACAAAGTATTTGAAAACATTGTAATTGACCCATGCAAAACCATTGTTGCCCCATTGCGGCCCCCAGCTGTTCATAATCAGAAAAGCTCCTCCGTATTTCGCGTCATCATATCCGACAACACATTGGGCATGACCTCCGAATCCCATCATAGTTTTATCATCCTGATCGGGAATCCAGACATCTTTGCCCATCATAGGCTGCATGTAGCTACCACCCACCATCATTCCAATCACAACGGGAGCACCCTGTGAAAGATTTTCTTTTATTGCACGCAAATCAATCTGGTCTGTCCGGTCACCTATAGTCAGTCTGTTTGAACCACGCATGCGAAATTTTCTGGCCTGATCCAATAATTGTTCATCGGGCTGGCGTTTACAATCCTGATCGTTATAAGGAAATGCGTCGTAAGGGACAGAACCCCGCTGGCTCATGAATTCCATGGCGCGGTTGATATAAGATCCGTCACATCCGTTCAGTCCGATCTGATTATATAAAAAAGCAGGACTGAATTTTAATGCATTTGGATCCGAGCCTGTTCTGACAGATTCCAAGATGGTTCGTGCACCGTAGGCGCTGCTCCAGGCCACACAACTTCCCTGTTTTCCCTGATCGCCCACTGCAGGTGCATATTTTTGCAGGTTGGCTGATTCAGGCAGCGGATTTTTATTATCATCATCAGCAAGAGCTTCGTACACTTTGGCCTTATCAAAAACACGCGGATCGAGAATACCCCCTGTTGCCAGTTGCTGAGCCTGCTGTGAGACTGAAGCAATATTACATCCGCCTCCGCGGCCTAATATAAAATATCCTGCAACTGCGAGTCCTATGATCAGAAGAAGACTTTTGGGTCCTCGTATAAGACCAAATATTAGCGGAAGTAAACCAAAGAGTCCGCCACCACCGGATCCGCCACCTCCCCTGTCACCACCACCTTCAAAACCTCCGCCACTGTCGTCTGATTCAGCCGGATCGTCTGTCATTCTTATAGGCATGTAAAATATTTTAGGATGAAGAATTGCGGAATTTAATTCCAAAACACCCTTAAAATAAATAAAGCGCAGAAGATGAAAAAATTTAAATCACTTCAAGCTGGTTGCGTAGAAGATCATCAAACTGATCTCTGCGGCGAATCAAATGAGCCCTGCCTTCCAGTACTATGACTTCAGCCGGTTTAAAACGTGAATTGAAGTTAGATGACATTTCAAACCCGTAAGCGCCCGCATTACGGAATACCAACAAGTCTCCTTCCCGGACCTGGTTCAGCGGCCGGTCCCATGCAAATGTGTCTGTTTCACAAATATTTCCTACAACAGAATAATTTTTTAACGGGCCATCGGGATTACTGATATTCTCGATATGATGATAAGCATCATAAAACATGGGACGGATAAGGTGGTTGAAACCGCTGTTTACACTGACAAAATCAGCCGTTCCGGTTTCTTTCATCACATTCACTTTGGTAATAAAATTTCCGGCTGCACTTACCAGGAATTTTCCTGGTTCAAACCAGACCTGCAGGTTCCTGCCTTTTTTATATGGGTGACTGGCGAATGCCCTGCTTACTTTTTCAGCAAGTAAAAGAATATCCGTTTCCTGTTCACCTGCCATGCTTGCCACTTTAAATCCGCCACCGAGGTCAATGAATTCCAGGTTTTCAAAATGTGGTGCTATGTCGAACAACACTTCTATTCCTTTGAGAAAAACATCCACATCTTTTATTTCACTGCCTGTATGAATATGCAGGTCACTGATCCGCAGCTTATATTTATTCACCAGTTTAAGAATCTGTTCAATCTGTTCAACAGGAATTCCGAATTTACTTTTATCGTGACCGGTGGAAATCTTTATATTTCCACCTGCCAGAATATTCGGGCGCAGCCGGATGCCTACCGGGTATGAGTAACCGAAAGCATTGCCGAATTTTTCCAGGTTGGAGAGGCTGTCAATATTTATATATACACCAAGCTCTTTCGCGTCTCTGATTTCATTAAAATCGATACCATTGGATGTATAAAGAATCCGGGAAGGCGGAAATCCTGCATGGAGTGCAAGCCTCACTTCGTTAATGGAACTGCAGTCTACATTGGCACCCAGGTTCTTTATATACCGAAGTATGTTTACATTGGTGAGTGCTTTGCAGGCGTAGAAAAAAACAGTATTGGAATTACTGAAAGCATCTTGCAGCTTCCTGTATTGTTCTTTAATTTTCTCTGCGTGATATACATAAACAGGTGTCCCAAATTCTTCTGCTATTGCAATAAGATCGGCATGGGAAAGGGGGTTCATCATGGTTGCGAATATAACAATCAAGTATGAAAGTGTGAGGGTGTGAGAGTGTGAGAGTGAAAAACTTTGACACTCAAATTGATTAGCGTCAGTATTAAGCCTTAAGCCTTAAGCTTTAAGCCTTGGGCCTTAAGCTTTATCTTCCTCATCCTCTGACCTGGGCGATAAGGGATTATTTTCAAGCAATTCACCTTCTTCACTTACTACGAGGGCGGGATTTATTTCCGGCGTGATGGGTTTATAATTCAGCAGAGAAGGTTCCTCCAGGCTTTCTCCCAAAACTTCCCTGAGTTTTGGCAGGTCGGAGGTTTGATTAATACCAAAATAATCCATAAATGATTTGGAAGTTGCATATATCAGAGGTTTCCCGGGCATGTCTTCATTGCGTCCGATGATTACGATCAGCTCTTTTTCCAATAATTTCTGGATGGAATAATCACTGTTCACACCCCGTATGGATTCAATTTCTCCCTTGGTGATGGGTTGTTTGTAAGCAACGATCGAAAGAGTTTCCAATGCAGCAACAGAAAGACGTTTCAGGAATTTTTCACCATTCAGCTGGGCAATTGTTTTATGAAAAGCTTTTTTAGTCAGGAATTGCCATCCGCCTCCGCTTTCCCTCACTTCAAAAGGATAAAATTCAGAATTATACTTGGCGACGATGGCTTCAATTCCGGATGAAATCTGGTCGAGCGTCAACTTGTCATCCATAAATCCGAATGCATTATTCAGAAGTTCGGTCATTTCCATTGCTGTCAGCGGCTTATCGCTGGCAAATATTAAAGCTTCGATGTGCGGAATTAATTCTGAAAGAATCATACTTTTTAGTGTGAAAGTGTGGTAGTGTGAAAGTGTGGCAGTGAAGTACTTTTAATTAGTTCAAACGCAAATTATATAAAGAGAATTCAAATTCTAACTAATGTTGTTGTTAAATGCCCACAATTCACTCACATTTTTAACTATCGGCAACACTACCACACTACCACACTACCACACTACCACACTTTCATACTAGTTCTGTAGCGCCGCAGCACCCGAAACTATCTCAGTAAGCTCTGTAGTTATACTGGCCTGACGTGCGCGGTTATAGGAAATGCGGAGACTTTTCAATATCTCATTGGCATTTTCAGTTGCCTTATCCATGGCAGTCATGCGGGCGCCATGTTCAGAAGCGTTGGCATCCAGTACAGCTTTAAACAATTGTGTATTGAGAATTTTAGGCATGAGCTCGGTAAGAATAATTTCTTTTGAAGGTTCAAAAATAAAATCACTGGAATTTGTTCCCGGCTTTTTTTTCGCCTTCGGAATGGGCAGGAAGGGTTCCACCACAAAGTTCTGTGTGGCAGCATTTTTAAATTCACTGTAAACGATTTCAACCGCATCAAATTCCCGGTTTTCAAAAGTCTTAACTGCAGCCTGGGCGCAGATCTGTACTGTTTCAAAACGAAGATTTTGAAATATATCACGGAATTCTCCGTTTACTTTATAGTTGTTCTTCAGGAAATGTTCATAGCCTTTTTTACCTATGCTCCATATCGTTGTGTTGCCTTTGGCTGTTTGTGCAGGATATTTATCCCGCATGGTGGCCTTTGCGAGTTTAATAAGGTTTGAATTATAAGCTCCACAGGAGGAACGGTCGCTCGTGATTACGATAAGTAACACTTTTTCAACAACCGGTCTTGGCGTTGATAAAGATGAGCTGAGATCACTGTCAGAATTGCTTACAATATTACTAAGCACCTGCTGAAGTTTTCTAGAATAGGGTCGCATTTGCTGAATGGCTTCCTGGGCCTTGCGGAGTTTGGTGGCGCTGATCATCTTCATCGCCTTGGTAATTTGCTGTGTGCTCTGGATGGATTTGATCCTGTTACGAACTTCCTTGAGTTGTCCTGCCATATAGGTATTTTAAACCGGTTGCAAAGGTAACGCAACAACTTAAGAGAAGGAAAAAAATAGTACTTTTGCAACCCCCTTATAACTATGTCAAAATCAAAGAAGAAAAATTTACCTGTCATCCTGATCACCAATGACGACGGCGTAATGGCGCCTGGAATTCTCAGCCTTATTGAAGCGGTAAAAGATCTGGGAAAAGTAGTGGTCGTAGCCCCGGATAAACCCCAGTCTGGCATGGGCCATGCTATTACAATCGGATTGCCCCTTCGTCTTCATCCCGTTTCCCTTTTTGAAGGTGTGGAAGCGTGGCAATGTTCGGGAACTCCGGTGGATTGTGTAAAACTGGCAGTGGATAAAGTGCTGCACCGCAAACCAGATATTTGTCTGAGTGGTATCAACCACGGTGCCAACCATTCCATCAATGTTATTTATTCAGGAACCATGTCTGCTGCTGTGGAAGCGGCTATAGAAAGCATTCCTTCTGCGGGCTTTTCTTTACTGGATCACAGTGTTGAAGCAGATTTTACAGGTGCAAGGAAATATGCACGTCTGGTGGTACAGCAGATGCTGAGAACTAAACTTGATAAACATACGGTACTGAATGTAAATATTCCTGCTGTTCCGGAAGAACTGATCAAAGGTGTCAGGATTTGTAAACAGGCTTATGCAAAATATGAAGAGGATTTTGTGGAAAGAAGCGATCCAAATGGGAAAAAATACTTCTGGCTTACAGGCGAGTTTGTGAATTTTGACAAAGGGAGGGATTCAGATGTCTGGGCTCTTGAACATAATTACGTAAGTGTTGTACCTGTACAATTTGATCTGACAAATTACGTTTTGAAATCCAAACTTGAAAAATCCTGGAAATTTTGATATTTAAAAAGGACAATTTTAAATTTGGCTTGCTGCTGGGCATTATCGGGCCTCTCTTGGCGATGACGGTCTATTATTTCTGGGTTTTCAGCCGGACGATCAGTTTTTCAGAATATTTTTACGTTCTTCATACGAATAAACAACTGCTGACAGCCATCAGCAGTATTTCCCTTCTTGCAAATGCCATACTTTTTACGATTTACATTAATTCTCACCGCGATAAAACGGCCAGGGGCATTTTTGCGGCCACACTCATTTACGGAATCGGCGTTTTAGTCTATAAGCTTGTTCATTAAAGTTTTTTGATGATGGGATATGGGTTA
>Ga0206912_1150_pt1 | contig 17720 bp, 12 predicted proteins | sample Alteio_BWOrgHeat_75_FD_152933 | JGI IMG/M metagenome (GOLD analysis project Ga0206912, IMG submission 152933) | Enriched cells from forest soil in Barre Woods Harvard Forest LTER site, Petersham, Massachusetts, United States -... | ecosystem: Environmental > Terrestrial > Soil > Temperate forest >... | reverse complement strand
TATTTGCGATTTTTGCGCTTTAAAATCTTTAAACTTGGTGGTTTTTTTTAGTTGCAGTACTTCCTCTTTCGATAGTTTTTTAGGGGCCGGATCTAAATTTGGCAAATTAGGATATTGTTTGGATGTTATAGTAATAACAGAGCCCAGTACACTGCCCGCGAGTACGATAATTAATATTCGGCTAAGCCATTTGAAACGGTTCCACCTGCCAGGGGTGTCAGCTTGAAAGACCTGCTTATTGGGCATTTATTAAAAATAGTTTAATAAAAATTTATCGGGTTATAATACTCGGCTATGGTTTATTTATTGGTTTTATCCGTGCTAATGCCTGAAAAATCAACTCCGCATTTGCAGTTGTCGCCGCAACTTTTTTTTGCAAACAAATTCCGGTACATCAACCTGCCGATATATAGTACAGCTGCTGCAAATATTATTAAGATCAGGATTGTTTGTATATTCATGATCACAAAATTAATACAATATTATTATATATACGCATATAAGTAACACCTGGTATTTAACTTATGTTTTTTTACTTTGATATGGGATAATTGCTTTTCTTATCACCATAAAGATTCCTTTAACCTGCGAATTTATGCATTGTTTTTGCCGGCGGGTATTTACAGGCGTATTCTATAAATGTAATCTGGCAGTTATATTTTTGTAAACACTACAGCTAAATCCCTGCAGCGCTTTCAAACCCCACTTTTTAACCGTACCTTTGCGCCAAATTTTAAAGGCATTTCATGCAAAAAATAAGAAATATTGCGATCATAGCGCACGTTGACCACGGTAAAACTACCTTAGTTGATAAAATATTACATAGTTGCGCCATCTTCAGGGATAATGAGCAAACTGGTGAGTTAATATTGGACAATAACGACCTGGAGCGCGAGCGGGGTATTACCATCGTTTCAAAAAACGTATCGGTAATGTATAAGGATGTTAAGATCAACATTATTGATACACCGGGCCACGCCGATTTTGGCGGCGAGGTTGAGCGCGTATTAAAAATGGCCGATGGTGTTTTGCTGCTTTGTGATGCTTTTGAAGGCGCTATGCCCCAAACCCGTTTTGTTACACAAAAGGCCCTGGCTTTGGGCTTAAAACCTATTGTGGTTGTAAACAAGGTTGATAAAGAAAATTGCCGTCCTGAAGAAGTTTACGAACAAATATTTGAATTGTTTTATAACCTTGACGCTACCGAGGACCAGTTAGATTTCCCGGTAATTTACGGTTCATCCAAACAAGGATGGATGAGTACCGACTGGAAAAAACCAACTACTGATATTTTTGCGTTAATGGATGCGATATTAGCCAACATTCCGCCGGCGCCTGTTAGCGAAGGCACGTTGCAAATGCAGATAACTTCGCTGGATTATTCGTCGTTTGTGGGCCGTATTGCCATAGGCCGTGTTGCGCGCGGCACGGTTAAAGAAAACATGCCGGTATCATTAATGAAACGCGATGGTACCATACAAAAATCAAGAATAAAAGAACTGTATACTTTTGAAGGCTTAGGAAAAGTTAAAACTACCGAAGTAAGCTCAGGCGATATTTGCGCGGTTGTAGGTATTGACGGTTTTGACATTGGCGATACTATAGCCGATTTTGATAAGCCGGAACAACTGGAGGTAATTCATATCGATGAGCCTACCATGAATATGCTGTTCACCATTAATACATCGCCATTTTTTGGTAAGGAGGGCAAGTTTGTAACCTCGCGTCACTTACGCGACCGCTTATATAAAGAAATGGAGAAAAACCTGGCGCTTAAGGTTATTGAAACCGAGTCGCCCGATTCTTATTTGGTGTATGGCCGTGGTATATTGCATTTATCGGTATTGATAGAGACTATGCGCCGCGAAGGATATGAGTTGCAGGTGGGCCAGCCGCAGGTTATTATAAAAGAAATTGACGGTGTAAAATGCGAGCCGGTTGAAACATTGATAGTAGATGTACCGGGCGAAGTAGCCGGTAAGGTTATTGAGCTGGTAACCCAGCGCAAAGGCGATCTGCTGGTAATGGAACCCAAAGGCGATCTGCAGCACCTCGAATTTGAAATTCCGGCGCGTGGTATTATCGGGTTGCGTAACAATGTACTTACCGCTACCGGCGGCGAGGCTATTATGGCGCACCGCTTTAAATCGTACGAGCCGTGGAAAGGCGTTATACCGGGCCGCTCGAACGGGGTGCTGGTATCAATGGATACCGGTAAAACAACCGCTTTTGCCATTGATAAACTACAGGACCGCGGGCGTTTCCATATCGATCCGGGAGTTGATGTTTATGAGGGCCAGGTTTTAGGCGAACACATACGCGATAACGATCTGGTTATTAACTTAACCAAGGGCAAGCAATTAACCAATATGCGCGCTTCGGGCAGCGATACTAACGTGCGCATAGCGCCCGCCATTAAGTTTTCGCTTGAAGAATCAATGGAGTATATACAGGCTGATGAATATATTGAGGTTACGCCGCAAAGCATCCGTATGCGTAAAATATTCCTGAACGAAAATGAACGCAGAATAAACGCCAAGAAATTCCAGGTGTAATAAAATAAATAGGCTACTAAAGGAAAAGCCCCGCGAATGGGGCTTTTTTTATTATGTTTAATAAATTAAAACAATACAATAATAACCTCCGTTATTTTATTGTGCTTTATTGCATAAAACTAAAAAAATAGTATTTTTATTAATAAATTAAAACCAGCCAAATGAAAAACCTCGCCATTTTATGCTTTGCATTAGCTACACTTGGAGTTATAAGTTCTTGTAAAAAGTTGAACCCGGTGACGGTAACACCTACGCCTACAGTGGATAGTTTGAAGGTAGGGTTGATTGCATATTATGCGTTTAACGGGAGTGTTATCGATTCATCGGGAAGAGGCAATACTGGCACGCCAAATAATTTAACTTTAACTACCGATAGAAATGGAAAAGCCAATAGCGCCTATCATTTTGACGGAACAACTAGTTGCGATTCAGTAAAAGATAATGCGGATCTGCGATTAAATAATACTAATTTCACGCTCAGCGCATGGGTATATTTAGATTCATATAATTCTTCCGGCAATAATATATTAACAAAGCATATTGTGGGCAATAATAATGGCTGGGCATGGGGTATTATAGCAACAGGTGTGACTTTCGGCCCGGGCGGTACCAGCCCTACGGCCAGAGGAACTAAAGTAGTTGGCCTTAGCCAATGGCATATGGTAACCGTTACTTATAGTGTGACTACGTTAAAGGTGAGCATATATGTGGATGGTGTGTTGGATAATGTAACAAGTGGTATACCCTCTCCTCCATATACAATAACTGCGGCACTGTATATTGGCAGAGATAACCCTGGCGTTTCAGCAAATGGCTATTTCGTTCGCGGGTCGCTTGACGAAATTAGGATATATAACAGGGCACTTAGTTTAAATGATATTCAAAAGCTTTACACTTATAAATATTGATAATTTAATCAAATCAGAATAAAGAATTAAATTAGCCGGATGAATGATAATGACCGGCTAAATCCCACCATATTCCACGCGCGTTATGTACACCTCTCTCATTTAAGAGATGCAACCTTACAACGGATAAATGAACTGACGGCAAATGATAAGAATTTGCTGTTAGTTGATTTTGGTTGTGGTGATATGCCCTATCGTTCGGTAATTGAACCGAATGTAGGCAAATACCTGGGCGTGGACCTGGAAATGAACCCCAAAGCAGACCATCATATTGGTTTTGATAGCAAAACCACCCTTCCCGACAATTATGCCGATATTGTGTTGTCGAACCAGGTACTGGAGCATGTAGACACGCCTTCGGGTTATTTAAAGGAAGCCTTACGTATATTAAAACCCGGTGGCTCTATTATATTAACTACGCATGGTTATTGGTATTATCACCCAACACCCAATGATTATTGGCGCTGGACAAGCGCCGGGTTAAGAAAAACAGTTGAGGATGAAGGATTTACGATTACCTCATTTTTCGGGATAATGGGTTTGGCTGCGAGCGGCCTGCAATTATTGCAGGATTCCATCATTAATAAACTGCCTAAATTTTTAAGGCCGCCGTTTGCTTTTATAATGCAGCTTAAGATCATGTTGTTTAATAAAATAAACTCGCAGTCACAGCGCAACCGCGACGCTTCTTTATATGTTGTACTGGCCCAAAAACCGTTAAGGTAATTTGATGGAACAATTTAACCTCTGCATCATAAAACCCAATAAAGAATCGTATTCAGAAACTTTTATAAGGGAACACGTTAACCGACTTCCCGGAAATAAAAAGATACTGTATGGCGGTATCTTTCCCGTCTATGACCATAATGATAAGTATATTATTAAAGGGTTATTTGGGTTATTAAATTACCTGGTTCAAAAAAAAATATTCAATAAACAGGATATTAAAGTTAGGACCCGTGCTTTGGCCAATTATCTGCAAGAGCACACTATTGATGTAGTATTAGCTGAATATGGTATGGTTGGCGCTATGGTGACAGAGGCTTGCCAAATAGCAAATGTTCCGTTGGTTATTCATTTTCACGGCGCTGACGCGTATCATGCAGAAACTATTGCTACTTATAATGAGCGATATCAAAAGGCGTTTAAATATGCCAGTGCTATTGTTGCCGTATCGGGCGATATGGTTGAAAAGCTAAAGGAACTAGGAGCACCCACTAATAAAATAATTTTGAATCCATACGGTGTGGACACTTCAAAGTTCTCTATAGCAGATGTTGCTTCATCAGGAATTAACTTTTTAGCTGTAGGGCGGTTTGTTGAAAAAAAATCGCCCACATCAGTAGTAAGAGCATTTGATACCGTAGTTGCTAGGTTCCCTAACGCTCATTTATGGATGATAGGTGACGGGCCCTTGTTTGATATTACAAAACAATTTGCAGGCAACTTAAAACTATCTGATAAAATAACATTTACAGGTGCTCTTTCTTCCGCAGAAGTACAGGTATTAATGCAAAAAACACGATGTTTTGTACAACATTCTGTGACGGCGTCGGATGGTGACAAAGAGGGCATGCCAAATACAATTTTAGAAGCAGGTGCTTCAGGGCTTGCAATTGTGAGTACTTTACACGCGGGAATAAAAGAAGCTGTAATTAATGGAGAAACGGGGTATTTGGTGCCTGAACATGACGTAGAAGGTATGGCAGATCATATGTTAAAGATGGCGGGCGATGCAACGCTTGCCGCATCAATTGGCGCTAAAGAGGCAGCTTATATTCGTGAAAATTACGATATAACGTATAGGATAAATAAATTAGCAGAAATACTAAAACAGGCCATAAAAGAAAACAAACATGCTTAGAAAAACCATACGCGCCATACTCCAAAAATTTGGTTATGATATTGTTAAGCCGGATGACCGGTTAATTGTAAACGGCCTGCCTGCCGATTTTGATAAAGAAACCGTTGATACTTACCTGAAGGTAAAACCTTATACTATGACCACGCCCGAACGCATCGCCTCTTTATGCAACGCGGTAAACTACCTGGTTAAAAATAACATTGAAGGCGATTTTGTAGAGTGCGGCGTATGGCGCGGGGGAAGTACCATGGCGGCTATTGATACCCTTATAAAGGCAGGCGATAAAGGCAGGGAAATATATTTATATGATACCTACGAAGGAATGTCGGAACCAACAGAATATGATAAAGTATTTACCGGCACTGCCGCGGATGAACTGTTAAACACCAGCGACCGTGAAGATGCCACTTCGGTTTGGTGTTATTCAGCTTTGGAGGAAGTACAGAAAAATGTGGGCAGTTTGCAATACCCGGCGACTAAGGTGCATTATGTAAAAGGAAAAGTGGAAGATACAATCCCGAAAAACATCCCGCAAAAAATAGCACTCTTAAGGCTTGACACGGATTGGTATGAGTCTACCGCCCATGAGTTAAAATATTTGTACCCTTTATTGGTACCGGGCGGCGTTATTATTATTGATGATTACGGCCATTGGGAAGGGGCACGCAAAGCGGTGGATGAATATATAGCGGCTGAAAAATTACCTTTACTGCTTAACCGGATAGATTATACCGGGCGCATCGGTATAAAATATTAGCATACAGAATGGGAATAGTAAAAGCACAGGCTTACAAAAATACCGCGGTATCATACATAGGTATGGTAATAGCGTATATAAATACCGTGCTGTTATTCCCTTTCTTTGTTAATACAGGCGAGTACGGCTTCTATAATTTAATTATAAGCATATCCGTACTTTACTCGCTCATTGCTTCAATGGGTGTGCCCAGTATTTTAGCCAAATACTTCCCTTTTTACCGCACGGATGATAAAAAGCACAACGGCTTTATACATTGGTCAGCAGGCTTAGCATTAGGCGGTTTTATAGCAGCCACGCTTATATATATTTCATTTAAGCACGAAATACTGGCGGCCTATTCACAAAAATCGCCTTTGTTCGCCCATTATTATTATTACCTGGTACCGCTTTCGTTCTTTGTGCTATCCTTCAACTACCTGGAAATGACGGGGCGCATTGTATATCAAACTATCTATTCCAATTTTCTGCAAAATATTTTGCTGCGGCTGCTTACAACGGCTTTGCTGTTAATGATAGCTGCAAAATGGATAAACTTTGAAGATTTTATAGTGCTGTATATCGGCAGTAACGGCGTTATCTCCTTATTGCTATTGATAAGCATAGTAGTCAGCGGTAAATTCTCATACCGTTTAACCGATTATCGCTTTAAAGCCATAAAGAAGCGTGAAGTGATAAACTTTGGATTTTTTACCCTCGTTTCGAGCGCTATATATGTGCTGTTGCAAAAGGTTGATACTCTTATGCTAAGCTCGATGGTTGGCGATGCCGTTCAGGGTGTTTATAGCTGGTACTTTAATATAGCGCTGGTAATAAGTGTGCCGGCACAGGCGCTAAGTCGCACCACCTATGCAATTGTTGCTGATTCATGGAAATCGAATAACCGCGAAAATATTATTGAAGTTTACTATAAAACATCCATCATTCAAATGGTTGTTGGCTGCTTGTTATTTATCGGCATCATTGTGAACCGCGAAAATTTGTATGCTATAGCCCGCAATAAAGAATTTACTGATCCAAAATATTTCAGCCTGTTCATAGTTATAGGGCTTGGCTTTTTGGTTGATATTACCGGTGGATTAAATACCTATATTATTTCAACCTCGCATAAATATAGGCTAATTACCGCGTTTGTTATTGCGGCCAGCATATTTTGCATTGGGTTAAATTATGTGCTGATACCCAAATACCAGGGTATGGGGGCGGCTATTTCTTATTTACTCACTATCACGGGCTTAAACTTTGCTACGTGGCTTTATATAAAATACAGGTTTAAAATGCAGCCTTTTACTTATAAACATTTACTGGTAATAGGTGTTACTTTGGTAAGCTGGCTGGCAGGGCAATATTTGTGGAGGATGCCCGTTTTTTTGGATATTGTAGTGCGTAGTGGAGTTACTGCTTTTATTTATGCTTTATTGTCTTATTACTTTAAAATATCTGCCGATATTAATGATAAAGTTGATGCCACTTTAAAAAAAGCACTTCGTTTTATTAAATAACTTTTATAAATTGAAGTGCTATTTGTATCAAAAATGTCCTTCCGCATCAAAAATTTTTTTAGCATTGTTTTTTTTATAATGTTATTCCCGTTGGCTGCTATTTGTCAAGTGTCTCCTTCTGTGCCTAAATGGGTTGATGACATGGGAGGAACTGGCTCAAGCATATCATCTTTCATGAAGCTTGATGCTCAAAATAATAGTTATATTACCGGGTATTTTAGCGGAACTGTTGATTTTGACCCATCACCTGCAGTGAAAAATCTAACTTCCATCAATGGAAGTATTGATGTTTTTATAGCTAAATATGATACAAATGGAGCGCTAATATGGGTTGTTTCTCTTGGAGGAAATGGAACGGATACACCCAACGGGCTCGACTTTGATAGTAATGGCAATATAACAATCACAGGGCAATACTTTTCACCAACAATGGATGCAGATCCTGGCCCCGGAGTTTTCAACTTGACTAATGCAGGCGGGAGCGATACCTTTATTGTTCATGTGGATGGTAACGGTAATTTTTTGTGGGCTAAAACGATAGGGGGATCAGGGACAGATTTTGGGAGTAAGGTGGCGAATGATCATGAAAACAATGTATTAATAGCATCCGAATTTCAATCAACGGTTAGTGTGAACGGTACTAACTATACCGCAAAAGGCAATATTGATGGGTTAATAACTAAATATGATGCTACAGGTAACATCGTATGGGCCTTTGATCTGGGTGCTGCGGGTGGAGGTGACAATTCAACTATTGGAGTTATAGTTGATAATAACGACAACATTACTATTACTGGATACTTGAATGGTAACGTAAATTTTAATCCATTAGGAGCAGCATTTAATGTTAACCAGCTTAACTCAACCTATATTGCGCAATATACGTCTACAGGGATTTTGCTATGGGTAAAGATAATAACAGGCAGCGCAACGAGTTATGGTACTAATATTTGCTTCGATGCTCAAAATAATATATATGTTGAGGGTGTTTTTTCTTCAGCATTAAATTTTAATGGTTCCACCACACTTAATTCAATTGGTACACGTGATGTTTTTTTTGCTAAATATTCCACAAACGGGACATTCCAATGGGCAAAAAATGTAGGCGGTGTCGGTTCAAGTATTACCAACTACGGCATTGCTGCGAGTAGTGATAATAATCTTTACATTTCGGGGTATTTTTCAGGAAACATTGATTTTGATCCGTCGCCCACAGCAACAGCATATGTAAAAGATCATGGTTTACAGGATTTGTTTCTAGCAAAATATGATGCGAATGGCAATTATCAATGGGCATTTGGCGCAGGAAATAGCGGCTGTAGCAATACATTGGCCCGTTACGTGGCCGTTGATAGCAATAATGACGTAATATTAACTGGTTCATTTTGTTCAACAGTCAATTTTGATGTTTCGGGTTGCACAACCTATAATCTTACCGCTCAAAGCAGTAACCGCGATTTCTTTTTAGCCAAATATGTTCCGGGTGTAGCTTCACTTACTAATGATGTTATTACCGCACCAGCAATTACCAGTTTTTGCGGCCCTAGTGACCCTGGTATTATAACCGGCAGTACCCCAACCGGTGGTAATGGTACTTACGCCTATCAATGGCAAGAATCAATCGATGGGATTACTTACGGTAATTTAACTGCAGCAACGGCAAAGGATTATGACCCGCCAAATTTGCTTAATACATTCTATTTCAGGCGCATAGTAACTTCCGGAAATTGCTTAACAGCTTTAATAAGCAACACCGTGCTAATAACTATTTCTACAAACCTAACCAACAACGTTATTACCACCCCCGCCATAACTGGCTTTTGCGGTTCAGGCGATCCGGCAAATATATCGGGGAGTGTGCCATCCGGTAGCAACGGACCTTTTAACTACCAATGGCAAAGCTCAATAGATAACGTTACTTTTACTGATATCGCCGGGGCAACGTCAATAAGTTATGATCCACCGGTAATAAACGCAACAACTTATTATCGGCGCATAGTAACTTCGGGAAATTGCACAGCTCCTGTTTACAGTAATATTGTCACCATAACAGTTTACCCTGTTGTTGTAAATAATGTAATTACCGCGCCTGCGGTAACCAGTTTTTGTGGCTCAGGCGATCCGGCAATAATAACCGGCACTACGCCTTCGGGTGGTACAAGTACCTATACTTACCAATGGCAAAGTTCAACAGATAACATCAATTTTACAAATATCGCGGGGGCAACTTCAATAAGTTATGATCCATCCGTGATAAATGCAACAACTTATTATCGGCGCACAGTAACTTCGGGTATCTGCAATGGACCCGTAAACAGTAACATTGTTACCTTTGCAGTAAGCGGCTCCCTCGTTGTTTTTTCTATGCCGGCAGATACTATCTGTTTGGGCAAAAGCGTTATTTTAAATGCTTTTGGTGGTCCTTTTACATATCAATGGTCGCCTGCATTGGGTTTGTCCAATACAAACACGGCAAATCCAACGGCTTCACCTGTAGTAACTACTACTTATACGGTATTAGTATCTAACGGCAGTTGCAGTGAAAACGTGCCGGTAACCATTTATGTAATACCCAAACCAACGGTTGATGCCGGAGCCGATCAAACCATTTTAAGCGGAGACAAAGCTCAGCTTAATGGCACGGTAACGGGCAGTAATTTGCAGTATCGCTGGTCGCCGGTAACTTACCTTGATGATCCGAATATTCTTAACCCTGTTGCTTCACCGCCTTCCGATATTACGTATACGCTTACTGTAACGTCTGCCCTTGGTTGCTTTATGGTAAGTGATGATGTTTCAATTAAGGTGTCTGCTAAGATCGTTGTACCCAACACTTTTACCCCCAATGGCGATGGCGTAAACGACACATGGGATGTTGCAGCTTTAGCAACATATCCTAATTGTTTGGTTTCTGTTTTTACACGTACAGGTGTGCTTGTTTTTAAAACTGTTGGTTATAGTAAACCCTGGGATGGAAAATATAAAGGAAAGTTGGTGCCTTTTGGTATTTATTATTATGCAATTGATCTTAAAGATGGCACAAAACCACTTACGGGGTGGTTGTCTATTATAAAGTGATATTATACGGAAGCGGCATTACAGCTCTATTATACGGCCTACTAACCTATTATTTAAAAATATCTAATGATATTAATGATAAGGTAGATGCTACATTAAAAAAGTTATATAATTTTATCCAATAAACCTTTTTAACTTGTGATGCGTATTTATATAAAATGCTTTCCTGTAAAAAAAATATATTTCTTTTAATTATATGTTTAATGACATTGCCAATAGCAGGCATTTGTCAATTAGCACCCTCTACGCCAAAATGGGTTACCGATATGGGAGGACCCAATGGCAGCAGCACATCAACCATGATGAAAGTTGATGCCCAAAACAACATTTATATAATTGGTACTTATAAGGGAACTGTGGATTTTGACCCTTCGGCCGGGATAAAAAATTTAACCTCAGTTGGAGGTATTGATGGTTTTATTGGTAAATATGATACCAACGGCACGCTGATATGGGTCGTTTCAATAGGCGGAACAGGCACCGACCAGCCAAGCGGGTTAACTATTGATGGTAATGGTAATATAACCATAACGGGCCAGTTCGATTCACCAACGTTAAGTGCAGGCAGTTTCAACCTAACATCCGCAGGAGGCCCCGACGCGTTCATCATACACCTTAACAATAATGGCAATTTTTTGTGGGCAAAGTCAATAGGAGGGGCGGGTATTGATAATGGAAGTAAAGTTGCCAGCGATAAAGACGGAAATTTGGTAGAAGCGGCCCAATTTCAATCAAATATAAATGTTGGTGGTACAACCCACAATGCACAGGGCGTTACTGATGGATTAGTGATTAAATATGATGCCGCAGGTAATGTGTTATGGAATTTTAGCCTGGGCTCACCAGGAGGAGACAACTCGGTTATTGATGTTTTAGTTGATAATAATAAAAACATTGTAATTGCCGGTTATTTAAATGGTACGGTTCATTTTAATCCGTTAGGTAGTGCCGAGGCCGATTCTGTAAAAAGCGGTAACAATTCAATGTATGTAGCCCAATATTCACCATCAGGTATTTTGATATGGGTACAGGTAATAAACAGTGTCTCAACAAATTTTAACTATAACATTAACATTTGTGCCGATAGCAAAAATGATATTTATGTGGACGGCATGTTTGCTGATTCATTAAGTTTTGGTACCGCGACAGTGTTAACTCCCGCCGGGAGCCAGGATATTTTTTTAGCTAAATACTCCACAAGCGGTCTATTTCAATGGTATGAAGATATTGGCGGGGCAAATTCATCAATTAGCAGTTATGGCCTGGTAATGGGCATTGATAACAATGTTTATATTACGGGCTATTTTTCAGGAACAATACATTTTAATCCTTTTAACAGTCCTATAATTGTAACCGATCATGGTATCAGGGATATGTTTTTGGCAAAATATGATGTTAACGGGAGTTATAAATGGGCCTTTGGCACAGGCAATAATAGCTGCAATAACAATATGGGCCGGTTTGCTGCTATAAACAGCGACAATGACATTTTACTAACCGGTTCATTTTGTTCAACCATTAACTTTGACGGATCGAACTGCGGCGGCTCTTATAATGCTACCGCTCAAAGCAGCATCCGCGATTTATTTATAGCAAAATATACGCCCGATGTGGTAATCCTCTCAAAGAATGTTATTTCAGCGCCACCAGGCGTTATTTTTTGCGGGCCGGGTAACCCTTCGGCGTTGGTTGGAAATATACCAACCGGCGGGGGCCTCATTAGTTACCAATGGCAAAAATCACCTGATAACCTGGTCTTTACCAATTTGCAGGGTGTTAATTCACTGAGTTATAACCCACCTTTTATTTTCGGTACTACTTATTACCGGCGTTTGGCAATTGCGGGCACTTGCGCAACACCGGTACTAAGTAATGTTATCCCTATTACGTTTAGTTTAGATCCGCCTGTTTCAAATAATATTATTTCACAGCCAAGCCCCGATCCTCCTTTTTGCGGAGGGAATGCTAAACCTTCGGTAATAAATGGCGCGCTGCCAACCGGTGGAGTAAATAAATATACTTACCAATGGCAAAAATCGACAGACAATATAAACTTTACCGATATTATAGGCGATAGTTTAATAAACTATAACCCGCCTGTAATTAAAGTAACAACCTATTTTCGCCGTGTAGTAGTATCCGGCGTTTGTGCAGTTCCTTCTCCAAGTAATGTAATTCCCATAATAATTAATTCTTTAACGTTGAACAACATTATTACGGCACCCGCGGTTGTAAATTTTTGTGTAACAGCTGACCCGGAAAATTTAGTGGGAAGTGTGCCATCCGGTGGCAATGGTACCTATACCTATCAATGGCAAAGTTCAACAGATAGCATAACCTTTATCAATATTCAGGGAGCAATATCCAGGGATTATGATCCGCCTGTTATAAATACTACCACCTATTACCGTCGTCTCGCAACTTCAGCAGTATGCAGTACGCCTGTAGCCAGCAATACTTTAACTATTACGGTAAACACTACGCCATTTGCGGTTAACAAGTCTGCTGTAACTATTTGTTCGGGTAGCAGTGTTGCTTTAAAGGCATCGGGTGGTATACTGTATATATGGTCGCCGTCATTAGGCTTGTCCAATTCAACTACAGCTAATCCAACAGCATCGCCACCGGTAACTACTACCTATACGGTTTTAATAGACAACGGTATTTGCACTACTACAAAGACGGTAACTGTTACTGTAATACCCAAACCAATTGTTAATGCCGGGGAAGATATTGAAATTTTAGGCGGTGGCAAAGCTCAGTTAAATGGCGTTATAACGGGTGGTAATTTCCAATACAGTTGGTCGCCGGCTACTTATTTAGATGATCCAAATATCCTGAACCCAGTGTCGACACCACTAACCGATATGACCTATACACTTACTGCTACATCGGCTCAGGGTTGTTTTATTGTTAGTTCGAAAGTATCGGTTAAAGTATTTAAGGATATTGTAATACCCAATACGTTTACACCCAACGGAGACGGAATAAATGATACCTGGGATATTGGCGTATTAAATACCAACAGCAATATCGTAATAACGGTTTACAACAGGAATGGCACCCCTGTTTTTAGGAGTGTAGGATACACTAAACGCTGGGACGGAAAATATAAAGGCAACTCACTGCCTTTCGGCACCTATTATTATACAATTGATCTCAAAAATGGCTCAAAGCCGCTTTCCGGTTGGGTCTCCCTTATAAAGTAATAGGTTCTGAAAGCGATTTTAGCAATTATATGCTAATTTTGACCGATAAAATCCCGACGAGATAAAAATGCACGATATTAATAGCAGCGAAAGCCTTAAAACCGCCTACGATTCGTTTTACGAAAACAACGATGAAACCTGGCGCATGTTGGGGGCAAAATACAAGGTTGCACATATTATAGAAGTTTGCAAAGGCTATACTTTTAATAAAGTGCTCGAAGTTGGCGCGGGCGACGGCAGCATATTAAAATTACTGGCTGATAAAAATTTCGCGCCCGAATATCACGCGGTTGAGATCTCCGCAAGCGGGGTGGAGCGCATACGCGAAAGAAATATACCACAGGTTAGATCGGTGCTGGAGTTTGATGGTTACCATTTGCCTTTTGATGATGATAGTTTCGATCTAATTATCCTTTCGCACGTATTGGAACATGTGGAGCATGAGCGGTTGTTGTTGCGCGAACTGAAACGTGTAGCTAAAATGTGTGTTATTGAAGTGCCGCGTGATTATAAAACCGGTGTAGATAACCGCATTAAGCATTTTTTAGCTTACGGGCATATTAATGTTTATACGCCAACTTCATTGCGTTATTTATTATATACCGAAGGCTTTGAAGTAGTAAATGACCTTACCGATACGATATCACCCGAAGTAACGCAATTCTATACCTATATCACGCTGAAAAAACCGAAACGTTTTTTACGCACCTTAAAAATAAACATAGAGCATAACATCAAAAAAATGGCATCGTTTTTATTGGGTAATAAGGTAAGAGAGCAATTTGCCAACTCCTATACCGTTTTGTGTAAAAAAGCCCACAATCAACCCGAACTGTTTTAAATGCAAAACCTTGCACCTATAGCTTTATTTGTATACAACCGGCCGGGGCATACCCGCCGCACACTGGCCTATCTGCAAAAAAATTTATTGGCCGAAGAGTCAAGGCTGTTTATATTCTCCGACGGCGCAAAAACTGCTGCCGATAATGAAAAGGTTGAAGAAGTAAGGACCCTTCTGCAAGAAGTTACCGGGTTTAAATCAGTTAAGGTAATAAACCAGGAAGAAAACCTGGGCCTTGCTAATTCCATCATCAGCGGGGTTACTAAACTGGTAAATGAGTTTGGAAAAGTTATTGTGTTTGAGGACGACCTGCTTTCATCCCCTTATACCCTGCAATATTTTAATGAGGCGCTAACTAAATATGAGCATGACGGGGCCGTAATGCACATTGGCGCGTATATGTTCGCTTTGGATGATAAAGCCCTGCCCGAAACATTTTTTTACCGCATAGCTACCAGTTGGGGCTGGGCCACATGGGCGCGTGCCTGGAAAAACTTTGAACCTGATATTGATCAACTGATGCCCCGGTTCGATAAACAAAAGATCAACCAGTTCTCTGTGGAAGGAACCATGAATTTCTGGAAACAAATGCAGGAATTTAAAGCCGGTAAAAACAATTCGTGGGCCATACGCTGGTACGCGTCTATCTTTTTAAAGGGTGGTTTATCGCTTAACCCGTCTCATTCATTGGTACACAACATAGGGCATGACGGTACGGGCGTACACTCCAACATCGAAAATATGTATCGGGTAAATATCGCTCAAAACCCGGTAAAGCAATTCCCCGCAGAAATTAAAGAGAATGAACGGGCCCACCAGGCTATTAAACGTTTCCTGAAAAACCGTAAGGGCAATTTGCTGCAAAGGGGAGTGCGGTTAATAATGCAATGGCGCATAAAATACGGGGTGAAGAAATGACGTAGAGATGCAATAATTGGTGTCGCCCTGAGGTACTCGAAGGGTGAGCATAAAGGCCCCCGCACATGCTTCGAGAGCCTCAGCATGACAACGCTCTTTATCTATTACTTCGTCGCTTTTAATACAATATAAGGCGACAGCAACTTACTTTCAACCGGTATCAATTTGGTTAACACTTTACCCGTAACCCAAATACTTTTCATAAGCGCTTTCGCCAAAATAGTTTGGGTTGATTTATTTTCCAGCCATACCGAGAACCTGCCGTGATAGTATGATTCAATTTCTTTTAACCCCAGCTGCCCGCAATAACCGGCAAGCAGGGCGGGGTCCATACTTTCGATATAATGTTTGTTATAGTTTTCAAGGTCGAATTTACGCTGTACCCAGCCGTTTACGCCTTTAAAATTGGGCAGGGTTATAAACAGCGTACCGCCGAGTTTTAAAAAGGGCAGGTGTTTTTCAATAATATATTTGGTATCGCTAAAATGCTCTATCAACCCGAAAGAAAGCACCATGTCATATTGCTCGGGCGGTTGGTAGGTAAACAGATCGGCCTCAATAATTTTTATATCGTTTTCTTTCAGGCCGTTTTTTGCCAGCAGTTCATTCACCAGCCCTGGGTGGATAAAATAATCCAGCAGGGTGGTATCCATATCCTCGTACTTTTTCAGGTAGATGGCATAATAGCCGGGAAAGCCCCCTAATTCAATAGCCGTTTTCGCGCCCTTTTCATGAATGAGTTTAGCCAGTACATCGCCAAAAATATAATTAGGCTGAATATTAAAAATAAGGCCAATTCTTGATTCCCAAAAAGATTTCCAAAAAGAACGGTCGGTTAAATTCTTATCCATTAATCAATACAGTCTTATATTTGGTGCAATGTAGCGCCTTTCTTCTCCAGTATTCTTGCAGGGTTGCCAACAACTACGCAGTTTGAAGGAATGCTTTTTGTTACTACCGCGCCCGCACCGATGATCACGTTGTCGCCAATTTCAATATCACCAATAATTACTACGTTGGCGCCAATATCAACATTATTGCCAATACGCGGACAACGGCCAAAACTGCCGTCGGCTTGTTTTTTATGGCCTATGGTGGTGGAGTTTCTTAATGTACAGTTTTCGCCAATTATAACGCCCTGGTTAATTACCAATGCTTGTCCGTGAAATAAAGTTAAGCCTTTGCCAACTTTTAATTTTCGGGGCAGTTCAATACCTAAAACCCATTCAACAAAGTAGCAGTAAAAAACCAGGTACAGTATGAAAATTACTTTGGCTATCATTGACCGGTTGATCAATGACACCAGCCTGAATAAAAATAAAACAAGCTGCCCCTTAAAATTTCTCCGGTTTGCTTGCCAATCCTGAAATAAGTAACTCATGGTTTATTAAGCGCTTTGGGTTGAATGATCAAAAGTAAAGTTTTTCGGCATAATATAAGCAGAAAGCTAAAAGCAGAAAGTCCAAAGCATTTAATGAGTTTAGTAAAAAGCTTTATGCTTTCAGCATTATTGCTATACTTGTGATAATGAAAGTTACTTTGATCAACACTTCCGATGCCGGCGGCGGGGCGCCTGTGGCCTGCCTGCGCCTGTTGAACGCGCTGGTTTCGCAAAAGGTTGACGCGAAGTTGCTGGTTCAGCATAAAAAAACAAATAACGATAGGGTTAAAGGCATTGCAAAGAACTTTATTACCCGCCTTAAGGCTGATATTACCCGGTTGTATGAACGACTGCCATTCATGCTTTTTCATGAAAAGGATAAGTCGGTTCGGTTTGCATTTTCAACAGCTAATGCCGGAACAAGCATAAAAAACGAGCCGTTAGTAGCAGACGCTGATGTTTTACACCTGCACTGGACAAACTCGGGCTTCCTCTCCATTACTGATTTGAAAGAATTAATTGATACGGGCAAACCAATTATATGGACGCTGCATGATATGTGGCCGTTCACAGGAGGTTGTCATTATGCCGGAGATTGCGATCATTTTATGAAGCAATGCGGCAATTGCCCATTTTTGCGCGATGCGGATGAAAACGATATTTCGCATAGCGGATGGCTGCGCAAAGCGGCAATGTACGCAGACGCT
>Ga0206912_1007_pt1 | contig 18096 bp, 15 predicted proteins | sample Alteio_BWOrgHeat_75_FD_152933 | JGI IMG/M metagenome (GOLD analysis project Ga0206912, IMG submission 152933) | Enriched cells from forest soil in Barre Woods Harvard Forest LTER site, Petersham, Massachusetts, United States -... | ecosystem: Environmental > Terrestrial > Soil > Temperate forest >... | reverse complement strand
CAAACTGACTTATTTTATTATATAAATCAAAATATTTAGATTCGGGAATATTCCAGCTAAAGTCTTGAGTCATGCCATGGATTGCAAGCTCTTTCCACTCTTGAGGTTCTGAATCCCACAATTCAACAGCATTCTTGAGCGCCCAGGAAATACCCTCATCACTTGCGTGCTCAAACACAAAGCCATTACCGCCCTCATTTTGGATATCCAAAACAGTGTCGGCAAGGCCTCCCGTTTTTCGAACAATGGGAACAGAGCCATACCGAAGGGCAATAAGCTGAGTAAGCCCGCACGGCTCAAAGATCGAGGGAACAATAGTTATATCGGACGCTGCAAAGAGATGGTGTGCAAGAGGTTCATCGCGTGCAAGATCGAGACGCACTCTCGGATCTTTGGAATAGTACTCTTGAAGCTCTTGAAAAGCCTCAGCCGTTTCAGAATCATGCGTAGAGCCGATGAGCACCATTTGATAGTTCAACCGGAAAGCTTCGTGGAGTGCATGCTTAATCAGCTCAATCCCCTTCTGCGGGACAAGCCGGGTAATGCAGCCAACGAGAGGATATTCCCCTACTTCAAGCCCCAAGCGCTTTTGCAGGAGTTGTTTAATTTCTTTCTTCGTTTCGATATTTTTTGAAGAATAGTTACGTGGAAGAAGATCGTCGGTTTCGGGATTCCAATAGGTATAGTCAAGGCCATTAAGGATGCCGCTTAAATGCTTCTTACGCGATTTGAGTTCGACCTCAAGGCCTTTGCCGCCCTCGAGCGTCAAAATCTCTCTGGCATACGTTGGCGAGACTGCGACAATAGCGTCTGCAAGCAAAATAGCTCCCCGCAGCAAACTTGGACCAAGCTCTTGCGCTTGGTTCGTAGTAGCTCCAGCAAGTGCGAGCGTATGCAGTGAGAAGACACCTTGATATTCCAAATTATGGATCGTCAAGACAATCTTAGTATTCTTAAAGTGCTCTTCAAAGGCAGGAGTGTGTATCAGCCACGCACAAAGAGATGCCTGCCAGTCGTGGATATGGAGAATATCGGGCTTGATGTTGCTTGCAACCATGTAGTCGAGGCAGGCTCTGCAAAAATGGCTAAAGCGTTCGACATCATCATCAAAGCCGTAGATCTGATCGCGTTTGAAATAGTTCTGCGGATGGTCTGAATTGAGTAAATTGAGCCTGATATCACCTGCGAGCAGATGCTCTTCGCAGCTTCCTCCCCACCAAGTACCGCCCCACCAAATTCCAAAAGGGGTTTTCTTTTTCGTGCGGGAAAGCTCTTTTTTCTCAAGGCATGCGTAGTGGGGAAGGAAGACGGAGACATCTCTCCCCTTCCGCGATTGTTCTCGGGAAAGCCCCAAGAGAACATCTGCAAGACCGCCGACTTTCGCAGACGGTGCAATTTCAGCTGCTATGTGTACAATTTGCATTTTGATATTGATTCTTAGCCGGTAGAGTATCGAATTCTGGAATATCAAACGACAACTGCTTTCTTAATCTCCAAATACCGAGCGAATTCAATATCAGCAATCCCAGCTGGACTAGAGCCATAATGGTGATCGCCTGGCTTGAATGCACAAAGGAAAAGGTAAAGAGCCCTACCACTGCATAGAGGTAATAGACTCTCTGGCCATACTTCGGCGAAAGAAAAACAGCTGTTCGCATCCCTGCAGCAAAATAGGTAATTACGGTTGAATAGCCCAGTAAGAATATGAAGATGGGCATAAAATACTCAATATAGGGGAAGAAGTAGGAAAGTGATGTCTGCACCAGATATATCGGTTCAATATCCAATTGCCAAGTTCCAGTAAGCAACACTATGAGAACGCTCATCGTGCAGATCACAAAGGTATCGATAAACACTTCAAAGATCAACAAACTTGCTTGACGAGCTGGCTTCTGGACAGAGCTTTCACTGTGAATAATAGAGGCATAGCCAACTCCGATATCAGAGCTATAGCATCCGCGCCGGATTCCCTGTGAGATTGTAATGAGCAGAGCAGATCCTAAAAATCCCCCTTCAGCAGCATGAGGCTCAAAGGCATACTTAAAAATATCGCAAAAAACTGTGGGAATAAGATCCCAAGAAGCTACGAGAATATAGCCGCCCATAGCAAGGTAGACTAATATACAAGTTGGCATCATCCATGAAGATATGCTGCCGATTCTTGCAATTCCTCCCCGCTCGGCATAGATAACGAGGGCGAGTAAGCCTAGAGTAACCCAGAGTTTTGGCAGTGCAAATGAGGATGACAGCGTCGATGTGACAACACTGAACTGATAGATCTCAACCCCATAGAGGCACATGAATATGCAGAAGATAATGCCAGGAATTTTTGAGCCATTAAACGCTTTTTCAAGAATGTACATGGGACCGCCGCGAAAACCCCTCTTTGGACAGACATGGCGTGTTGTCATTCCCAAAAATACTTCTGAGTACTTGACAAGCGAGCCTGCAAAGGCTGTCATCCAAACCCAAAAAAGAGCACCCGGACCGCCAATTTGGACAGCACTCGTAATAGCAACAATGTTACCGATGCCAACGCAGCCGCCAATGGATGCGAAAAAAGCCTTGAGTGGTGGAATCCCCTCTCCCTCTTTCTCACCTTTGTGCGTCAAAAAGTGCCAGAAGGTTTTAACTACGAGCGGAAAGGAGCGAATCTGTACAAAGCGGGATACATAAGTGAGATAGACGCCGAAGAGTACAATCAACGGAAATCCGACGTAGCCCCAGAGCGAGTCTTCGAAAACACCCAGGATTGAAAAGAAGTGGTCCAAGTTTTCCTCAATACAATTAGTGAAAGTATTATAACAAAGAAGGCTCTCACTATACAACAAAATTATTTAAAATGATTTTTTATCATAAATGATTCTTTCCAATAGTAGGAATCGAGAAGTCCTTTTGGATCCCATCCGAGAAGCGTATAGGCGATATAGATCGCTTCAATAGAGGCAAGCCCCGCTTCCGGTTCTAAACATTCAGTCTGCTTTCTAGGATACGCAGTGACAAACCCCGAAGGAATGCGCCGTACAGAACACGATTGTAATCCAGGCAGATGCTGCCGCATATTCTTTGCATAGCGCCAGGTGCCGTCCAAAACCACAATCCCCTTGCAATCACAATCCTCTTGAGAAAGCTCCGGTCCATCAAAATCGAGCAGAATTGCTCCCGTTAAATCAGATAATTGACCACGGCATTGCGGATAGGTGAAAAACTCAAAATCAGCTCTCTCCTCAAGAGGAGTTAAGCTGCATTTCTTGCGGTTTTCTTTTGTGTGTCGAATAACAAACGTTTTAGGCATAAATACTATAGAACACTCTGTATGGAGAAGATATCATGCTCATCCCAAAAATTCTTGTCACGGCCCTCGTTGCAACTGCAACTATTGCATTTATTCAGCCTGCCTTTGGTGATACTACAGCTCAAGCAGTTTCGCCCTGGCTTACAAACTTAGATGCTGCAAAAGCACAAGCAAAGAGCCAAAACAAACCCATCTACCTCCTCTTCACCGGAACTGAATGGTGTCCTTGGTGCATGAAGATGGAAAAAGAAGTGTATGCAAAACCAGCTTTTTGGACCTCTTTTCAGGATAAATTTGTCTTCGTAAAGATCGATATCGGTAGAAAACAAACCGATGAGCAAAGCCATTTAATGGATGCTTATGGCGTCATGGGCGTTCCAACTGCACTTATTCTAAACGCCGATGGTCAAGAGGTGGGAAGATTAGGCTATCCAAGCGGACCTATGGGAGATAAAAAGACAGCGCTCGACATCCACTCAAAAGAGCTGTCCGATTTCCTTATACGCAAATAAGTTCAGGTGTTGGAATTTGGCGAAGGCAACGCTCAGCATATCTGTTAAAAAATCGCACTCATAGTATACTATGGGTAAGATTTTTTAACAGATATGCTGAGATGTTGCCGCAAGCCAAAACCAACTCATGAACTTTTTTGTGTATACCCGTTCAAAGTCCTAAGAAGTAATTGGAAAGCTTGCACAATCTGTTCAAAAGAGACTGTCGCAAGCTTTCCCCTCACGCGAAATACAATGTCAACTTGAAAAGAGTGTAAATCTGCTCTACGAAAGAGCTCTCGAATTCGACGTCTGCAGAGATTTCTCTCAACCGATGGACCATTCTTCCGAGTTAAAATAACACCTAATCTCGAGTTTTTAAGTCGATTAGGTCTGAGTGATATGAGAATTTGCTGATAGGTGATGAGTGTGTGCTTCTGCTGCACACGGAGAAAGTCGCGCCTTGTTAAAAGGCGCTTTTCCTTAGGAAAACCTTCTTCAGACACTAACTAGAAACAGTTAAGTGCTTGCGACCCTGTCTTCGTCGATCGTTAATTAACTTTCGACCGCTCTTTGACTTCATTCGGGCGCGGAAGCCGTGCACTTTCACACGTCGGCGCTTGCTTGGCTGATATGTTCGCTTCATACAATCTCTTTGGTTTTTAAAGTGACTATCGTAGCAGCTTCTTAGAAAAAGTTGCAAAGGGATTATTGACTTCACAAAAATGGTAAATTTAGGCCTTGATGAGAATATGCATGACCCAGTATCATCTGGCCTTCAGATTTATGGTTTGGGTTTAACACATGAAAGTGCGAGCATCAGTAAAAGCCGATCCTTCTAAAGGCGACGTAGTCGTTCGACGAAAGGGCCGTATTTATGTTATGAACAAAAAAGATCCTACTCGTAAGCAGCGCCAAAAGGGCCCTGCTCGTAAAAAGTAAGAGTGATACATGGCAAAGAAATCAGTTACAGAGCGCCAAAAGAAGAGAGAAATCCTCGTTGAGCGTAATTGGGACAAGCGACAAGCATTGAAGAAGATTGCAGCAGATCTTTCTCTCGCAGAAGAAGAGAGACAAGATGCACGCACGAAACTCAACAAAATGCCTCGCGATACATCCGTTATTCGTTTGAGAAGCCGTTGCCAATTTACTGGCCGAGGCCGCGGAGTTTTGAAGAAGTTTCAAGCTTCCCGTCTCTGCTTCCGTGAGATGGCGCATCAAGGCCTCATCCCCGGCATCACCAAAGCAAGCTGGTAGGTTTTTTAGTTTTTAAGGCGTTAATGTTTTGCATTAGCGCCTTTTTCCTTGTCATCTGCTCGCTTTCTTTCTACAATAAAGATTACGAAACAATCTTAAAGTTATGTCGAAGAAAGAACCTAGCCGTGTTGACGTGAAAGAGCTTGAGCTTCCAGACACCGTCTTCAGCCGAGATATCGACAACAAAGTCCTCCAAGGCATCATCGTCAAAAGTCTTTCCAAGATTTCCGGTATTGGAATGGTCGAAGGCAACCTCTTCGATAGCATTTTAGGCCGCGTAGACCGCGTGAAGGGTATTTATACCGAGCAAGATCCAAAAACCCTCGCAGTAAAGATCCGTGTTGAAGTCTCCATTCAATATGGCGTCTCAATCCCCCAAAAAGCTGAAGAGATCCAGATTGCTGTTGCTGAGGATATCACGAAAGCCACAGGCCTTCGCGTATCTGAAGTGCATGTCGTTTTCAAAGAGCTGATGCAGGACAGAAGCAGAGAAAAGGCAAAAACAGCTCCTACGGAACAAAAAGCAGAAACTCTTCCTGAAGACTACTCCGAAGATTTTTAAAACAAAATTAAACGCAAAGACGCAAAGGCACAAAGGCGCAAAGAAAATATGAGTGAATATCTTCGCGACTTTGCGTCTTTGCGTTGAATCTTTAATCAGTCTTGCCCTGCAGAGCATATAGCAGACCACGCGCCACGTTCTCAGGCAGCTTTGTTTTGGCGATAACTTCTTTAACTGTTGCCTTACGAATAGCCTCTACCGATCCAAAAGCTTTTAAAAGCAGTTTTTTTCTTGCAGGGCCGATTCCTGCTATACCATCAAGCTGAGAGTGGAGTGTTCGCTTCAGCCGTTTTTTCTTCTGAAACTGGATGACAAAACGGTGCGCTTCATCGCGAACAGTCTGAAGAAAGAGTAAGACGGGATCGGTAGGATTCAATCGAATTTCATCAGCATGAGGTGCTTTAAATAAGAGCTCTTTGGTTAGGCCCTTATCGTGCCTCCCCTCTTCTTTCGCAATGGAAACCATATCGCACTCAGATGCAAGCGTTAAAAGCGTTCCCTGCATAGCAGCATTCAGCTGACCTTTACCGCCATCTACAACTATGAGATCAGGTAAATCGCGCGCTTCAACATCTTTATACCGTCTATAGATCGCCTCTTTAAGCATTCCATAATCATCGCCCTTAGCTGCATTCTTGACTGCCAAAGTTCGATAGCCCTGTTTAAATGGCTTGCCATCGAGGAATGAGACACACGCCATGACGTTATCGCTTCCGCCCAAGTGCGAGCTATCAAAACAATCAATTCGTTTAGGGATCTGCCACAATTTCAGCTTTTCTTGAACCTGAGATAAGAGCTGCAGCCGAATACCCTCTTCCTCTACGGAAGTTGAAAGGGCACTCTTAGCATTTTCATTCGCTATTCGTATAAGCTCTTTTTTAGAGCCAACGCTAGGAACTTTCATTTGAGCTGATATATGAAGCTCTTCTCTTATGTAGTCTTGAACCTCTTCAAAGCCTTCAAATGCAAAGGGCAAAAGGATCTCTTGAGGAGAGCCAATAACAGAGGTTTTTCTATAGAACTGAAGAAGAAAATCCGTGATTGCCTCATCGGTTGTCGACCAGCTTTCGGAAATAGAGGTTGCACTATCCTGCAATTTTCCCTCGCGATAGCGAAGTGTTGAAAAGGCAAACGTGTGGCCCGATACCCAGAATCCAATAACGTCGCAGCTTCTCACTCCCCGAACAGATTCAACCTGGCAGCGCTCGATGAAGGTTTCTAAAATTTCCTTCCGTTTTCTGAGCGCGAGCGCCATCTCAAACTCATTTTTATCGCTCCTCTCCCCCATTTCCTGTTTGATCTCAACGAGATAGCTTTGCACATCACCTTTCAGCATACGAATGGCTTTTGAAACGCGTTCTGAATACTCTTTTTCAGAAATATATCCGACGCAAGGAGCTGTACATTTTTTAATATGGTAGAGGATGCAGGGCCGTGTTCTCCGCTTGAATTCAGGGTCGGAGCATTGCCTCAACTGAAACACTTTAGCCGTCAAATCAAACATATCCCGGGCTAAGCGTGGACTTGAAAAGGAGGTGGATTGATAGAGCCCCTTTTCAGCATCCTTGCTCCTCAAGAGTTCTAGGCGAGGAAAAGCGTGCTTGGTTAAAACGATCTTGAGTTGGCTCTTATCATCTTTCAGAAGAATATTGTAGTGCGGCTTAAAGCGCTGAATCAGCGCCTGTTCGAGTAGAAGCGCCTCTTTTTCTGAACGAGTAATAGTGCAATCAATTTCATGAACGTGCTGGAGAAGGTAGGGAATTTGCGCTCGTTCGTCCGATCCTTGAAAGTACTGCCGAATTCGAGCTTTGAGATCTTTGGCTTTTCCCACATAGAGAACATCGCCCTTGGCATCTTTCATCTGATAGACGCCGGGAAGTTCTGGAAAGTTCTTTAACCTCGATGTGTCAAACATCTACTGATTTATCACCCTCAATGCAGGCTCTCCTTCCTGCAATGCAAGTTGCCCGCAAGCGGCTGCAATGTCAACACCTTTTGTGTATCTGCAGGTATTGACGACATAGGCGTTATTGAGCACCTCGCGGAACGCTTCAATACGTTCAGCTGATGGCCGTTTGAGACGGATCCCTGGAATCGGATTGTAGGGAATAAGGTTGACTGTGCACTGCTTGCCTCGAAGGAGCTTGACAAGTTCTTGGGCATGCTCTACTTCGTCGTTGATCCCTTCAAGCAGCGTGTATTCGTAGGTGATATCGCGTTTTGTAACGGCGAAATACTCATCCATTGCAGAGAGGATATCTTCGAGTGCGTACTGGCGAGCATAAGGGATAATCTTTTGGCGGACTACCTGGTTGGGTGCATGCAGAGAGAGGACAAGGTTTACTTTAAGCCCTTCGTGGGCAAAACGACGGATTCCTTCGACAACTCCAACGGTTGAAACGGTAACTCGACGCTGGGAGAAGCCTAAAAAGTTGGGGTCGATCAAGATGCGAACAGATTTAACCATCTCTTCGTAGTTCTTCATCGGCTCGCCCATGCCCATATAGACGATATTCGTTACCATTTCATTTTGCTCTTGAATGTGCGATTGAATGAGCATTACTTGGGCAACAATCTCTTCCCAGGAAAGGTTGCGGATAAGCCCCTTCTTTCCCGATGCGCAAAAGGCGCAGCGTGCCGGGCAGCCGACTTGTGAGGAGACGCAGACTGTTTTTCTATCAGGGGCGATAATTAAGACAGATTCAACGAGTGCGCTATCGTGAAGGCGCCAAAGAAATTTTTTTGTTTCACCGTCGGCAGAATCTTGGACTTTTACCAGTTCTAAAGGGGAAAAAGAAAAATATTCAGAGATTGAATTTCGAAAATCGAGAGAGAGGTTAGTCATCTTGTTTGGATCGAGCTGAAATTTCTTCCAAATCCAGTCGTGAAGCTGGCGTGCATGGAACTTCGGCTTGCCGAGCTGGACGCAGATGTCTTCGATCTCTTTCAGAGATCGGGATAAAATAGTGGGTTTCAACTTTCTCTACTTTCTTAATTGTGCAGACAGCATAGCAGATTGTTGAAAATAGTTCCATCGAGTATATATGGGTTGAAACCTATTTTCGAGGGAATCCTTCTATGAAACAGTTTTTAGCTCTTTGTGCTCTTACCGCTGCAACTATGACCAACTTGTCCGGCGGACAAGATTCTTCTTCTTGCAACGCAAATTCAGGTATGTCGAAAGGCGCTACCGGCGGCGCAAATTCATCGATGAAAGCCATCGCTGATAACGATGACATGTCTTCTATGCCAATGGGCGCTACCGGCGGCACAAGTTCATCTATGAAAGCCATCGCTGATGACTCTTCATCAAAAAGCTCATCTTGCCAGATGAAAAACAAAAATATGAACAATGGCAATAAATCGGTAGAGCCAAAAGACGAAGATTAATTTTTTGCATACGTAAGGAGAAGCTCTTCAGCTTCTCCTTTTTTCTGTCACAATCCTAATAACCTGAATTCTTGGGTAACAAACCCAAAACTCAAGTTAACAAAGTATGTTCAACTAGCTTGGCAATATTTTTGTAGCTTAAGTCTCTAATGGCCCAGTTTTTCTTCTCTGTGCCTATTGTCCGGGCGTGTTTATCAAGCTGTGTATCGAGAATTTTGAATTCATTTTTCAGAGCTTCAATTTCTTCCGGTTTATTTTTCGCTTTTTCTAATTGAAATTCTTTATAGCTGTCTATTTTCCTGCAGTCTTGTGTTATTTTCATCATTGGGACTGGATAGAATTCAAACGATGGAAGAGATATAGTTTTACATTTATTAAATGCACTTTTTTCCTCTTTTATTTTTATTATTGTATTTTGAAGTTTAGTTTCTGCAGCGGCTTTTACTTTTTGGATCACTCTTTTGGCTATTTCAGGATTTTTTAACCAAAAGTTCACATCGTAAAGGGCAAAGTGTGCGCAACTGAAGCCGTCTGTCTGACGACGGACATTACCTTGCTCGAGCGGCAAAATATTGGGTGAAATATATTGAAAAGTAATTTTTCTATCTTCAAGTGCATCCAAAATTGGAATTATAAATTTCTGACTATGGATGCTATCAGATCCGAGTAGGTTTAGCGAACCATTGGGTTCTTGAGTCACGTATATCGGGGTAAAATGGTTGTACGTCACATCCTTAATTTTGCATTGGATAAGAAATGCATGAGGGAATTTTTTTTGACTTTGTACTTTATCCGCAAAATCCTCAGGAGAAGTACAAACTGTGCAATTGTTTTTGAGATGATCTTTAGAATTTTGTACGATGAGGGTTAAACCATCTATCTTAAAGATTTGCCCCGCACCGAATTGAGTCTGGTCATAGAGGGCTTCAAGGGCAGGAAAATCCTTTTTGAGCTTGTTCAAAAATTTGTACAAGCTGTAGTCAGAGTCGAAACCTGCACTCACCGTTCGAATGAGGTCTGCAACTTCCCTAGCAAATGTTTCTTTTCCAAGATTTTTTTGTATTTTTTTGAAATCTACTGTCTCGTCATTATATGGGACATTTTTTAGCTCTCGTCTGTTCGCTAGTAAGGTAATAGCCCTGTATTTTTGCACTCTCGGGCTTGCATACTGAAATGCAGAGGGATTGTTTTTAATCGCCTCGAGAACAATCTTTGGATTGTCTTTCATATTCTTGTTTGTATGCTTAAGTGCTAAGCCATTACATTTAACAACTTTTAAAACCCACTCTTCGCTTTCCTGCAGTTCTTTATCAGCATATTTAAGCCAATGGGGATTCTCTTGGAAAAAAACGAGGCTCTCATGTTCATTCATGAGGCTTTTTCTTAAATCATTTATCTGTTTGTGCGTATCTCTTGAGCATTGACTTAAGTCTAACTGTGCGAATAATTCAAATTTGGTAAAAACATCTTTAGAAAGGTCATGAATTTTGAGCGATGGTGCAATCTTTTGTACAAGCTTCTCAAAAGCTTCTACCTCTGCTTTTTTATAATGAGCTCCAGTTTTGAGCTCTTTTTGATCATTTTTCTTGCTTATTTGATCTATGACAAACTTAATAAAAAGCTTTGCTTCATTCTTGTCCCAGCTAGTACTGCTTAAGGCAATGTCTTTGAATTTTTTTTGAAAAGGTTGTGTTACGGATGTTGTAAGAAAAACAGAACCATCATCAGTCCTGATTTCGAATAAGGAAAATCCTAAAGACTTTAAAATGCGGGCCCACCTTTCATCTACTTTAGTTTCTTGAACCCCTTGATCCTTTAACCATGCATCAACTTGATTTTTTGTGATTCCAGCGCTTACTTCAATCTTCATAAACACTTTCTCAAATAATAAACCTTCGACAGTACCAAGAGGCGATGAGTAAAATTCACTAAATAATCTCTTCGAGCGATGTTGCTTTGTTTTTCGTTATAATAGGATAGGTTGCTCTTCATACTTTTTTTTCTCTATGATCTTCTCCCCGAGTTGTACAACTTCCTTATTACGGTTGTACTCCAATATAGCCATGGGAGTTAAATGGAAAGTTGTACCATCTTTCCAGGTCATCTCTTTCTGATTTGTCAACCATAGGTTTAACATCATATCGAACTTTGCTAAATTCATTTCCCGAAGAGCAAGAGCATCGAGAGAGAGGAATTGTTTTGGATTGCCTTTGCCAGTGGTGGAAAATTCTATATACTGGTCGATAAGAGTGCTCTGTTCTTGATACACCTTCTCTCCCAAACCTTCCTTAACCATCTTTTCGATAGCGCTTTTTAGCTCATCTGAAGGCGATTTTTCGTCCTGTGGATCAGTTTTGAGTTTGACTAAAACCTTTGACAAGAAATCGGAATTTTTTCGAAGGTTTTCTCCTGCATGTACACTGAGTAGAATATTGTCCTCAACCAAATACCAAAATTCAGGCTTGTCCAAAATCTCTCTCGGAAAACCGGGAAGATTAAGGGCCTCATCTTTATATTTTTCATAGAGTACATTGGTTAATGCTCTCATATCCAAGCGAGATGGTGAACCCATTTTAAAAGAGTTATCTACGAAGTAGTATACAAGCCCTCGGTTATCTGGGTAGTTCGTCACGCAATCGATTACTTTTTTGTCCCTATTATGGAGCTGCACTGCCAACTGATCAAAAAAACCATCCCATTTAGCAGCTGTTAATCTCCCTAAGTACCCTTGTAAGCAGTGTTTTAACGATAATGTGCCCTTATCGAGCATCTTAAGCATCACAAATGCACGCACATCAAGCATGGCAAGATATCTCTGGCCTGCCTGGCTAATTATATCTAACCCTTCTTTTCGGAACGTCTCTAACCCTTCAAGAAAGTCGTCATAGGAAATGGTATAATTGTTCTTAAATAGAGTGCTCAGATGGTCCATACACGGATTGAATTTGAACTCTTTTTCTTCTCCTAAGAAAATTTTTGGATCTGAAAAAGATGATTGAACTGGCATTACCTCTTTTGCACATTTCTTGATATCTTCTAATAATATATCAAACTGTTTATAGGACGATTTCATCATCTTATCGAGTATAAAAGTGACAAGAGAATTTTTAAGAAGAAGGATATACTCTTGTCGTTTTTCTTTAAGTTTATCACCTGCATCAAGAACATCTGCAGGGTTGAGGTCAATAGCTTTCATCATCCAGTCAAATGAATTACAAAACTCTGCTTTCCACTTTTTAGGAAAGGGACATTCAACAAATATATCTACACCTTTTCGTGCAGCAAGTTCAAAAACCGTCTTTTTGAATTCTTCACATGTGAGAAGCGCTTGTGATGTGGCCTTGAGAAGCAGGCTTGGAATAATGCGAATGCACTCTTTTGCAAGTTCTGTGTTGAATTGGTGCAGTTTAAAAATGGTTGGTGCTGCAGAGAATTTTTCTTCACCTTTAATCAATTCTTCCGAAATAGTTGGATCCATACATATTAGTAAGAAAGCTACACTATCCGTCTTATCGCAATAATTTTTCGCTTTAATGCTATTTAAGAGATCCAGAATTTGGTCATATGAGGTTCCAATCTGTTGGGCATCCGTAAGCAAAATCTTCTTTGCACACTCCTTGATCTCATCTTCCTTATCAATCCCATTGCCCTTCACGATGAGCTGATAGAGCGCCACACATGCAAACTGACCGTAAGCGGAATGTAAATCAATTTCGAGCAAGAAAGCAGGGTTTTCATGGATGTTTGCGAGAGTAGAGTTGAAATACTGTTTTACGGTATCTGATATATCTTTAGTAGGCACCTTCTCCATGGAAATTGTGGTAAGATTCTTTTGGAATACGCCTTCGGTCTTAGGAGTGACCAGTGGAATCACTACAGGAGTAGTTGGATTGTTCGGTTGTTCATCAGTGATTGGTGTGTTCTCAGCTTTTAAATTAATTCCGGTAATATAAGGCATAAAATGTGACATAAAAATCCTTTTATAATTACAAATATAGTATATAAAATAACAATTCGTGTCATTGCTAAATTTTCTAGCTCTCCCTTCTCTTTTTAACCCAATCTCAAGTACTATATTTGCACAAAACAATGAATTTCTATGCATACGTTTCAATCGGTCATCGCTAAGCTCTCTAAATTTTGGGAATCAAAGGGCGCGCTCATATTCAACCCCTACGATGTTGAAAAGGGAGCAGGTACCTCCAATCCCGCCACCTTCTTGCGATCCTTGGGCCCAGAGCCTTTTAACGTTGCCTATATCGAACCTTGCCGGCGTCCTAAGGATGGCCGCTATGGGACCAACCCCAATAGGTTTCAGCACTACTATCAGTACCAGGTAATCTTAAAGCCCTCTCCAGACAATATCCAGGACCTCTATTTAGAGTCGCTGGCCGCAATAGGGCTCGACCTCTCAGAGCATGACATTCGCTTCGTTCATGACGACTGGGAAAACCCAACGCTTGGCGCTTGGGGACTTGGCTGGGAAGTGTGGATCGATGGAATGGAGTGCACCCAGTTCACCTATTTCCAAGCAATCGCCGGAATTCCCCTAAATCCCATCGCTGGGGAAATCACCTATGGGCTCGAACGGCTCGTCATGTACCTGCAGAATGTCCACTCCTTCATGGATATCCGCTGGAATGAGGAGATTACCTATGGAGAGCTCTATAAGCAGAACGAGATTGAGTGGAGCCGCTATAACTTTGAAGAGTCCGACGTAGGCCTCTGGAGCCGGCAGTTTACAGATTTTCGAACAGAAGCAAAAAGGCTTATAGCTAAAAATTTGCCTATCCCCGCCTACGACTTCGTAGTCAAATCCTCTCACGCCTTCAACATGCTCGATGCGCGAGGAGCCATTTCCGTATCCGAGCGCGCTCAATATATTGGCGACATTCGAGAGCTTGCCCGCCTTGTTGCTGAAGAGTACTTGGAGAGCCGAAAAGCGCAAGGATTTCCACTTCTAAAACATTCACCTGAAATACCCAAAACTGTCCAGCCTGCCCATTCTGGCGCTGGCAAGAATAATTCCCATGAAGATCTCTTGATCGAGATCGGATGCGAAGAGCTTCCAGCTATATTCGTCGAGACTGGCCGCAAAGGGTTAGAAACAGGCGTAAAGGAATTTTTTGAATCAAGCGATATCTCCTTCGACTCAATTGTTTCGTACGCAACTCCTCGCCGCCTTGCAGTTGTAGCAACCAAAGTGCAGACCAAACGGCCAGAATTGAAGCAATCCAGAAGAGGCCCGGCATTAAGCAATGCCTTTGATAAAGAGGGCAATCCCCTGCCTCCAGCGGTTGGTTTTTTCAAGAGTGTATCTTGTGAACCGATGACGCTCGACCAAGTGAAAAAATCAAAACAGATTTCTATTCAGCAGCATGCAGGGGCCGACTATCTCTTTGGTGAAACTTTGCGTCCTGAAAAATTAACTTCCGAGCTGCTTGAAGAGGCACTGCCCAAGATCGTTTTCTGCATTGAATTTCCTAAAAGCATGCGCTGGGGATATCACTCGATCACCTTTGCACGCCCTATCCGCTGGGTCGTAGGACTTCTTGGAAAAGAGCCGCTCTCCTTTGCTTTGGGCCACATCCTATCGGGAAAAACATCTCAAGGCCATCGGCAGCTCAGCGCTGAAAGCTTTCAGATCGACCAGCCTAAAAATTATCTCGAGATATTGAAGAAACATTTCGTCCTCGTTGACCAGGATGAACGTAGATCCAATATTCTCAAACAGCTTGAAGCGATTGAAAAACAGGAAGCTGCCCACGCCCTCTATAAAGAGCGTGTGCTTGAGCAAGTCGTCCATCTCGTCGAATGGCCGATGCTGACTGCTGCCTCTTTTGATCGCGCCTTCCTCAAAGCTCCTGAAGAGGTTTTAGCTTTAGAGATGGTGGAACATCAAAAGTACTTTCCCCTCAAAGGCAAATCGGGGCTTCTTCCCCGCTTTGTCATAACTGCCAACAACACGCCGACCGACCTTATCCGCGATGGAAATACCAAAGTCTTATCTGCCCGTTTGTCCGATGGCCGCTTCCTTTGGGATGAGGACAAAAAGATTCCGCTGGAAGTACATGCCGAGAAAAACAAAACCACACTCTTCTTCTCAGGACTTGGAACAATTGCTGATAAGACACAGAGAATTGTAGAAATTGTGCAGCTGCTCCACCCACTCATTCCCCATGCAAAACTCTCGCTTGCACTCGATGCGGCCGCCCTTTGCAAAGCGGACCTTGCAACCCAAGTTGTCGGCGAGTTTCCCGAGCTCCAAGGAGTAATGGGAGGACTTTTAGCCAATGCCCAAGATAAACCGGCGCTCGTTGCCAAAGCGATTGAAGAGCACTGGCTCCCAAAAGCAGAAGCAGGAGCTGTTCCTGAAACTTTGGAAGGGGTTCTTATCGCAATGGCCGATAAGATCGATACGCTTCTTGGCTTTTTCGGCGTCGGTAAAAAACCGACCTCCTCACAAGATCCCTTTGCCCTTCGCCGTCAAGCGATCGGCCTTATCCGTATTTTGACGACGCACAGGCTTCCCCTTTCGTTGAAAGAGCTCTTTTCAAAGGGGTTGACCGTCCTTCCGCAGGCAATCCATAAACAGGGATCCAAGCTTGTCGACGAAGTGGTTGCCTTTGTGTCTCAGCGAACACGCATGCTCTTTATTGAGCAGGGATTTAAGAAGGAAGAGGTCGAAGCGGTTCTCTCTTGCCAGCAGGACAACCCTGTCGATGCCCTCTCGCGCCTTCAAGCACTCTCCTCCGTTGCGAAAAAAGATCCTGAAGCTTTTGCTCAGCTATTGGAGGTCTTTCGAAGATCACAAGGGCAGATTACCGCCTCAGGAGTTGAAGCTGCCCGGCTTAAGAGCAATGATAGCCTCCTCACAACTCCGGAAGAAAAAGAGCTGCTCAAAACGCTTCAGCATATAGAACCGCTTGCGCAATCGGCCTTTCAATCGCAAGAATACCACGCCTTTTTGGAATCGGTTTCTAAATTGCAAAAACCGCTCGATGCACTCTTTACAAATGTCAAAATCTTGACAGATGAAGATGCACTTCGAGAGGCGCGCCTCTATCTTTTGAATAGAATTTTAGAGCTCTTCAGCCAGCTCGCTGACTTAAAACAGCTCTATGGCTTATTACCAAAGAAAAAATAAAGCATTATAATGAGTTACTCTACCTTCTCACCAACCCATTGTAGGAAAGTTCTCGAGTCCTATAGAGGAAGCTGTTATGCACTTCTTTCAGATCTTGTAACTCCCGGCCAAAGCCATACCTCAGGTGTATACAATTCAGCACTCCTCGTGTTTCGTACTATTTCAAGGGCAGCCCTAGAGCTTATTCAAGAGCCCCAAAAAACTATTCCTTCCGATGTTTATCGTATGCTTGTAGTTGGCGGGACCGCAGGTTTTGGTATTACATATATAGTCAGCGGAACTAAAACCATAGTCGAAGGGGCTCAGCTCCTTAAAGAAATGCCGCAGACAGCTTTGAAGAAGGTATTACATGGCACAGCCTCAATTGCTTTTGGTATCGGCGGCCTCTTCTTAGCAAGCACCTACATGCTCGAGCAAAAACATTGCGTTATTCCGCCTGAATATAGAGACTGTAAAATATATTAAGGAGTTTAACATGAGCTCAAAAAGCGCTAAAATTCACTATAACGGTTCAATATTCTGGCTGATCTTTTGGCTGATTATCTTCTTTCCCATCGCTTTTGTTATGCTGCTCACTTCAAGCACCTTTCAGGTAAATCAAACTACCTACACTCTGCAGTATGACGGCTCGAGATTTTGGCTCTGCTTTTGGGTGCTCTTCTTCTTTCCCATCGCCTTTTTGCTGCTTTTTTTGAACGGAATTTCTGTACAAATGGATACTCTCGAAAGCTAGCTATCTATGCGTACCCGATCAAAAACAGTGCAACCTTTAAGTACATTTAATTTTAAATTCTGCATTTTATTTTGATGGGGATTTGATATCATGTTCCAGCCGCTACTTCCCTGACATAAATCCACCATCTCATCCTGGTTATCCTTCAAATCTAGTGCATGCATTGCACGAACAAGAGGAATCACCTGCTTGGAAATTTGATGGGCATCATTTTCAGTTGTGATTTTTTTATGGAGTAAAAACATCTTTTTCGTTTTTTTAATGCCCTCAGGACCAGAAATAAGATCTTTAGGTTTTAGCGTGATTTCAAGATTGCTGTTTTTGAAATTGCGGTCTATCCCTACATACGACTCCCATTTTTTGGGTAAGTTTTTTTTCAGAAGCTCTTCTAACTCACCCTGCAGATGATATCTCGTATTGCAAAGTTCAAAGGTTCGACCATTGAATAGAACCTTACCTCTGGGCTTAAGAATAGAATAGATCTTATTACTGCACTCAATTGTTTCAGGCTCATACAATTTGGTATTAACCTTTAAGAAATTGGTCGTAGGAGGCATGAGAATATTCAGTTTTAATGCCAATAATACTACTTGTACATACCTATTTAAGGCAAAAACCGTTCAACCGGCTTTATAAAATAAGCTGAAGTCATCATATCCAGTAGATCCTCATTAAAAAAGATCATCTAATGAAAAATCTTCTTGATTTTGATTGCTCTCTTTTGGACCTGAGTCTAATGCATCTAGATTTGCAAGAAATGTATCCAGATCAGTATTGAAGAGGGGTTCGCTCGGCTCATCCCTCATGCTCACAAGCTCTTCTAGCCCATCAAAATCTTGTTGTGGTGCTCTTTTGGCCGCCTGAATAACTACCTCGGGCTTCCTTTTTTGTCCACCTGGAGTAGGTTGAGTTTTCTTGCCTTTGTTTTTAGTATTTTGCTCGATAGCCTCTATCTTGCTAAGGACAACTTGGGCAATTGCGTGATCAGATTTTAGTTTAAGCGCAGCTATTGCAAAGCTCTTGGCCTTCTCTTTACTTCCAGCTACACCCTGCCCTCCTATAGAATAAATTTTGGCAAGATACGCAATAGGATCAGGGTTGTTTATCTCAGATTCTTCAAACCATGTGATACACAATTTTTCCGCTCTAGATAAAGAATCAACAAGCCCAAGTTTACTTCCCATTTCAATATAAAAATTGATAAGATATGGGAAAGCACGA
>Ga0206912_1149_pt1 | contig 18132 bp, 15 predicted proteins | sample Alteio_BWOrgHeat_75_FD_152933 | JGI IMG/M metagenome (GOLD analysis project Ga0206912, IMG submission 152933) | Enriched cells from forest soil in Barre Woods Harvard Forest LTER site, Petersham, Massachusetts, United States -... | ecosystem: Environmental > Terrestrial > Soil > Temperate forest >... | reverse complement strand
TCGAGGGCCAGGGCGCGCGCGAGGCCGACACGTTTTTTCATGCCGCCGCTGATTTCGGCGGGCTTGAGATGCTCGAAGCCGGTAAGGCCGACCATCTCGAGCTTCATCTTGACCATGAGGTCGACGATGCCTTCATCGAGCTTGCCGTGCTCGAGTATGGGCAGGGCGACATTTTCGCCGACGGTGAGAGACTGGAGGAGCGCGCCGCTTTGAAAGAGCACGCCGAAGCGGCGGCGGATGTGGGAGAGCTCCTTTTCATCCATCGCGGTGATTTCCTCGCCGAAGAGCTTGATCGAACCGCTGGTGGGTTTCATGGCGCCGATAATGTGGCGGAGGAGCGTGGATTTGCCGCAGCCGGAACCGCCCATGATGATCATGGTGTCGCCTTTCATGACCTTGAAGGAGATGCCGTTGAGCACCTTGCGCCCGTGAAAATCGCGCACGAGATCGGTGACCTCGATGATCGGCGTGGGATCGGGCGCGGCGTTCATGCGAAGAAAAAGAGCGCGGTCAGCGAGGCATTCGCGATGAGCATGATGAGCAACGACCAGACGACCGAGCTGGTGGTGGCCTGGCCGACGCCTTCGGCGCCGCCCTCGACGCGCAGACCCATGTGGCAGGCGATGGTGATGATGAGCCAGGCGAAGACGAAGCTCTTGATGAGGCCGGAATAGAGGTCCCAAGGGTGGGCGCGGCTCACGGAATGGAGGATGTAAGCGGAGGTATTGTAATCGAGCGCGAAGTGGCAGATGGACCAGCCGCCGATCATGCCCACGTAATTGCCGAAGATGGTGAGCACCGGCAGCATGACGAGCATGGCGAGGAAGCGCGGGACGATGAGGAAGCGAATGGGGTTGATCGCCATGACCTGGAGGGCCTCGATTTCCTCGGAGACTTTCATGGTGCCAAGTTCCGCGGTGACCGCGGAGCCGCTGCGGCCGATGACGATGACGGCGATGAGGAGCGGACCGAGCTCGCGGAGCAGCGAGAGGATGACGAGGTCCGGCACGAAGGCGGACGCGCCCATTTTCTTGAGTTGCCCGGCGGCCTGCATGGCCAGCGTGAGGCCGATGCTGAAGGAGGTGAGCGAGGCCATGGGCACCGCGCGCACGCCGATGAGGACCATCTGGTGGAAGACTTCGCCGATCTTGAAATACTGCCCGCGAAACGGCGCGAAAAGCGTCCAGTAAAGAATCCGGGCGTTTAACGCGAAGTAGTCTTTCACACCGGTCAGGCGAGCAACGCGGCCCGCGCCTCGTCGAGCGTGGGGAAGATCGGGAAAAACTCGGTGAGCCGCACGAGATCGAAAATGGTGCGGACGCGCTCGCTGACGTGGGCCAGGCCGAACTTGCCGCCGTAGGGTTGGGCGAGGCGGACGTATTCGATGAGCGTGGCGAGGCCGGAGGAGTCGACGTAGCTCACTCCCTGGAAATCGAGCAACAACGCGGGGACCTTCTTTTTCGCGTAAGCGTGGAGGATCGCGCGCAGGTCGGGCGAGCAGGCAAGATCGATCTCGCCCTCGATGACAAGAGTGGCCACGCCTTGGTCCGTATGCTCGCGAGTTTGCATGTGGGGGTGAACGCTTAAACGGAAGAATTCAGTTTAGGAACCACGAAATACGCCAAAGGCGCGAAAGGGCCCGGTCGGCTGGCCGGGGCGAGCCGTGGGGAGGGTCAGACTGCGGCGGTTTCCACGGCGGGCGCGGGGTCGACCCACTTGCCGTGCTCGCGGATGAGGTCCTGGAGGCGTTCGACGGCCTCGGCTTCGGGGATGTTGAACTTCACGGGCTTCTTGCCTACGTAGAGATTCACTTTGCCGGGGGCGCCGCCCACGTAGCCGAAGTCCGCATCGGCCATTTCGCCGGGGCCATTGACGATGCAGCCCATGACGGCGATTTTCACGCCCTTGAGGTGCAGGGTGGCGGCCTTGATGCGGGCGGTGGTGGTCTGGAGATTGAAGAGCGTGCGCCCGCAGCTCGGGCAGGCGACGTAGTCGGTCTTGAAAATGCGGGAGCCGGCGGCCTGGAGGATATTGTAAGCGAGACGCAGGGACTGGCCGGGGGCGTGTTCGCCCTGCACGAGAACGGCGTCACCGATGCCATCGCAGAGCAGCGAGCCGATGCGCTTGGCGGCAGTGAGCAGGGTACTGAGGAAGGGGACGTTCGGATCGGCGCTCGCGGTGAGGGTGTCCTTGAGCAAAATCGGATGGCGCTCATCGAGACGCGCGGCGAGGAGGCGGTAGGCGGCGATAACGGGGAGTTCGAGGCCGTCGGCGACGGTAACAACGACGGGCGCGGCGGAGGCATTCACCTTCGCCACGGCGGAGGCGTCGCGCGGGTCGAGCGCCACGACATCGGATTTTTCGAGGACGATCTCGGGTTTGTAATCGCCGAGGCGGTCGAGCTTGTGCGCGAGCGCGTCCCACTTTTCCTGCGAAGTGAAGACGCGCATCGTTTCCTCGCCGCCGAGGGCGAGGCCGTTGATTTCGACGCGCGCGGTCTCGCGGCGGTGGTAGGAAAAGGGATCGTAGGAAAGCGGGACGTCGAGATCCGGGAAAGCAGCGGCATCCCCTGCTCCACGCGCATTGAAAGGCGCGACGAGGGCTTGCGCGACGGGGATTTCGTGGACGCTGTCCTCGGTGAGCGAAACGCGAATGGTGTCACCGATGCCGTCGTTGAGCAGCGAGCCGATGCCGATGGCGGACTTGATGCGGCCGTCCTCGCCGTCGCCGGCTTCGGTGACGCCGAGATGGATCGGGTAGTTCCAATCCGCACCCTCTTCGTACAAGCGCGCGACGAGCAGCCGGTAGGCCTCGATCATCACCTTCGGGTTGCTCGACTTCATCGAGAAAACGAAATCGTGGTAATCCAGCTCGCGGGCGATGCGGGCGAACTCCAGCGCGCTCTCCACCATCCCGAGCGGCGAGTCGCCGTAGCGGTTCATGATGCGATCGCTGAGCGAACCGTGATTAGTGCCGATGCGCATCGCGCGGCCGTGCTCTCTGGAAAACTTCACCAAGGGGCTGAACCGCTCGCGGATGCGCTCCAGCTCGGCGGCGTATTCGCTGTCGGTGTATTCCTTGACGGCGAATTTCTTTGAGTCCGCGTAGTTGCCCGGATTCACGCGCACCTTCTCCACCCACTTCGCGGCTTCCATGGCGGCATCGGGCTTGAAATGGATGTCCGCGACGATCGGCACCTCGCACCCCTGCGCGCGCAGGCCGGCGACGATGTGCTGCAAATTGGCCGCATCCTTCACCGTGGGCGCGGTGATGCGTACGATCTCGCAACCGACCGCCGCCAGGTCGAGCGTCTGCTGGATCGAGGCCGCGGTGTCCATCGTGTCGCAGGTGATCATCGATTGCACACGGATGGGATTGCTCCCACCGATGCCGACGCCACCCACGCGCACTTCACGCGTGACCCGGCGACGATAGACGTAGGGCGATGCGCAGTACTCCATGGCGCTTACTTGGCCGCTTCCTCGCCGATTTTCTGGAAATGCAGCGCGGGTCGCTTGCCGCCGCCGATAAACGGCAGATCCTGCACATCGAAGAACATGATGAAGAGCATAAAGCCGATAATGGCCAGGGCGCAGGTGGTTTGCACGTACTCCAGCACGCGCACATTCATCGGCTTGCGGCGGATGGCCTCGATAATGGCCAGGGTGATGTGGCCGCCATCGAGCACGGGGATCGGCAGCATGTTGAGCAGCGCGAGGTTCACATTGAGCACCACGCTAAACCAGATCGCCATGCGCAGGCCCTCGGGGCTCGAGAGCATGTGGTAGTAGGCGTTCATCATCATCACCGGGCCACCCATGTGCTGGACGCTGACGCTGGATTTGCGGGAAAGCACCGCATCGAGCGTGTTGACGATGGCCATGATACTCACGCGCACCTGCTCCAGCGGCCGGGGGTAGACGAGCTTCGTCTTGCCCATGCCTTCGAAAGCCAGCCCGTCCGTGCCTTCCAGCACCGCGCCGATCTTGCCCAGCTTTTCCATTTCAGGCGGCAGGCCGACCGGAATCTGCGGCGTCACTTTGATCGGGATCGTCTGGCCGGCGCGCTGCACGTGGAAGGTGATCGCCACCCCGGTATGGCTGCCCACGTAATCGATCAACTGGGTGATGAAATTGGTCTGCTGGCCGTCGATATCGAGCACGACATCGTCCTTCTGCAAACCCGAGGCACTGGCCGGGCTGTCCTTCTCGACACTGGCCACGCGCACGCCTTTTGGATCGAACGGCACGGGCAGCGTGGCTCCGGCACGTTCCACCGTAAGCTGGTAAGGGCCGGCCGGGTGCGCCTTGGCAAATTCATAGATCCCTTCCGGGTCATAAAGCTTCTTCCCATTGATCGCCACGATGATGTCGCCCTTTTGCAAGCCGGAACGAGCGGCGGGCGTATCGGGCTGGACCTCGGCGACGATGGAGCTCATGGCCGGCATGATTCCAATGACGCGTAGATTCTTGCGGTTCCACCAATTGGCCTTTTCGGGCACGCGCGGGGTCACCCACAGCGCCTTGGTTTCCTTCGCACCGTTGGCGTCACGTTCGACGACGACTTGCACTTTGTCGCCCTCGCTGCGGACCACGCTCCATTGGACACTGTCGGCCGACATGCCCTGATACCGGGTCACGGGATGGCCATCCACGCTGAGGATTTTGTCGCCGACCTGCATCCCAGCCTCTTCCGCCGGGGACTTCTCCTGGACGTAACCGACCACCGTCGTGCTCTCAGCCTCGCTGACCGGCCGGCCGACATTCCAGATGATGACGGCGAAAACGACCGCCAGGAGGAAGCTGAAGAGCGGCCCGGCGAAGGCCACGATGATCTTGTCGAGAGCGGAGATGGGCGGGAGCAGCTCGCGCGGAGTCTCCACCTTGCCTTCCATGACTTCCATGGGGGCGAGCTGCGGCAGGGCCACGAAGCCGCCGGCGGGGATCGACCCGAGGCTGTATTCGACGCCGTTGATCGTCTTTTTCCAGAGGGGCTTGCCAAACCAGATGCCGAATTTCTCGATCACCAGCCCCCGCCAACGGGCGGCGAGGAAGTGCCCCACCTCGTGCACAATGATCATCAGGTTAAAGATGACCAGCACCTCGAGGATGATGAGGATGACTTTGAGGATATGGAGGATCATAGAGGAAAACAAACCACGGAATACAGAGAGGACAGGCCGGGCAAACGGATGTTCAATCGGCGTGCACTCTGTTCTCCGTGGTTAAAAAAGAAGCTCAGTCGCGCGGGCGCGCGCCCAAGTATCCGCGGCCAAGATAGCATCCAGGCCCGCGCCTGCAACGGAACGGTGTTGCCGCATGACCTGCTCAACAGTTTCCCAGATGGCGGGGAAGCTGCAACTCTTGCGCAGAAAGGCGGCGACGGCGACCTCGTTGGCGGCGTTCAGGACGGCCGGCAGGGTGCCGCCGGTCTCGCCGGCCCAGCGGGCGAGCTGGAGCGCGGGGAAGTCGTCCACCCGGGGCGCCTCGAAGTCGAGCTTGGCCAGTTTTGCGAAATCGAGGGGTGGCAGGGTATTCGGCACGCGTTCGGGCCAGGTGACGGCGTACTGGATGGGGAAGCACATGTCCGTGACCGAGAGCTGGGCGAGCACGGAGCTGTCGATGAACTCCACCATGGAATGCACGATCGACTGCGGGTGCACAATGACCTCAACCCGGGCCATCTCCACATCGAAGAGCCAGCGCGCCTCGATCATCTCCAGGCCCTTGTTGAAGAGCGTGGCGGAATCGACGGTGATCTTCGCGCCCATGTTCCAGGTGGGATGCTTGAGCGCCTGTTCGGGCGTCACTCCCGCGAGGCTGGCCACCGGCCACTTGCGAAAGGGTCCGCCGCTGGCCGTGAGGATCAGCCGGCGCACATCACCGGAATTGCGCCCCTCGAGACATTGAAAGATGGCGTTGTGCTCGCTGTCGACCGGCAGAACTTTCACCCCCTTGCGCCGGGCGGCGCCCATGACCGCTTCGCCGGCCATGACGAGGATCTCCTTGCTGGCCACGGCAATGTCCTTGCCCGCTTCGATGGCCGCGAGCGCCGGCCGCAGCCCGCCGGTGCCGACGATGGCGATGAGCACCAGATCGGCCTCGGGCAGCGTGGCCAGTTCCACCAGCCGCTCGACGCCTTCCGGCCCCGAGGAGATGGCGAGCTTCGCGCCGGGGAATTCTTGCCCAGCCTCGCGCAATTTTTCCTCATTGGAATGCGCCGACATGCCGACGATCTCCATGCGGTCCGGGATGTCGCGCGCCACCTTTCGCGCACTGACGCCGATCGAGCCTGTCGCTCCGAGAATGACAACGCGGCGTTTCCTCATGAGACGTCGAGGACGAAACGCAGGTAGAAGAAGAGCAACGGCGCCGTGAAAAGGATCGAGTCGATGAGATCCAGCGCCCCGCCGATGCCCGGCAGCAGATGGCCCGAATCCTTCACATCGCAACTGCGCTTGATGATCGATTCGCCGAGGTCGCCGATGATCGCCGCCAGGCCAAGGACAAGGCCCAGGATCACGGCATCCTTCTGGTGAAAATAGGAGAGCTGCTTCGGCATCAGCGCGACCATGCCGCAGGCGCCGCCGGTCGAGAACGCGAGCGCCCCGAAGAAGCCCTCCCACGTTTTCTTGGGCGAGATGTGCGGCACCATGAGGTGTTTGCCGATGACGGAGCCGGTGAGGTAGGCGCCCATGTCACTGAATTTCGTCACGAGAATGAGAAAAAGCACATACAAATGTCCGGTCACGTGTCCCCCGGCGTCCCGGGGCAGGACGTAGACGATCTTGGTCACGAAGGTGAACATCCAGATGACATAAAACAGCCCGAAGATCGTGTAGGCCATCGTCTCCAGCGGCGAAATGTCGCGGGTGTGCTGGAACATCTGCCGGGCGAAAACGACCAGCAAAAAGAAGAGCAGCGTGGCCACCTCGAAGTCGTAGGAATGCACCGGCCCGATGTGGCTGAAGTAGTAGAAGCTGCCCACCAGGAAAATGACCCCGCAGATCAACCCGATGATCTTGAAGTTCGGCAACTTCTTGTGATCGAGCATGGTGTAGTATTCCCACAGCCCGAGCATGGCCAGGGTGCCGATGAGGAAATGAAACCCGATCTCGTAGCCGGACAGGATGATCCAGAGAGCGACCGACCAAAGCACCACCGTCGAGCCGAAGCGGCGTAGAAAAACGAGGCGGTTGGGCGTCATGCAAATCGGCACGGACAGCGTGCCGGGCGGGGAGAATCGACAGCTACCCGCTCCTTGGCAAGCTCACTCTGAAAAAGGGCGGTTTTTCCCCGTGGGGGCCACCTGACCGTTGGGCCGCTAGTAAATCAGCGTCGGCGCGCTGAGGTGGATTTCCCCTTCGACCGGCTGGCGGGAGACGTTATCGAGCAGGAAGACCGAGTCCCATTTGATGGGGTAGTGGATCGAGCCATCATTGGCCCCGCCCCAGTGCGTCAGGGCCGATTGGACGGTGGGGGCAATGCTATGGGAGAGATGGGAGGAATGGGAAGCAGAGGACGGATGGGACGCATTCTTCCATGGCGCCTAGCTCTCCTCAGTCCGCGAAAGGCCGGTGCGCAGGTCCTCGTCAATCCGGGAGAAGGTCTCCTCGATTTGCTGGAGGCGCGCCAGCAGGGGCTCGTGCCGCTGGCCTTCGTCGGCGAGCTGTCCAGCACGGTCCTCGAGCGTGGGAGCAATGCCCGCATAGAAATGTTCGACCGCTGAGCGCAGGTGCGGATCGAGTGTCCCGAGGAGCGATGCGCGGTTTTCGGTAAAGTAGCGCCCAAAAACAGCGACGACATTTTGGCGGAGCAAAAACGCGAGGAGCAGCACGAACACCACGATGGCCCCGGCCAGCCCAAGGAGCACGCCGGAGAACCGCCCGGCGAGCGCCGCGCCCAGCGCCACCGCCAGGGCGCCGACCGCGGCAAACATCGGCAATTGCAGGGTGCGCACGGCGGCGGAGAACGCCTCCAGCAGGACACGCGAAACCTCCAGCGGCGTCACCAGCGCGACCAACACTTCCTCGAGGCTGGCGCGGGGAAAAACCGGCGGCTTGACGGCGGCGGCCTCCGGCAGAACCTCGCGAAGCTCGTGGAAATACTCCGCGGTGCTGGCCTGCAAATCGGCCTCGAGGACGGCCAGTTGATCGTGCAATTGCACCGCCAGTGAAGCGCGGGCCTGGGCTTCGATTTCCTGCGCCAGGTCGCGCGGCGAGAAAGCGCGCTTCCACAGCAGATCCAGTGGGCCGAGATGCTCCCGCAGCAAATCCTCGCCGCGGCGGCGGAGACCATCGGAACTTTGCGCCAGGGTCCAGAGCGCGCCGGCGACCTGCCGCTCCGACTGCTCCTCGCGCTCGGCGAGGTCTTCCCGCAGGCCGCGCACCTGCTCGCGTTTGCGCTCCAGGGCCTGCCGCTCGGCCCGCGGCTTGTTGACGATCTCCCGCAGGGCGGCCCGCGCCACTTCGTCGATCTCGCGCAGCCGCCCCCGGCGCGGCGCGGAGAAAATTACTTCGCCCTCGATCCAGCGGGTGAGCTTCTCGCGCCCGGCGCGGTCCGCCGTGGAGCCGATGAAGATCGGGCTCGCGTGGCCGAGATTTTTTAACATCGCCTGGCGCAGGCGCTTGACGGAATTCGCGCCCTCCTCGGAGGAAACGCGGTCACTTTGCCAGACGACGAAGACGAGCCGCTTGAGCACATCGCGACCGAGGCGCGAAAGGAAAGGCCACGCATCCACCGGCCCCGTCGCGGCACTGACCACGTAAAAGATGAGGTCGGCTTCGGTGAGATGCGGGTTCACCGCTTCAACCGGAATGCCGGCGGGAACCTCGACGGGGGTGAAGTCGCGCAGGAAAATGTGCGGGCGATAGAGCACGATGGCATCGTCCGAAAACACGTCGTCTCGCGCCTGGTCCGCATAGCGAAAGACCGCGATCTTCCCCACGGCGGCCGGCTCCGGCGCACCGCAGAAATCCCGCTCGAACAGCGTGTTCAGCAGCGTCGACTTTCCGCTGCCTCCCGGCCCCAGGGCCGCAAACGTGAAGTAGTCGCGCAGTCCTGCTTGCGCGGCGCGCAATGCTGCCTGGGTGCTTTCCGGCGAGCCCGCCTCGGCCGCCAGCCGCAGCAAGGAAAACAGCCCGGTGCCGACTTGCGCGCGGAGTTGGAAGTACGCGTCGCCGAGCATGCCACGCGCGCGCTGCGCCTACGGTTTGGCCGCGGGCGCCGGCGTCGCCGGGGCAGAAGTCGCGGGGGGTGTGGTGGAGGCGTCCGCCGTGGCCGGTTTCGCCGGCGGCTTGGGCGTGCCCTTCGGCTTGGGCGTGGCCGGATGGTCCATGGCGATCAGTTCGGACACGGTGACGAACTTGAAACCCTTGGCGATCAGCGCATCGAGCGTGGCCGGCATGGCGTCGACCGTGGTCTTGTGAATGTCGTGCGAGAGGGTGATCGAACCGCTCTGAGTCTGCTTGAGGATCTCGGCTTTCACGTGATCGGAGTTGCGGATTTTCCAGTCGAGGGGATCGACGTCCCAGAGGATGATCTTGTAACCCCAGGTGCCATTGGCCCAGGCGCGTTGCCGGGCGGTGAAGGCGCCATAGGGCGGGCGCATGAGCTTGGGCGTCACGCCGCAGGCCTGGACAATGGCATCGTGCGTTTTCTGGATTTCATTGCGCACCGCCTCGTCGCTCATCTTGGCGAGGTCGGGGTGCGACCACGAGTGGTTGCCGACTTCATGCCCCTCGGCGACGATCCGCTTGACGATGTCGGGGTACTCCGCCACGCACTGGCCCACGAAGAAGAAGGTCGCGTGAATCTTGCGCTCCTTGAGCATGTCCAGCAGGCGCGGGGTATTCGGACCGCTTGGGCCGTCGTCGAACGTAATCGCGACGTAGGGGCCGTCAACGTGGCAGGAGGAATAGGTGAACTTCGGGGTGCCGGAGGGAGCGGCGGGGGTGCTCGGCGCGGGCGTGGCCGCCACCGGGGCCGGTGTGGCCGGCACAGGGGTCGCCGGGGCGGGTGTGGCTTTCGCGGCGGCCGGGGCAGGCGTGGCCTTGGCCGTATTCGAAGCGGCACTGGCGCGGTGGGGCATAAGGGCGAACGCGGCGAGGGCGATGGCAGCCAGGCCGGCAATAACGGCGAGCGAAAGACGTTGCATGAGGTGGATTGTTTAACGCGGGATCACACTGCGGGAAAGAGCGATTAGGAAGGAATATAAGTTCTGGAAATTAGTCGAGCCGCAGAAACACAGATGACACTCGAGAATTAGAAACGTTCATCCAAAGACCTCTTTCCTCCCTTGCGCAAAGGAGTCGGACTTTAATATCCGGAGCTAGCCCACAAACCGCTCCAGGATCACGCCCAGCTTGCGCACCGTTTCCGGCGGCCAGTATTTGCGGTCGGTGATCAGCGCGGTGTCGAGGGCGCGGTGTTCGGGGTAATTGGGTTCAGTCGGAATCTGCGGGACCACGTGGGCGAGGATCTTTTTCGCCGCGACAGCATTGGCGTGCAGATGCGCGACCACGGCATCGGCGGTGACCGGTTCCTCGTCCACTTTCCAGCAATCGTAATCGGTGATCATGGCCATCGTGGCGACGGCGATCTCCGCTTCGCGAGCGAGGCGGATTTCACCGAGATTGGTCATGCCGATGACGTCGAAGCCCAGCTTGCGGTGCGTCTCGGATTCGGCGCGGGTGGAAAAGGCGGGGCCGTCCATATTGACGTAGGTACCGCCGTTGTGGACCGGCAAGTGGAACTCGCGGGCGGCATTGGCGATCAACTGGCGCAGCGGCGCGCAAGTCGGGTCGGCGAAGCTGACATGGGCCGCAATGCCATTTCCGAAAAAGGTGTGCGCGGGCCCCTGGCTGGTGCGGTCGAAAAACTGCGAGGGCAGCACAATGTGCCGGGGCTCATATTTTTCCTGCAACGAGCCGACCGCGGTGACGCAGAGCAGCCAGCGGACATTGAGCGAACGCAGCGCGTAGAGGTTCGCGCGGTGGTTCAACTCATGCGGCAGAATGCGGTGCCCGCGCCCGTGCCGCGGGAGAAAGTAGACCTGCCGACCACCGAGTTGTCCGCCCATGATGACATCCGAAGGCGCACCAAACGGCGTGTCGATGGCGTGCTCGGTCACGTCCGTGATCCCGTCGATCTGATAGAGGCCGCTGCCCCCGATAATGCCAATGGCTGGTGATGTCATTGCGTAATGTTTGAGGTTTGAGGTTTGATGTTCGATTTGGCACCCGGGGACAACCGCTAATTTCGGCAGCAGCTCCAATTCCCAATCAAACCTCAAACATTAAGATTCAAACATCCCGCCTAGTGCTCCCCGTTCGCCCCGTTCTCCGACAGCGCGGCGAAGTCCCGTTTCAAGGCGGCGACGAATTCCTTCTGCGCGGGGGAGCGCGCGCGGTTGCGCTTGGTCAGCACGCCCAGCGGGCGCGACATCTTCGGTCCCTCGACTTCCAGCGCCATGAGCACGCCGCTCTCCACTTCCTGGCGCACGGTGTTGCGCGGCACGATGGAAACGCCGCTCTCGATTTCCACGGCGCGCTTCACGGTCTCGATATTGTCGAACTCCATGGCGTGCTCGATCTGGACCGAATGATCGCGGAAATGGCGGTCGATGACTTTGCGCGTGGGCAGGTCCGGCTCGAAGGCGATGAATTTTTCCCCATTCAGTTCCTCGATCTTGATCCGCTTGCGGCCGGCCAGGGCGTGGTTCGGGTGGCAGATGAGGACGAGCTTGTCCTCGCTGAAGATCTCGATCTGGAGGCCGTTGCGCTTTGTGGGAAAAGCGACCAGGCCGATATCCACATCCCCCGCCAGCACCTGGGAATAGACTTGCTGCGAACGCCGGTACTCGACGTGCAACTCGACGTCGGGAAATTTCTCGCGGAAGGACTTCAAGTGCGGCGGCAACTCATGCAGGCCGATGCTGTAGATGGCGGCGATGCGCAGTTCGCCGGCGATGACGTCGCGCAACTCGTGCAGGCGGTGGTCGAGATTGTTGTAGACCTCCAGAATCTCGCGGCTGGCCTCGAGGAAGGCAGTGCCCTCCGCGGTGAGGGCGAAATTGCGTCGCCCGCGTTCCACGAGTGTGACTTGAAACTTGTTTTCCAACGCGCGAATCTGCTGGCTGACGGCGCTCTGCGTAATCGAGTTGAGAACGGCGGCCTTGGAAAAGCTGCCCGTCTCTGCGAGGTCGCAAAAAACTTTAAACGTGTCGATATACATAACAACGCTTCATAATCGGATAAGCTCCCCTAATCCGCATGTCAACCACCCTGATTTCACTTAATGAACACAATCGCTGATAACCTCGTGGCCGTGCGGGGGGTGATTAGCGAGGCTGCAACACGGGCGGGGCGGCAGGAGGAAGAGATTGAGCTGGTGGCCGTGTCAAAAACCCATCCACCGGATGCGGTGATCGAGGCCCTGGAAGCGGGACAATTCCTCTTCGGCGAGAGCCGGGTGCAGGAGGCGAGGGCGAAAATCCCGATTCTGCCCGGACGCGCGCGCTGGCATTTCATCGGCCATTTGCAGCGGAACAAGATCCGCCAGGCGCTGGCGTTGGGCTTTGAGCTGCTCCATGGGATTGATTCCCTGGAGACAGCGCGCGATCTGAACCGGATCGCGGATGAGGCCGGGATGTTTCCCAAGCTGCTGCTGGAAGTGAACGTGGCGGGGGAATCGAGCAAGTTTGGCTTTTCGCCGGCGAAGCTGCGTGCGCAACTCGAGGAGTTGCTGGCGCTGGAGCGGCTGCAAATCGAGGGGCTGATGACGATCGCGCCCTTTGCGCCGGAGGCGGAGGCTTCGCGGCCGCACTTCGTCGCCTTGCGGGAGTTGCGCGACCAGGTGCAGACGGAGTTTTGCCTGCCACTCCCGCGTCTTTCGATGGGGATGAGCGGCGACTACGCGGTGGCGATCGAGGAAGGCGCCACGCTGGTGCGGGTGGGCACGGCGATCTTCGGCACGCGCAGTGGGAAAGCTTGGAAACCGGCGGCGGAAGGGGCAACCTTCGACGACTGACCCCATGCCCCGGCTCACTCCGACCAATATCCAGGCCATCGGCACCGAGCTCGCCATCGCGTGGAGCGACGGCTCGGAATCGTATCTGCCCTTCGAGGCGTTGCGGCGGGCGTGCCCCTGCGCGGCGTGCGGTGGCGAGCCGGATGTGCTCGGGCGGGTGCTGCGCCCAGAGGTGACCTACACGCCGGAAAGCTTTGTTTTAAAAGGGTTCGCCGTCGTCGGTGGGTATGCGGTCCAGCCGGCGTGGGCCGATGGACATGGCACGGGGCTCTACACTTTTCCGTATTTGCAACGTCTCGCCGCCGAGGCCGCTTCCGGGCAAATGCCATGACCCGCGCGGCCAAGCTTTGCCTGCTCGGTGCGGTGTTTGCCCTCTGCGGCGCCGCAGCGCTTTTCCAGAGCGCGCTGGAGCGGCGCTGGCGCACGACCCCGCCGGCCGAGCTGTACCACGTGGTATCGCAGCAGCTTGCGTCCTTCCGGGCCGATGACTATCCCGGCGCCTATCGCAATGTCTCGATGGGGTTCCAGGAAAAATTCGACCTCGAGGCGTTCGCCGATCTCGCGCGGACCGACTATCCGGCACTGTTGCGAGCCACGCGCGTCGAGTTTGGGCAGACGCGATTCCATGGCCGGAATGCGTTTTTGTCCGCCTACTTCGTCATGCCCGAAGGGGACATTGTCCCGTGCGTTTACAATCTCGTCCGCGAGGAGGACGCGTGGAAGATCGACAGCGTCCGCGTGCTCCCGCGCTGGCCATCGAACCGGCGGCTGGGTGGGGTGCGGGCGTGAACACCGCGTCATCCTGAGCGGAGTGATCCCGCGTCAGCCGGAGAATGCAGTCGAAGGACCCCGTCGAACAACCAGCGATGTCCATGGTAGAGCGACGGGGTCCTTCGACTCCGCTGCGCTCCGCTCAGGATGACACGCAAGGAGGAATCGTCGCCCGAAGTACACGCGCGTCGGGTGAGAGCGGGCGAAGTTCGCGATCCGTGGCCGTGGCGGGGAGCAGGAAAAAGGCGCCGCGCTCGAAGGTCCGGCCGGCGCATTCCACGCGGCCATCGACGACCGCGAAGATCGCGAAGCTGGAGCCGTTGCTCACGCGCGGGCCATCGAGTGCCCAGCGTTCGACGCAAAACTCCGCGCAGTCGACGAGGACGTCACCCTGCGGCTCGACGATGGCGGGCTCGACGTCGTCGAAATTGATCGAGGCCATGGACTCCGCGATGTGCAGTTCGCGCGGTTTGCCGTCGAGGCCGAGCCGGTTCCAATCGAACACGCGATAAGTCGTGTCGCTATTCTGCTGCACCTCGACGATGAGATTGCCCGCGCCAATGGCGTGCACTCGACCGCTGGGGATGAACATCGCGTCGCCCGCCTTGATCGGAAAACTGTGGATCTGCGCGGCGACCTGGCCCTCGTGCAGTGCGTGCTCGAAGGACACACGATCCACGCCGCGCTTCAAGCCCGCGTAGAGATCGCTGTCGAGCGAAGCATCGAGCAGGTACCACATCTCCGTCTTCGGCTCGCCGTGCAAACGCGAGGCCACCTCCGCCGGCGGATGCACCTGCACGGAAAGCCGCTCCTGCGCGTCGAGGATTTTCAAAAGCAGCGGGAAGCGCTCGGTGTCCGGCAGGGCCGTCCCGAAAATCTCTGCGCGGCGCTCGACCCACAATTCGTGCAGGGTAAAGCCGCGCAACGGCCCCTCGTGCACCACGCTCTGCGCCTCTTCGCGGTCGACCAGTTCCCACGCCTCACCGATGCGCACGCTCGGCGGGAGATGTTTGCCCAACATGGTCTCGAGGCGGCGTCCGCCCCAGACGCGTTCCATGAAAAGCGGTTCGAAAACGAGAGGGTGATCCATGTTGATAGGGCTGATTCGAGGTTCGGAGGTACGATGGCCGTTGCGCGAGCAAAATACGCGCGGCGCTTTGGGTTTCCAGTTTCTGGTTTCTGGTTCTCCCATTCGCACACGGGTGACGATGGCTTCGGATGACCGGAGCCGAGCGAAGCGAGACGCCCATGGCGCAACGGGGGCAAACCAGAAACCAAAAACCAGAAACGAACTCCGCCCAGCCCGCTTCCTGCTTTCCTGTATTGAAAGCGCGCTCAATCCAGTTACTATCCCCTCCAATGGCCCGCGCCCAGGAAACCCATTCCCATCCCCTGCACGAAGTCCTCAGCCTCGTGTTTCTCGGTTTCGGCACTCTTCTCTACCTCGCGTTGATCTCCTACGCACCGACCGATGTGCCGAGCTGGTTCCCGCTGAGCAGCTTCGCTTCGCCGCGCGGACCGGTGCTCAATTTCGTGGGCCGCTCCGGTGCCATCGTGGCGTGCAGCAGCTATGCTTTTCTTGGCGCAGCTTCGTATTTGCTCGCGGCGCTGCTGCTCGGCTACGGCGGCGCCAAGCTGCTCAACCCGGAGATGCGTCTCACCTCCCGGGCGTGGTGGAGCATTGCCTTTGTCGCCTCGGGCGCGTGCCTCGCGCACCTGTTACCCTGGTCGGTGCTCGACATGGAACGGCTGAACATCGCCGGTCCCGGCGGCTGGGTCGGGAAATGGATCGGTGGCATGTTGCTCAAGAATCTGCTCGGCACTGTTGGGTCGGTCATTGTGCTGCTGACCGTTTACGTTTCGAGCCTCATCCTGCTCACCGGCCTGCACCCGATCGGCGCCGCCCGGCAGATCGCGGGCTGGCCTTCAGCTTACCTGGAAAGGTATCGCGCGCGGAAGATGGCCAAGGCAGATGAGAAGGAACGCCTCCAGCTCGAATCGGAACGGCTCGAACGCAACCGGAAGAAACTGGAAAAGACGCTCGCGAAGCGCGGCTCGATCCCGGTCGATGCCATCGCCGAGCCCGTCGCGCCCTCCGTCGCCGAGCTCTTCACCGAGCCCGACCCAGTCCGCCCGGAGCCCCAGATCATCGACAGTTCCCTGCCGCCACCGCCCAAGCGCAAGGACAAGAAGGACAAGTTTCAGCCGCTCACCTCTCTCTCCTGCGAAAACTACGAACTCCCCTCGCTCGATCTGCTCGACCCCGTCGAGGTCGGCGATCGCCAGGCTGCCGATCCGGCGGAGCTGCTCGCCGTTCAGGACATGGTCATCGACACGCTGGCGCAGTTTGGCATCAGCGTCTCGCGCGGCGACATCACGCGCGGACCCACCATCACCCGCTACGAAGTCTACCCGGCCAAAGGCGTGCGCGTGGACAAGATCGTGAGCCTCGAACGCGACATCGCCCGCGCCACCCGCGCCGAGCGCATCAATATCCTCGCCCCTATTCCCGGCAAGGACACCGTGGGCATCGAGATCGCCAATTCCAAGAAGCAGAAGGTCACGCTGCGCGAACTGCTGGAAAACGACGACTTCCAAAATGCGAAGGCGAAGATCCCGATTGCCCTCGGCAAGGACGTGTATGGCAAGACGATCATCGCCGATCTCGCCGCCATGCCGCACGGCCTCGTGGCCGGCACCACCGGTTCCGGCAAGAGCGTCTGCATCAATGCGATCATCGCCTCGATCCTCTATCGTTTCACGCCCGAGGACCTGCGCTTCATCATGATCGACCCGAAGGTCGTGGAGATGCAGATCTACAACTCGCTGCCGCATCTCGTCGTGCCGGTCGTGACCGATCCCAAGAAGGTGCTGCTCGCCCTGCGCTGGGCGATCGACGAGATGGAAAAGCGCTACGCCATTTTCGCCAAGACCGGCGTGCGCAATATCAACAGCTTCAATGACCGCCCGCTGCCGAAATCGCAGGCGGAGCTGGATGCCATCGCCGAGGCGAAGGCCGCGGCCATGCCGGAGCTTCCGCTGGATGAAGAACCCATCGATCCCGAATCGCTGAGCAGCGAGGAGCGCATCGAGAAGATGACCACCATCAAGGTGCAGCGCGACACCGAGCTGATCATTCCCGATCGCATGCCCTACATCGTGATCATCGTGGACGAGCTGGCCGACCTCATGCAGACCGCGCCGGCCGACGTGGAAAGTGCCATCGCCCGCATCACGCAGAAGGCGCGCGCCGCGGGCATCCACATGATCATTGCCACGCAGACGCCGCGCGCCGACGTCATCACCGGCGTGATCAAGGCCAACGTCCCCTGCCGCATCGCCTTCCAGGTCGCCTCGGCCCTCGATTCCCGCGTCATCCTCGACGAAAACGGCGCGGAACGCCTGCTCGGCCAGGGCGACATGCTCTATCGTCCGCCCGGCACCTCCCGGCTCATTCGCGCCCAGGGCGTGCTCGTCACGGACGAAGAAATCCGCCAGGTGGTCGAACACGCCTCCAAACAGAGTGAACCGGCGTTTGAATCCTCGATCCACGAACGCCTCCAGGGCTCCGGCACCGGCGACGAAGAGGAAGAAGTGAGCGACGAGGATGAGGAACTGGTGGAAAAGTGCATCGAAGTGATGCGCCAGGAAAAAAAGGCTTCCACCTCGCTTTTCCAGCGCCGCCTGCGTCTCGGTTATACCCGGGCCGCGCGCATTCTTGACATCCTTGAACTGCGCGGTTACGTGGGTGCCGGCGAAGGGGCCAAGCCGCGCGAAATTCTTGTCGATCTCGACGCGGTCGAGTAGTTCCCAGCCACCGGTGCGCAACCTCCCGGCGCACCAGCGGGCCGCTCCGGCGGCTCAACGAGTTTTATGGTAAAACGGATCGTCCCATCGTCTTCACAAGCAGTTGCCGGGGTGGCCTTCAGGGCCGCCCGGGGAAATCATGTCTATGTCTGGAAAATCGGCACATTCGTGCTAAACATTCCGTCCCGCGGAAGATTGAACCCCGCGTGATATGGTCGAATCCGTAGGCAAAAAACTCAATCAGGCCCGCGTCAAACGCGGCCTGACGATCGATGAAGCGGCGCACGCCACCAAGCTGCGGCCGGACAAGATCGCTGCGCTCGAGAGCGACGACTACTCCCGCTTCGCCAACAATATCTACGCCAAAGGGTTCCTGCAGATTTACGCCCGGTTCCTGAATGTGGATGTGAGTGACTTCTCGCGCACCCTGGACAACTCGAATCCGATCAGCGTCAGCGACTATCAATACCTGAGTAACGCACCGACTCCGCGCCGCGAAACGACCCAGGTCAGCCGCGAGGAACGC
>Ga0206912_1124_pt1 | contig 18175 bp, 12 predicted proteins | sample Alteio_BWOrgHeat_75_FD_152933 | JGI IMG/M metagenome (GOLD analysis project Ga0206912, IMG submission 152933) | Enriched cells from forest soil in Barre Woods Harvard Forest LTER site, Petersham, Massachusetts, United States -... | ecosystem: Environmental > Terrestrial > Soil > Temperate forest >... | reverse complement strand
CAATCAAAGGGGGTAGATTATTTTCTTTATGTAAAAAAAGTTCTAACTGTCCTATGGCATCCAAGCTTTCGAAAGAAATTATTTATTCCGCGTGATGCCTTTGGTAGACGGTGTTGACTACGGGGATTTTCTTCATCATGCGCTCAAAGTATTGATAAAGCCAATTCACTGTCCAACCATTGATGGTTAGCCCTATGGGGGTATGGTAGAAAATTATTGGATCTATAAAATATGGTATTGGCCTCAGGACAAAGAGGTAAGAAACAAGATGAGGGGTAAAATGGTAAAAGGAAAAAGAAACTATCATGATTTAGATCACCTAGCTGGAACCTGGCCTCAACATGATGTCGATGTATTCAAATCAAATATTGAATCCTTAGAAAAGATCGATGAAGAGATTTGGGAGGCAGCGCTTGAAAAGTCGGAAGATGTATTGAAGAACAAGAAAAAAAGCGGGAAAGCTGATCCACCTAACCCATTTTAGACGAGTAAGATCTAATGAGAGCGCTATTTTTAGGTTTTGTTATTTCAAAACTCTTGAATAAGAATGTGAGATGTGATATAGCTATTAAAGAGGTCTATAATAACGAGTGCTTTTAGGGAATGCTGTTAAACAACTCTTTAATAAGGTAACAGATGACAAGAAGTGGCCAGTATATCACTCAAATAACTGGATACAAAGCTTTTATCCCAAAAAACTTACCTCCAAATCCGCCTATTCAGTATGATGATGAATTAAATCGATTGTTATCCGATGCCAATATCGCGATAGGCCGTTTAGACACTATCACCTACTTTTTACCCAATATTGAACACATTTTAGGGATGTATGTTCGCAAAGAGGCCCTGTTGAGCTCACAGATCGAAGGGACTCAGGCTTCATTGGAAAATATTTTCGAATATGAAAGCCATATGGCAATACGCAACATCCATGATGTGGAAGAGGTAGTAAATTACATAAAAGCTCTAAACCACGGCTTGCTTCGACTTGAACATTTTCCTATGGGTATCCGTTTGATCAAAGAGATTCATCAGATTCTTCTTTCAGGAACAAGAGGGATGGAAAAAACACCGGGAGAATTTAAGAAATCGCAGAATTGGATTGGACCACAAGGAGCTAATTTAAACCACGCTACCTTTGTGCCCCCTCCACCCAATGAAAGCTTGGATGCCATAGGACAGTTAGAACTTTTTTTACATAAAGAAAATAATCTACCCCCTTTGATTGCTTGTGCTTTGATCCATTACCAATTTGAGACCATTCATCCCTTTCTAGATGGCAACGGAAGAGTGGGGCGTTTATTGATTACTTTCTACTTATGCTGGAAAAAAATATTGCAGAAACCATTGCTTTATCTAAGTTATTATTTAAAAATGCACCGCCAAGAATATTATGACCGTTTAAATTTGGTTAGAACTCAAGGTGATTATGAACAGTGGATCAAATTTTTTCTTAAAGGGGTCATTTGGACGTCTGAATCAGCACTCGAGACTGTAAAATGGATTTTGAATTTAGCCGAAAAGCACAAACGCGTTTTGTTGGAAAATAAGGTGGCGTCCCCCTTAGCGATTGCTTTGTTGGATTATCTGTTTGCTCACCCAATGGTCACCATCAAGGATCTCTCAGAGCAGTTCAAAGTGACCTACCCTACAGCCAAAGCACTCATCCTTCCTTTTGAAAAATGCGGGATTTTGCGCGAGATCACAGGGAAAAAACGCGATAAGCTCTATTGTTATTGGGAGTATCTATCCTATCTTTCTGAAGGGACGAAGCCAATTTGAGGCCTGGACTATCTGGAAGCGGAAAGCTATAATGGCTCCTTATGCTTGCGACGACCTTCAGCAACCGCATCGAACTATTGTACGAGCAACTGAAAAGTAGCCTGTATGGCGAGAGCGCGCCCTTTGCACGGCGGCTGATCGTGGTCCCTAGTCCTCCCCTTAAGACATGGCTGATGCTTCAATTGGCAAAGGATCCGCAATTGGGAATCGCCGCAGGCCTTGAGATCGGCTATCTGGATGATACACTCCATAAATTGAAAAATCTTTTTGGTCGAGGGAGTAGCGAGGTGCTGCCAACGCATCTCGAGCTTGCCTTGGGCGTCGAATGGGAAATCCGAAAGTGTTACCAAGAAGAGGATGATGTTTGGCAACCTTTACGCCAGTATATTGGTGCGATCGGCACGCGCAAAGGGGAACGGCGCCTGACCGCCCTGTCAGAAAAACTAGCCCACCTCTTCTTGAAATATGGAAAATTTGGAGCAACGCTTTTAAAAGAATGGGAGACTCAAGCTTATCAGGGATGGCAACAGATGCTTTGGCAGCGTTTGTTTGTAAAAACGCCCTGGACAACGCCCTATCGGGAGTTTTCTAAACCATTAGAACCCATAGATGTAAATAATTTGTCCTTGCATGTGTTCTCCCTCAGTTTTCTTCCCAAGCTCTATTTCAATTTTCTTAGCGGTGTGGCAGAGCAGGTGCCTGTTCAGTTTTACCTTCTTTCTCCTTGCGAAGTGTTTTGGAGCGATACGCTTTCTCCTCGCCAAAGATCCCTCCTCACACGCCATATCGAGCTAGAACAATACCTCAAGGAATGCAACCCGCTTTTAGCTAACTTTGGGCGCGTCGGCCGCGAAATGGCAAAGCAGATCGAAGAGAGCTACGCCATCGCCAATGAAGAATATGCCGAAATCCCACGGAATTCGATTCTAGACTGTATCCAAGACGATATGCTGCGCTTGGAAAACGCCGCTACTAAACAAAAAACAGCTTTTACCGGGGACTCCTCCATTCAAGTCCACAGTGCCCCTACGCTTATGCGTGAAGTGGAGGTTTTGCGTGACCGCCTCTTGCACCTCTTAGACCGACATCGCAGCGAACTATTTCCCCATGAGATCATCGTCATGGCGCCGAACATCATGGATTATGAGCCCTTTATCAAAGCCGTTTTTCCAGCCCACAAAGGATTAGAAGCGCAAATCATGGACGTTCGCGCTTCCACCCAAAACAGCACCATCCAGGGCTTTCTCCAACTGATCGAGCTCTCTTCAAGCCGCTGGGACGCCTCCACACTGCTCACGCTCTTTGAAAACCCCGTCTTTCTGCTCAAACAAAAATTGAGCGTCGAAGATCTTGCGAAATGGCGGGAGTGGATTAAAGATTGCGCCATTCGCTGGGGTATCGACAGGGATCATCGCACTGAACTCCTCGGACATGGGGCGGCGAGCCCAGGAACGTGGGAATTTGGCTTCGAGCGGTTAATGGCGGGTTTAATTATGGATCAAACGGCAACCGAAGAGATTGCCCCCTACCCCAAGATTCAAACAACCGACAGCGAACTCCTCGGCAAATTGATTCATTTGGTGAAGCAGTTGCAAAAGGACTTGCACCCTCTGATGGCTAACGTTTCTTTTACCCTCCACGAGTGGTCCAAAACCCTACAGGGCCTTTTACAATCCTATCTGGATGCAAAAGAAGGCGAAGTGCTGACCCGTTTTTTCAATTCGTTGCGCCAGGCTTCTAAGCGGCTACCCAAAGCAACCTTCAGCTTCCCTAGCATCCGCAAACATCTCCAAGCATCTCTCGAACAAGCCAACGCGACGTATCGAGAAACGCATCTGCATGCGATCAAATTTTGTTCCCTTCTTCCTATGCGCACTCTTCCAGCCAAGGTAATCGTTCTTTTAGGAATGCAAGAGGGTGCTTTCCCAAGGCAAGAACCCATATTTTCTCTGAACCTAATGCAAGCGCGTTGCGACTACTCCCCCTCTCAAGTTGATTTAGACCGCTACGCCTTTCTTGAAGCCCTACTTTCTGCGCGCCAATACTTTTTGTTAAGCTACATGAGTCGCAATGCCGATGATTTTAAGGAACTGCCTCCTGCCTTACTTGTCACCGAACTATTGAATTATTTAGATAGCGGATATACCGTAGACGATCAGCTGCCCTCAAAGCGACTGACACACCAGCATCCCCTCAACGGCTTCCACGCCAGCTATTTTGCAAAAGAAGCCATTTGCCCTAGTTATTCAGCCGAATACTATGCCGCTGCTTGTGCCTATTATCAAATAAAAAAGCCCCCACATCGCCTTTTTGAGTCATTTTCCGTTGCGCATGCACACGAAGAAGAAGCGATGACTCTACAACTGCAAGACCTACTGGCTTTTGCGAAGGACCCCTTTAAAGCCTTTTTTAACAAGCGCCTTGGCATTTACTTGCGCTCCGAGAACGATTGTGAACTCCCCATTGAAGATCCTTTCCTCCTCAACCGTTTGCAATTCTATAAACTCAGGTCTTTAGCCCTTGGATTGCCGGCAGAAAAGGCTTTGAATCGAGCTGAACAACAAGGATTTCTTCCGCCCGCCTTGTTTAGGGACGCCGAACGCTTACGCTTAGAAGAAGAGATCTCAGAGCTCAAACTGAATTGTCAGCTCCTGCAGATTAAACTAGAAGAATCGATCACTATTGAATTTTCAGACAGGCATGAAAAGGCCTCACAGGATCCTTCAGGCAATTGGAAACTTCCTGCTTTGCAAGTCGAAAACACTCCCATTAAAATACAGGGAACTATTTCCGACATCAATCCCAAAGGGCTAATTCTGCATGCAGAAAAAAAGCTTCCTGCTCTTGTGAAGGCCTGGCCGCAATTTTTGGCTTTTCTTGCCCTTGTTGAGAAGCATCAGCTTGCCTTTGAACCCAATTTAATCCTGCTCAAATCGGGTGACATTCTTCCTCCTTTTGAACATTCACAACATCTACTGAAGCAGTATATCGACATCTACCGCATCGGGCTTGCCAACGGTTGCCCTCTTCTACCTGAGTGGGTGGAGCATTTTTTCAAATCAACAGAGGAGCAGTTGTCAGTTAAGCTAAAAGAGCAGACTAGGACTTACAGCGAGTGTGCGCTTTTTCAAAGACGAGGGATGGATTTGCCTAACGCTGCCGAATGGATGACCCATGCTAAAAACATTTACGGACCTCTTTATGCCCGGCTTTAACGTCCTCGATCGCACGCATAACATCCATCGAAACCATCTCTTAGAAGCCTCCGCTGGGACAGGCAAGACCTATGCCATTGAGAATATCGTCCTGCGATTACTTGTGGAACCCTGCCCACATACCGGTCAGCCTCTCGCGCTCGATCAAATTCTCGTGATGACCTTTACAAAAGCGGCTGTGAGGGATTTGAAGGTGCGCATCCGCCAAAACCTGTGCATGGGAAATGAAAATGATCGCAACCGGTTAGATCATGCGCTCTTTTGCTATGATCAAGCTCAAATCTTCACCATCCATAGCTTTTGTTACCGCATGCTCAATCAATTCCTCTTCGAAGGGGGCCTAAGCTTGGATGTGAAAGGCGGCGAAGATACTCTGCCGACAGACCTGATGCGCCAGGTGATGCATGCTTACTTTCACACCCATGTCACGCGGGAACACTATAGCCCAAATCAATTGCGTCTTCTAACCGCTAAATTTGACCACGACCAAATAAGGATAGAAGATGCGCTGTTGGAACTCCTGAAATATCGCCCAGAGATCATCAGTCCTAGCAGTTTTAAAGACGCCTTTTATCAATTTCAAACATGTCTTAAAGGGTATGGAAGAATTGAGGGAGAAAAGTTACTCTCCGATTATCACTTGTTGGTTCCTGTCTTAAACAAAATCGAAGGAGATGTGGAAGCTGCGATCCAGCGCTTTGCAAAACTCATCCAAGGGCCAATTGAGGCAGACGATTTTGATCGCCTTCTTCCCGACTGGTCCCTTATCTCCGCTATTTATTCACCTGAAAAACGCCATAAGCGCAAAAAATTCGATGCTTCGCAACTCCATTATGCCACCCTAATTCACGATCTCGACAGCATCGTGAAGCCTACCGCGGATCCCGATAGCATCCTGTTGCAGATTGCAGCAGCATGTCAAAAGAACTTAAAACAGTTCCTTAACGACGAAGAACTCATGGGGCACGATGACACGCTCTTGGCCATGCAGAGGGCTGTTCAACATGTTCCCTTTGCCCACAATGTGCGTCAGCAATATAAAGCCGTCATCGTCGACGAGTTTCAAGATACCGATCCGATCCAGTGGGAGATCATCCGCACCCTCTTTCTTTCAGAGCAGTGGCCGGGCTACTTATATCTCGTGGGCGACCCCAAGCAATCGATCTACGCTTTTCGCAATGCCGACATCTACACTTACCTAGACGCAGCCCGTGCGCTCGGAGAGGATGCTAAGGCGACTTTGGATACTAACTTTCGCTCGCAACCAGCCCTTGTCGAAGCCCTCAACACACTATTTGGAGCGATCCCCCACTTGATTGAACTTCCTAAGATCAAGGCGTCCATTCCTTATCTCAAAGTAAAAGCGGGCATTAAAGAGGCTCCAGGCGACCCCTCCCACTGCTTGCAGTTGTGGCGTTTTAATAAGGAAAGGGAAATCTATCCTAGCGTCGCTCATGAAATTCATCGCCTAATACAGGATCTAGTCCCTGCAGAGGCAATAGCGATCCTCGTGAGCGACCGGCATCAAGGTAAAGCCATCCTGCAAGAGCTCACTAAATGGAATATTCCAGCCGCCTATCAAAGGCTCGATCCACTCGCCACGTCGCCTGCCTTGAAGGTACTGCGCGATTTGCTGGCAGGCGTGATGACGCCTCGCCACGAAAGTACCCTTAAAACGGCACTAGCAGGCCCATTGATCGCTTGGAACTGTGAGCAAATTCTCGCTTTAGAAGACCCTGCTCTTTATGAAAAGGTGCTGGTCGACTTTTTCACTCTAAGGGGTATTCTTTATACCCAAGGGTTTGCTCCATTTTGGCAACTCCTTCTACATAGGCGTCTTGGGAATGATCTACAGACGATCGAGGAAAGGCTTCTCTCTCGAGAAGGAGGCTTAGAGTTGCGACGCGATTGCTTGCATCTCGTTGAGCTCCTGATAGCCCATCAAAGTCAACGCCAAGCCTCTCCTGAGGCCCTGTTGAAATTTCTGGAAAACTTTTCACAGGATGAGCAAAAACGCAGGATGGAAACCGATCAGAAGGCTGTGCAAATATTAACCATCCATTCTAGCAAGGGTTTGGAGTTCGATAGCGTCTTTGTCCTAGGATTATGTCGTCCTATGAAGTATGCGAAGCGGGTGTTCCCAAATCCCACCGGAGAGACTCTACACCCACTCGACGAGCAAAATCCCCTCTACCAAGCGCACATTCAGGAACTCGAAGCAGAAAAAATGCGTCAGCTGTATGTCGCTCTGACACGCGCTAAAACGAAACTCTACGTCTGCTTTTTAGAGGGTGGCAAAGAATCTTCTGCATTTGATTTATTTCTTCAAAAACTCGATCGACCTCTCGAGGCTTTGAATAGCGCACAGATTCTTCTTCAGACGAAAGCGGAGGCGATTTCGGTCACGCCACTACCTCCTCCTGTGGCGCCCATTCTCTATCCACCCAAGCAGATCGATATCGCCGTGACAAAGGCGCACATGTTTTCTTATTCCTCCTTATCGAAAGGCCATTCTGCTGTTCAAATGCCTAGCCAAGACTCCCCTCATGACTTTAATGAAACCAGCAAAACCGTCCATACAATGCCTTCAGGAGCGGCCATTGGCAATCTTTTGCATGCGATTTATGAAGTCATTCCCTTAGATAAAGCAGAGAAGGCCAAAGAACCATTTGATTTGTTGCCCTTGATCAAGCCTTTTATGGAAGGATCGGAATTCGCCAGCTGGCAAATGGTCATTGCTGAGACGGTCTACAATTCACTTAAAACCCCTCTCCCTTTCAAAACGGGTTTCGCACCTTTGGCGACTGTCAATCCCTCTTCCCTTTATCGCGAGACGGAGTTTATGTTTCCCTGGGAGCAAGCCCTGCAACTGCCCTCGATTGAATCGCAAGCGGGATTTATCAAAGGAGTCATCGACTTTATCTTTGAACATGAGGGTTTCTACTACCTTGTGGATTGGAAGAGCAATTGGCTGGGGCCTACCAGGGAATACTACCAGCAACAATTCTTGCAGCAAGCGATGGAGGATAATGGCTACATTCTCCAAGCCCATGTCTACAAAGAGGCGTTGCGCCGTTATCTCGCAGTCGTCGATGCGCGTCCCTTTGAAGAGATCTTTGGGGGGATGTTTTACCTCTTTGTCCGTGGATTAGATGCTCAAACGAATGACCAGAATGGAATCTACATGGTGGAACATGATCGATGAAGCGCTAGCCGAATTTATCTTAAAAAAAGGCTCTTCCCAAGAAGCTCTTTTGCTGCTTAGCCATCTTTCAAAAGCTACACGCGCAGGCCACCTCTGCATTTCCTATGACGATGGCTTGATCACCCCTTCTATTGAAGAGCTTTGGAACACTAGCGAAAAGCCACTGACTGCAGAGGAAATGCAAAACATGCAGAAGCAGATGTTAGATGGCTTCAAACAACTGCCTGAGCATCCCGCTCTACGGCGCGAAGGCCATCGCCTCTACTTCCAGCTCTACTGGAATCTGGAACAACGCTTTATCGAACGCTATCGCAGTTTGCGTGTCACCCCTCCTTCTATCCCGATCGTTGCGCCAGAAAGGGTGGAAAATTTATTGCCGGAACAGCTCCATGTCGTTAAACATGTCTGTGAGAATGCGCTGACTCTGCTTTGTGGAGGACCAGGAACTGGTAAAACCTATACGGCGGGTCAGATGATCCACCATTTGCGTGCTTTGATCCCTCGCATGGCCCTCGCGGCCCCTACCGGCAAAGCCGCGGCTAACCTGCAAAAGAGCCTGGAGAAGGCTTTGTCAGCGGATGTCCCCAAAGTCCAAACCCTCCATGCCTTGCTCTATGGAAAATCCTCACTCCCTTACGATCTCATCCTTGTGGATGAAAGTTCGATGATCGATGTCCATCTCATGGTGCGCCTTCTAGAAAGTTTGACGCCTGGCGCAAGACTCGTGTTGATTGGCGATCCCCATCAACTTCCCCCTGTGGAGGCAGGTGGATTATTTTCCGATATCACCCGCTATGAGCAATCACTTCCAGACAGCCGCGTATGCACTTTAAATACGTGTATGCGCACGGATCTACAATCCATCATTACCTTCGCAAAACATATTCTCGACGGCCATGCGAAAGATGCCTGGCAGATGATCCGACCCATTCTCCCCTCATTAGAACCAATGGAAGCCTTCGTAGAACTTGTGGCGCCCCATTTTATTCCTCCAAAGGGAATTTTAGACCAGCCGAGTGAGTTATTGGCCTTCTTCAACCGTTTTCGGATCCTTTCCCCATTGCGTAGAGGGCCCGCAGGTGTCGACTCGCTCAATGCACGCCTAGCTCAGCACCTAGCGAAACAGAGGGCCATTCCCATTCTCATCACAAAAAATGACGCTAAATTGAATTTGTTTAATGGGGAAATGGGTGTTCTCTTGCGCGAAGAGAATTGCGCCCTCTTCGAAGGGAGGCGCATTTCCGCCGTTTTGTTACCCCCTTACGAGTATGCCTACTGCCTATCCGTGCACAAGAGCCAAGGAAGCGAATTCGATCATGTTCTTTTGATTCTGACGGAAGGAACGGAAATTTTTGGAAGAGAAGGCCTTTACACCGCTGTCACGCGTGCCAAAAAGCAGCTTGATCTCATCTGTCGGGAAGAGACCTTCTTAGCGGCTGTAAGCAAGCAGGTAAGGCGTCAGTCGGGGATTTTGGAGCTAAACACCCTTTTGCGTACAGCTGGAACATAGCGTAGGATAGCATCATCGTACACTTGGTTGATCTCTTCGTGGCGCTTAATTACTCCTGAAATATTCTCCTGCCACTTTTCGCGGCGGCCTATTTTGACTCTGTAGAGGTAGTCAAGATCGCGCGTCCAGTAGTGGTGGATGCGCAATTTATCGATGAGAACACTGGTCGTTGTGATACCAAAGAACTGCTCTTTGTTGGTGTTCACCTGATATCTTCTATCCCCAAAGCGAAAGTTGTGCGGGCCTTTGCAGTTGCGCACAAACTCCGGGCGCACAATCGACTTGACGTGGTGGTTATCAGAGTAGTCTGTGGGGGCTTTGTAGAGTAGAAGTTCAATCAACAGCTTATCAGCGGGCACTTTTTCCACATTGGAACTGCCAAACATCTGCCAGTTGACGCAGACGGCACCAAACTCCTCATAATCCTTTAGAACATCCCGCAAGTCGCTTTTTTGGACGGGAAAAAGAAATTCATCGACATCGATGAAGGCGAGCCACTTCACACGTGCGCGCAAGCGGTTGAGACAATCGGTATAAGCGCGCACCTGAATGGGACTCCATTCGCTGTAGTGGGTGAAATCATAGTTCCATTTAATGACTTCGACGATCCCCTTTTTTACATAGGGGAGTAGAACGGTTGTAAAGTCATCCGTGCTGCAGTTATTGTAGAGGTAAAACTTTTCGACGCCGACCGCTCGATGGAACTCGATCCACTCCTTAAGATAAGGAGCTTCATCCCGAAAGATCGCACAGATGGCAAGAGTGTGCTTATATTTTTTCTTCAGGTTGAAGGGGTTGATGCTATAGTCCGCCTGAAGCGCAGAAGGAGCAAAAAACAGCAAAACCCCGATCAACCAAAATTTAAGCATGCTTAGACCCGCGCCCAAGTGGCCTTTATGCCACGTCCACTCAATTTGATCTGACCCGTTGTGTCTTTTAAATAATTAAGTACCTGCGAACTGACCCACTCACTTAAGCCTTTACGCCGCTTGATAAAAGCTTTAGTGATGGGAGACTTATCAAGGGGGAATAATTCGTCTAAGACTTCTTTTGCAAGTGCTTCATAAGATACCGCAGATTGTCTAGGGGGAGGTGTTTTTTTAATTACCCTACGCGATGTTAACGGAGAGGTTTTTTTAGTTGGAGCCTTTCGGCCGGTCGGTTTCTTTTTTGAAGAATGAATAGCTCTTTGGGCTGCTTGTTCAACTCTTCGTGGTGCCGCTTGATCGTCTGGCTGGGTATCAGAATCGGGGCTAGAATTGGATTCATCCAAAGCTGCCTGTCGTTCAAGACGTGCGGGAGCTGGCGAGGGTACAGGAGCTGGGGCAGCCACATGTGCTTGAGCTTGTGGTTCAAGACGTGCAGGAGCCGGCGATGGTAAAGGAGCAGGGGCAGCAACGGGGGCAGGGGGTTGCACAATTTGCGCTGCAGGAGGTTGATTGACCTGATTGTTGAAGGCGCCCATTAGGCGAATATATTGATGCCATTGATCTTCTATGGTTTGAACTCTAGCGAGCGCTCTGTCAAGTTCATTTTGCTTGGATTCTAGTGTGGGGATTTTACTAAGCTGAGTAGCTATCCTTTCTAAGCCGGCTTCAAACGTTGTAAGGCGCTTTTCTATTTCATTTTGATTCGTTTGAATCTTTCTGGCGGTCTCGAAAAACTGTTGCATCGTGGCAACATGGGAAAGATCGTTTAAATTGTTGGCGTTACTTCCTTGTGCAGCTAGCATGATAATATCCTTGATTAAAATAAATTAAATTCAGAGTAATGCTAACGCATTTTTACATATAAGTGCAAGGGTTTAAAACTGATAGATCAACCCGATGGTGTAAGCTTTATAACTTCTATGCCCAAACTGGTAGGAAACGTTGAGGGAAAGCAAATCATAGCAAAGGCAGGGGATGATATGCTGCGTGATCAACGCCAAGCCCACTTCATTAAAATGCTCAATAAAGAGCGTGCTGCCGGTGAAGGCCGAGTTTTCATAGGTCAGACTGAGATTGACGGGTCTTCCGCAGACTTGCCAACCTTGACAAGATGTCAAAGCTAGGCCGTTTTTAAAGACAAAATTGTGCAGGTGATAGTCAAAGTTGATTCCACCGGCATGAAGCGGCAAAGAGGTGATGTAGCCGGCATAATCGATCACGCTCAATACCCAATTGCGAATGTGGAAATCGTAACAGCTCGTCACCCCTGTCGAAATAAAACTTCCACCTGTACTTAAATCGATCGAGACATTAACACCCGTTCTTAGGATGGGTGTAAGCGACCAATTGGGAGTCACTGGCATGCGCACACCTAACCCTAAGGATGTATCCAAACAAAAGGCGCGCCCATCGACGATGACATTCAGAGGCATATCGAGAATAAACGCCCAGCGATGGTCTGGCGAAAAGGAATAGCGCAAAGGAAAGGAATAGTTGGTGGTATTGAATCCTCGGCACATTGCTTCTGTATCGAGAAAACCTGTCTGAAACAAATAATGCACCGGTTGTGCACTCCAGCAGCAATCGCAGCCACTTAAAGGGGTGAGGCGTCCTAAAAGATAATCTGCCTGTGGCATCAGTGCGAGCAAGCTATTGGGATTACCAGCGACCGGGTCGATGGGTGTAAACTTTCTTTGGGCTTTGTGAAGCCGACGCAAGCCATCTTTGTTGTTGGATATAAAATCGCGAAAAAGAGCCAGGCTTTGATCGCGGGTTGCACCTGTGAAAGTCTCTGTTAGCCCGGTTTGGGGCATGGTGAAGACAAGTGTGGTCGAGTTAGCTTGAAAGGCAATGGTGGCTTCCAGGCCACGTAAATTGAGGGCGATAGAAGCGGGGGTGTTGGGTGTGTAGTTAGGGATATCGTGGCCAATATTCTTCGTTGTCAACTCTTCGGTCAAATTGAGAAACGTGGAGGCGCTAAACTTCTCGCTGAAGATATCGACAGTGACTTTGGCGTGATAGGGATTGCGCGCAGAAAGTGGGGCTTGCAAGGCCAAAAAGACGAAAAAATAAAAGAGACGCTTCATACCAACCTCATTATTCTGGCCTTATTCTTTTAAGTCGTCGTTTTCATGAAGGTACTTAACCATTTCATTACATCCTGCTTCTCTTCGAGATCGAGGGGCATAGTGGCAAAGCCATGAGTCATTCCTTTGTAGCAGCGCAATAGCGTGGGAACGTTGGCGGCTTTATACTTTTCAGCGTAGGCTATTTCTTCATCGCGGAAAGGATCTAAATCTGCAACAACCATAAGAAGAGGGGGAAGATTTTCAAAATTATGCCACCTTAGCGGACTGACGAGGGGGTTGGTGTATTGGTTTTTGTCGGAAACGTATTGCTCTAAAAACCAGATGCAAAACTCCCTCGTTAAAATATAGCCGACGGCATTTTGAATATAGGAAGGTGTATTAAAGTCGCAATCGGTTGCAGGGGATAAGAGGATTTGACCGGCAATGGCTGGTCCATCTAAGTAAGTCAACATGAGGCAAATAACCGTTGCAAGCGTTGCTCCAGCGCTTGATCCCGCTAGAAAAAGGCGGGTACCGTGCCATCTACGCAAGTTGTTACCAACCCACTTAACAGCGTGGAAAGCGGCCTCTGGAGCTGCTGGGAATGGATTTTCAGGGGCCAGCGGATAATCGATGGAGATCACCGTACAATCGGCAAAGTGAGCCACTTCGCGACAAAAGCATTCAAGGGTTTCTAAGTCTCCTAAAACGAATCCACCGCCGTGGAAAAAGGCAAAAACGGGTTTTTCCTTCTGGTCGGGCGCTCGATAAATGCGGATGGGGATGGGTGCCTTACCAGGGTATTCGATCGACTCATTTTCGATGAGGAGTCCATAAGTGGGGGCATTTGCATTAATAGCCTTTTGCCGTTCGTTGAAAGCCTTTCTCAATTGGGGCAGCGGCAATTTCGTGACATCGGGAAAGGGGTTTTCCTTCATGAACTTTTCGATCTGTGGAGACAAGATTCTAGCTTCAGCCATAAGGAACACATTACGGTGTGGGTATGTTAATTGTCAGCAGTAAAACTCTCCTTTTTAGCGGCTTCAGCCGCTGGGCGGGGAAACGCGAGGGAGCTGCCCGAGCTCCCTCCCTAATCCCAGACGTAGCGCTCGTCAATTGCGAGGTCGTAAGCGCGGTAGATGTTGCGCATCTCCTCCTTGAAATCCATGTGGCGGTGGTACTCCCTCTGGTTGCGAATGTAGGCCCTAAGACCCGGGGTGTTAAATTGACTGACAGAAAACACGCCATAGCCATGCTGCCAGGCAAAGTTGCTGTAGCGCTCCCCCAGGGATTTTATCCAACGCGTTGTGACGGACTTAATCTCATTGATATATTGCGTCATCGTGATGCCTCTATCCAATAGAAGCATCACATGCACATGGTCCTCCATTCCGCCCACTTCGAGGATCTGACAATTTAAACAAGCCGATGCCTCCACGAAGTACTTGTAGAGCTTCAGCTTGATAGAATCATCAATAGCTTTTGTGCGCTCGCGCGTGCTAATCACAAGATGCAAAAGAATATAGGAAAAAGATTGGCCCACGCTTAAAATCAATATCCTCTGACAATCTTTAAAGCATCCGCATAAAGCTCATGATAGGCATCGCAAAACTTTTCAGTAACCGGATCCCACTGATCGTAGACGATGCTATTCTTGCAACCAAAAACAAAGGCCATATAGGGCGGTGGCACCCTTTGCAAAGGCTTGTCACAGAAGGTAAGCAGGATCTCCACATTGGCATTCGTAACCGGATAATTTTCCAGATAGGGGCGAATCTCTTCATCGGAATTGACCATTTGAAGAAAATGCTCCAGCATATCCACATAGATCTCACGAGCCTGCTCCCGATCGACACGCATAATCAAATCGAAATCAAAGTGAAATTTGCGGATCTTATCTGGAATCGAACCCCCTACCCCACATACCTGAAGCTTATAGCGTTGCTTTTGCTCCTTGACAAACGCAGCCGCAATTTGATTCGCCAACTGCTCGTCGATCGATGTTGTTGAACAAGACTGTAAAATACTCATCATAGCCCCCAAAATTAGTGTAATTGCTTTACTTAATGATCGATAAAAAGTTCCTGACATACTGCTCCCCATTTTTTTTTATTTGAGACTGGTAACTCGAATTTAATAAGGGATGATCGAAGAGCGTAAAATGCTCCGGCGAGATGATCTCCATATGCGTCTGCCTTGGCATTGACCCCTTGAAACAGCCTAAAGGGTCTGCAATCCAAGGCACGGGATCATGGGTGCTCACATAGTTAATCGCACTCCCTAAATTTTTCTGCTCGATGATCTTCGCAGACCCAAAGGAGATCACATGGATCATCTTGGCCTCATCATCTGAAAGACACTGAAAAGCCCGATAGCCAATGATTGCAGCCTGGCTGTGCAACAGTAGGGAGAGCGTAGCCCCTGCCCCAGGGCCTCCTAAAGCAGCAATGCGTTGGTGTAAAAAATCGACCGCCTTATCCACAGAGTGCGTGCGAATCCCAATGATTTGAGCAACCGATTCTAAAAGGTCCAGCATAAAGCCGTGGGAGCTGTTGTAGCAGTAGTGGACATTTGTTCCGCCAAAGTGCTGAGAGATAAACTCCGCCGACTCCACACAGGCATCGACACTATTGACCATGCCGCACATCATGCCTACCATATGGTGTGGATTGATTTCCTTCTTATGCAAATGGTGCGAGAATGAATGCGGGTTACGGCACGTATGTTTAAAGTTGGCATGGCTGCCACCTTCAAAGCGGTGACCAATGTAAGAAATAACGTCCCGCACCCCTGGAATGGGAATCATATGGTCTCCTATCGCACGACAAAGGTTGCCGACCGATCGTCCAATGCGTTGGAAAAGATTTCTCGGCTTCGTCTCTTCAGGCTCCATCACCTCTAGCCCATACAAATCAAAATGCGTCAAAGGATTATTCATCACGTAGGTGTAAAGGTTGGGGCCTCCTTCATAACCAATTGGGTCAGGAGTCATCCAACGCGCTGTTTTTGGATCGTAATAGCGCCGTCCAAAGTAGACCAAACCCGTTTCTTCATCGACGCGCTTGCTGGAAAATCGCCAAGGATTAATCGCTACCTCTAACTGGCATCCCACAGCATCCAAGAGCAACTCTTCACCAAATGAAGAGTGCTGATACACTTCGATTAAAGCCCCTGTGGCCCCCTGGAGACAAGAGACATTGCCATTGTGATCATGATGGGGAACATAGACTTCTCCTTTAAGCTCCAGTGCGACTGCCGCGCCCAATTCCGATCCCAAACCCACCCTTAAGACACGCAACTCTTGGAGCGCTCCTTGCTTATCACAGCAGCCAATCTCATTCATGCCTTGATAGAGATAGAGCGTTCGATCCACCTCCACATCGCTTTGAAGAGCAATTTTTGAGGTTCGCCTGTTATCAAAGTCATAGACGTACTTCCAGGTCTTATCCTCGTTGCTGACCGCGATTAAGCGGTCTAAGGCATCATAGCGATAAGTCTCTTGAGTCGAACCCGAGCGTTTTGAGCTTAAACGCCCACAAGCATCATATTCATAAGAACAATCACTATCTTTCGTCAGCTGATTGAGCGCATCAAGCTTAAGAGTCTCCCCATCTTTTGCAATGCGATTGTAAGCGCTGTCATAATGGTAGGTATGATTAGGCTCCTCTTTCAGTTGGTATAAATCGTCATAGGCATATTCAGAGGTCTTATTTGTGATAGGGTTCCACATTTTGCGACGCACCAGATTGCCGACAGCATCATAGTCGCAATTTTCTTTGAAACAGGGACATTCGATATCTTTTGGTCTTAGGAGTAAATCGCGGCCGATTTGTAGAGTGCCGCAGTTGCCGAGAAGTTGGCTTGAGGCTAGTTTGCCGGTTTTGTCATAGTGAAAGGAATGGGCGTATTTGTCTTCGCCCTTGTTGTGGCGCACGATTTTAGAAAGGGCGTCGAAGGTATAGTCGTAAGTGATGGAGCTTTTATCCGGCAGAAAGAGCTCCAACACTCTGCCCAAGCGATCGTAGCGATACTCCATGGCGATCCCGTTGGCCAAGGTCTCCTGCTGCAAAAAGCCGTTGGCATCAAAGGCACGAGTGGAAGTTGAGGAAGAGATTTTGTCTTCAATGCGAATTAACCTGTGCGCGTCATCGTAAGTGTAGCAGTAATGCAAGGTGTTATCTGAGGCAAGCAACTCATTCAAACGCCCCCAGGCATCGTATGAGTGGCTGAGTTCGACCTTATCGGGTTTGATCGTCTTTTCCAGCTGACCCAAGCGGTTATAGACATAGCGCGTGATGCGCTGATCCCCCTTTTCCCCTTCTATGCATGCAAGAAGCCTTCCCCCTATGTCATATTCCCAGCGCGTGACGTTGTTTCCGATCAGCTGCTTTACTTTTCTTCCATTTAAGTCGTAAAAGTTGCGCTGGCGCAAAGTGACAGTGCCTTGGTGATTGCGCTTTTCGACCAAAGTCGTTTGGCCAAGGGCATCTTTTTCCGTAAAAGTTTGATTGCCAAGTGGATCGGTGACTAATAAGTTGTCCACGCGTTGACCCAAGGCATTGCGGAATTTATCATCCCGCAGCGTGGTGGTCTTATGATTGAGAGCGTCGACAATTTCGACCGGTTCGCGCAAAATATTGTACCGCACATTGGAAACAGCAGAGCCACCCTCTGTGCAGACAATGGTTTGGACGCGGTTGTTGTCGTTGTCGTAAGCGTAGGCCTTCTTGGCTTGAATATGGCCCTGCGAATCTTGGTCCCATTCTGCGGTCACCCGATTGAGGTAATCATACTCTTGAATATGGCTAAAATAATCCTCTTCGCCAGAACCAAAGTATTTCCGCTTTTCACGCACTCTCCCCAGCGCATCATAACCAAAGAATGTGCGTTGAGTCCCATGAACAGTGCTCTCCGTCCGGCCTGCACCATCATACTTGTATTGGATGTGAAGATTTTCAGAATGCTTTTCTTCCAATAGATGAAAGGCATTGTAGATGTATTCTGAGACATTCCCTAGAATCTCTTTGCGGGTTACACGCGAAAGATAATCATAGGTATAATGTGTGAGCCTTCCATATTCATCGATGTGCTCAATTAAATTCCCTTTAAGATCGTAGACAAATTTCTCGGGGTTATTAGTGCCTTTTTGTAAAAGGTAAGGTTTTCCCCGGATAGTGTAGGATTGGCGCGTTGTGCCAAACCCAGTATCGAGATGCTCCACCACGTTGCCCATTGGGTCATATTCCCATGATTCATAAGGGCAATAAACGCGGTTTTCCGGATAGTGAACACAAGGACGTTCTTCTTTTATTTTTCTGCCAAAATCATCATAGGTAAAGCTAGTGCGATTGCCATTTTTATCGGTTTCCACTTTGCACAGACCTCTATAGTCATACTCTTTAGTGGTTATGAAACGGCGGCCGCCAACACCTATCAACTCCGACTTTACCCGACGATTGTCAAAA
>Ga0206912_1148_pt1 | contig 18208 bp, 15 predicted proteins | sample Alteio_BWOrgHeat_75_FD_152933 | JGI IMG/M metagenome (GOLD analysis project Ga0206912, IMG submission 152933) | Enriched cells from forest soil in Barre Woods Harvard Forest LTER site, Petersham, Massachusetts, United States -... | ecosystem: Environmental > Terrestrial > Soil > Temperate forest >... | reverse complement strand
AGTCTTGTTTATATTGAAGGCAGATTGCGCACCCGAAGCTGGGAGGATAAGGATGGTAACAAAAAATTTGCTACAGAAGTCGTAGGGGATAATCTCATCATGCTGGATAAAAAAATAGAAGGCAGCCATTCCACCATTTCTCCCCAGGAAGGAATGGAGGGTTTAAATGGGTCAGATTCTGCAACTGTTGGAGAACCTTCCCCGGATCTACCTTTTTAAAGCCGAATAGACAAGTTTTATTAAATTTACAATCCCGTATATGGAAGCATAACCGCTTTTCTTGCGTCAATAAAGATTTTTAACGAAACCAAACAATTTTGGATCACCCTTACAACATGTCATCGGTCAGTGGGAATGCAGGTCTTCTTTTATTCATTAATGCACAGGCTACAACCATTCTTGTTATCCTGATCCTTTTTTTTCTCGTTATGTCTTTTATTGTTTCGGGATCAAGAATAGCTTTTTTTTCTTTGAGCGATAAGGAAATCAATATCCTGAAAACAAAACAGGATAGCTCCTGGAGAAGAATTGTTAATCTTCTGGAAGAACCCAAAGCTCTGCTCGCTTCCCTGTTAATCGCTAATATTTTGCTCAATATTGGAATTATTATTCTTTCAAATTTTCTGATTGATCAGGTGATTTCCTTTAAACAGGATTATTGGTTTTTCGAATTCATGATGAAAGTGGTAATGGTGAGTTTTGTATTGATCCTTTTTGGTGAAGTAATGCCAAAAGTCTGGGCCAGTCAGAATACACTCCAGTTTGCGTTTTATACTTCAGGGGTTACGGAAGTCATTCATCTGCTTTTCAGAAGACTTGGAATCCTGCTGGCTTATCAATCGGAAAAACTTGAAAGGCTATTTGGCAGTCAGCGTTCTGCTGCCAACAGTCTTGAAGAGTTGGATCATGCCATTGATAACGATACTACCGAAGAAGAAAAAAATATCTTAAAAGGAATTATAAAGTTTGGAAATATTACCGTTAAACAAATCATGAAAACACGTCTGGATGTAAGTGGAATCGAAGACCAACTGAATTTCGGGCAATTGAAACGGAAAATTGAAGAGCTTCATTATTCACGTCTGCCGGTTTATAAAAAGAGCCTGGATGATATTACTGGCATGATTCATACGAAAGATCTGATACCTTTCCTGAACGAATCTGATGAATTTGAATGGCACAGTCAGCTCCGTTCACCTCATTTTGTTCACGAACATAAAATGATTAAGGATTTGTTACAGGAATTTCAATCGAGCCGCATTCATTTTGCCATCGTAGTAGATGAATTCGGAGGTACCAGCGGTATAGTAACACTGGAAGATATCATGGAAGAAGTAATCGGGGATATCAAGGATGAATTTGATGAGGATGAGGGATCAGCAGCAAAACAGGAAGACGGTTCATATATATTCGAGGGAAGGACAATGATCAACGATGTATGTAAAACCATGAACCTGCCGGTCGACACTTTTGACAATGTAAAGGGAGATTCGGATTCCCTTGCCGGACTCATCCTTGAACTTGCTGGTGAGATACCTAAAATAAATGATATTATTATCTGTGGTGATTTTGAATTTACGATCCTGGAGGCTGACAGCAGCCGGATTAAAAAAGTAAAAGTTCGTATTAAACAATAAAAACGTAGAGCTTGTACCGTATAACACCCAGATTTTTTACTTTTTACCTTTTATTTTTTATTTTATTTTCATGTAACAGTGTCTATTCCCCCAAACCACGGGGATATTTCAGAATCGATTTTCCGGCTCATGCTTATCAGGCATTTGATCGTCCGGAATTTCCCTATTCATTTGAATACCCGGTTTATGGAAACATCATCAGGGATACAGCATTTTTTGGAGACAAACCAGAAAATCCCTACTGGATAAATGTTGATTTCCCCAGGTTTCATGCGAGAATTTATATAAGCTACAAAGAGGTGAATGGTAATTTTGACAAACTTCGCGAAGATGCATATAAAATGACTTACAAGCATACTTATAAAGCGAGTTCTATTGAAGATTCACTTATCAGTACACCCCTTGGTGTTCACGGTATATTTTTTAATGTGGGCGGAAATGCTGCCACTTCCAAACAGTTTTTCGTAAGCGATTCAACAAGACATTTTCTACGGGGAGCTTTATACTTCGATACAACCCCGAATTCTGATTCCTTAGGTATTGTTAATAATTTTCTGGAGGAAGATATGTTTCATCTTATCAATACTTTGAAGTGGAAAAACTGATACAGAATACTTTCTGATATGCTATCTTAGCCTGATTTTCAAACAAAACACTTGATTGCAATAAATAATATATTGGTTAGTGACGAAGTGATTTCGGAACAGTTCGTTTGTGATCTGAACAAATGTAAAGGCGGATGTTGCGAAGATGGAGACTCCGGAGCGCCTCTGGCGACGGAAGAACTTGAATTACTGAGAGATTTAATTGATGAAATTAAACCTTATGTGACTCCGGAAGGATTGAAATTGCTAGAATCAGCAGGACTCTACAAATATGATCAGGAATTTGGATGGGTAACTCCAACTATTGACGGACGCATGTGTGCTTATGGATTCAGAGACGGGCAGGGGATCATAAAATGCGGTATAGAGCAGGCTTATCTTGATAAGAAAATCTCCTGGAGAAAACCTGTCAGCTGTCATTTGTTTCCTGTTAAAATTACGAGAAGTAGGAGACAGGATCAGGAATATATTAATTACGAACCCAGGACAGACCTTTGTAGAGCCGCCTGTAAACTTGGCCGGCAATTGAAAGTTCCTGTTTACATATTTTTGAAGGAGGCGCTGATCAGGAAATACGGAAATGATTTTTATTCTGCTCTGGAGGCGGCAGCTGAACATATAAAAAAAGATAAAGCCTGACCTTGTCTATGAAAATTTTTCCACTGATTTTCTTTTTCCTGTTTATATTATTTTCTGTTCAATTCTCCGCTGCACAGGATTCATCGAACTATATTCCACCTGTTCCAAAAAGAACTGCAAAGCATAGACACCTCGTAAAAGATTCCACTGCCAGCACTATTGGTGATTCGGGTCTGAATAAAGAATTAAATTCTCAGGATACATCAACAAACACAACAACCGTTGCCAAAAAAACATCGGTTTTGAAAGATACTCTGACAATTAAGAGCCCACGTTTGAAAAAATCGAATAAGCAGCAGGTAATTTTAAATGATTCTACAGATTATGAAGCCAAATATTTTTATAACAATGTGGTGCGAATTATACGAATACCAAGAAAGAAAGTAAAACTTAGTTTTTTGCCGGTGGATTCGGTCATCAATAATGATTTAATAGTGGATTCAGCTGCGGCAGCTATATCTGATTCAATAAAAATTGCAGTCCGGGATTCTCTTTTTATTGTGGACTCATTAAAATCCATTGCAACAGCTTTTACTGATTCAGTAAATAAAGACTCTATTAGACGTCATTGGATCGGGTGGAAAAAGTACCAGATTAACCCGGATCAATCTTTTGCCATGTATTCTAAACGGGTGTTGAAAGGTAAAAGCAAGTCACAGCTTCAGTACAATATCGCAGACTTTTATTTGTATCTGAATGGGCAACTTGTGATGCCACCAATCAAGGGATTTAGTTTTTTTGCCGCAGGCTGCCTTTGTTTTAAATATGATGATACTCTATTGCTCAATAGTGGTCTCGGTTTTAAGGTAGGTGTGGGTGTGGGGATAAAAATAATTCAGGGAAGATTTACAAGTTCTCTGCATGCCAATAAGCATAACCTGGAATTATATAAACTGTCTGAAGAAGATTCTGTTTATCTGAGAAGCATTATGGCAGTGCCTATCACACAAACTTTGAAATTGCAAAGTGAGCCGGCATATACTGACAACGAAATTATTATCGGTGAATATCGTGCTACCTATAAAAAATTCTACCAAAAAAATAAAGATGATGAAGATGAAGGACGTCAATATATGGTCAGAATTATTTTCAGATGCCGTGTAAGCGGCGGTATTGATAGTATGAAATCTCTCAATAGTCCGGGTAGTAAATAGGTCAGCACCCCATATAATTGATTAACTTCATCATATGACCAACAGAGAAAATGCACTTACTTTTTTGGATAAGAGTGAGACCAAGTCTGTTGATTTGGATCACCGTAAAAAAATCAATTATAATATTGGGAAATACAATGCTGTTGTTCCTCAGGGCAAACAGCAATATGATAATATTAACCTGGCCCGGGAAAGAGCTAAAAACATTAAGTGGCGGTCACTTGAATCGCTGGACCAGCAACTGGAAAGGTTTGAACAGGCTTTTACCAAACGGGGAGGGAAAGTAATCTGGGCTGAAGACAGCTCAGAAGCCCTAAGGGAAATTCTTGCTATCTGCAAGGCTAAACAATGTAAGGCCATTGTAAAAAGCAAGAGCATGGTAACCGAAGAAATTCATCTGAATGCATTTCTGAAGGAAAACGGAATTGAAAGCCTTGAAACAGATCTTGGAGAATATATCCAGCAGTTGGACGAGGAACCACCCTACCATATTGTTACGCCGGCCATGCACAAAAGCAAAGAAGACATCGCCCGGTTATTTCATGAAAAATTAAATACAGCACCAGGCCTTTCGCCTTCCGAGCTTACCCTTATTGCAAGGGAGATTATGCGGAAAAAATATCTGGAGGCCCAGATTGGTATTACAGGTGCCAATTTTATTATCGCAGATACAGGCAGTATTGCAATATCGGAAAATGAAGGCAATGCGAGATTATGCTCGTCCTTTCCCAAAACACATATTGTAATTACAGGGATTGAAAAGATAATCCCTTCTCTGAATGATCTTGCATTGTTCTGGCCACTACTGGCTACTTTCGGAACCGGGCAACGGATTACAAGTTATAATTCGATCATCTCTGGTCCCCGGCAACCGGCAGAGTACGACGGACCTGAAGAAATGTATGTTATTCTGCTTGATAATAGCCGCTCCACAATGCTTGCAAATACAAAACTCAGAGAGAGCCTCTATTGTATCCGCTGCGGAGCTTGTTTAAATGCATGCCCTGTTTATAAAAATATCGGTGGCCATACTTACGGAACTACTTATAGTGGTCCTATCGGTGCTGTTATTACCCCACATCTTAAAAATCTTGGCGAATGGAAACACCTGAGCTATGCGTCTTCTTTATGTGGTAATTGCACGGAGGTATGTGCTGTAAAAATAAATTTGCATGAATTATTATTGGAAAACAGGCACGAAGCTGTTCAGGAGGGATCTGCAGGATGGATGGAGAAATTAGCCTGGAAAGGATGGAAACAGGCAAGCTTGCATAGAAAATGGATGAATATGGGCAACTCAAAAATCAAAAACTGGTTTATCAATCGCGTCTTCCGCGGATGGAACAGGCAAAGAGCCGACCTCCATTTTCCAGAGAAAAGTTTTAATCAACGATGGATCGAAAAGCATAAACCCTGAATATGCTTTTTTATAGTGATCAAAATAGCCCCCGACTGACTTACATATTAGATCTGATTAGCAATGAAATCTTCAATGAAGCTTTCATACTGATTTCGGATAAGGATGCATTCATTTCTTGTACCGGGGCAAAGTTGAATTACTCTGATGAAAGATTATCGGGAAATGAATTTTTTATTAAGCGCCATGGACTTCTCTTTGAAACTGATATTCACTACCAACAAATTAAACGGTTTGATTTTTTAGGTAAACCTGCTTTTTTTGAAACAACCGGAGATTATCCTTTTGATGTTTTTGCAGCTTCTTTTTTTCTCGTAAGCCGTTATGAAGAATATCTTTCTTTTCAGGCGGATAAATACGGCCGCTACCCACATCAGGATTCTCTCGCTTTTAAGGAAAATTTCCTTGATTTTCCTTTGATAAATTACTGGCTGGAAGATTTCAAAACAACCCTTCGTCAGAAATTTCCGGACATTATTTTCCGCATGAAAGATTTCAAATTTATTCCAACTTATGATATTGATATAGCATATTCCTATAAATACAAGGGATTGAAGCGCAACCTGGGTGGCTTTTTCATGTCGATTATCAAAGGTCAATGGTTAAATCTACTGGATCGTTGGGATGTGTTATTCAATAAAAAAAGGGATCCCTTTGATTCCTATGAATGGCTGGATTCACTGCACCTTTATTGCAGAACACGGGCGTATTATTTTTTTCTTCTTGCGAAAAAGCAAGTTGGAGTTGATAAAAATATTTCTCCGGGAAAGCCCGAATTAAAGTCGCTGATTGCATATCATGCAGGCGGTTATACTGTAGGAATTCATCCTTCATGGCAAAGTGGGGATGAAGAAGCAGTTTTAATGGAAGAAGTGGATGAGCTCGAGAAAATAATAATGACTTCTGTAAAATACAGCCGGCAGCATTATATCCGTATGATATTGCCGCAGACTTACCGCAGACTTATTGATGTGGGAATTGAAAAAGAATTTTCAATGGGATATGGTACTACCAATGGGTTTCGTGCATCTATTGCTTCCTCTTTCTACTGGTATGATCTGAAGGCAGAAAAGAAAACCGGACTGATGTTATTTCCATTTTGTTTTATGGATTCGAATTCCTTTTATCAAAGTAAATCAAAACCCAAAGAAGCTTTTTCAGAACTGATGGATTACTATCGAAAAATTAAACAAATCAACGGACTGATGGTAACCACCTGGCATAATAACTTCTTAGGTACTGATCCAATGTTTGCAGGCTGGAAAGAAGTTTATGAAGTGTTTCTGAAGGATCAGATCTACTGGGATATGTGAAAAAACCCAAAGCTTAAAGCTTACTCTGTAAACGCGGAAATTTAGCGGACTGAAAATGACAACTAAATAAATTTATCATTCATTTTATACATTATCAGTTCTATACAATTCCACTTTGCTACATAGAAAGACGCATCATGTTTCTAATGTTTGAAATGGCGCATCCCGGTAATCACCATTACAAGCCCTTCTTTCTTACAAAAATCGATAGAATCTTTGTCCCTGATGGAGCCTCCGGGTTGTATAAAACTGGTAACTCCTTCCGCGGCAGCAATATGTACACAGTCATCAAATGGAAAGAATGCATCAGATGCTAACGCTGCTCCGTGCAGACTGAATTTGAACTGATGTGCTTTTTCAATAGCCTGTCTTAAGGAGTCTATCCGGCTTGTTTGTCCACAACCTTTTCCAATGAGCTGTTTATTTTTTATCAGGGCAATTGCGTTTGACTTCAGGTGTTTGCAGACAAGGTTGCCAAATACCAGATCTTCTTTCTCAGCATTTGTGCTGTTTCTTCCACCTGCTTCCTCCCATTTCAAAAAATTTCCTTTATCCGTATCCTGGACCAGTACGCCATTAAGGAGAGTTTTTTTTACAAGACTTTCCGCAGGTTGCTTAAGCAACTGAAGCAGGATTCGGTTCTTTTTTGACTTTAGTATTTCTATAGCTTCTACGCTAAATGATGGCGCAATTAGCACCTCAAAAAATAATTCGCGCATGGCTTCCGCAGTACTTGCATCAATTTCATTATTGCAAACAAGGACACCCCCAAATGCACTTTCAGGATCTCCTGCCAATGCGTGATCCCATGCACTTCTTGTGGAACTACGGGCAGCAATGCCACACACATTCGTATGTTTAATAATGGCAAATACGGTTTTCTCTTCAAATTCATATATGAGCTGAATAGCAGCGTCGATATCCACCAGGTTATTATATGAAATTTCTTTTCCACTCAGTTGTTTGAAAATACTTTCCCAGTCACCCTCGAAATAAGCCTGTTGATGCGGATTTTCTCCATAGCGTAAATGCTTAATTGATTTTAAATCGCCAATGGGTTTGCCCGGATTAAAATATTCATTGATGGCAAGATCATATCCTGCAACGACTTCAAAAGCTTTTGCTGCGAGTTCTTTTCTTTGGACCTGTGTAAGTTCTCCCTGTTGGGTTACTAATAATTGTTCAAGATGGTTATAGTCTTTTTTATCAGCTATGACTGCAACGTGGGAGAAATTTTTCGCCGCGGCCCGGATCATGGAAGGACCACCAATATCAATCTTTTCAATGATTGCTTTTTCTTCCTTCGTATTGGCCACCGTTTCCTGAAATGGATACAGATCGACTATTACAAGGTCGATTTCTGGAATATGATATTCTTTCATCTCCTCTATATCCTTCGCTACCTCCCTTCTTCCAAGTATGCCTCCAAATATCGAAGGGTGCAATGTTTTAACCCGACCCCCCAGGATGGATGGATAGCTTGTAAGTTCTTCTGCACCGGTACAGGCGATACCCAATTCCTCAATAAATGTTTTTGTTCCTCCGGTCGAAATCAATCTTACACCAAGTTTATTCAATTGTCTCACGATGGGTTCCAGACCATCTTTATAGAAAACAGAAATAAGTGCTGTTTGTATTTTTTTCGTCATATATAAACTTTAACCAGTATGGCTGAAGAAGAGCCGCAAATTTACTGCAATAGGTTTTCCCGGCAAAGTCAGGCTAATCAAACAAACCGATAATCTGAAAAAGACAGATGCTGCCCAATCCTGTGAGCAGCCAATTTTTTTGTTTTAAAAAAAGGAAGCGGTAGAAACAAAATATGATAAAATAAAACAGGATAAGTTGAGGAAGGGTTAGTGTCAAATGGGATATAACAGAGCCCGGTAACTTAGAAATATAAAAAATAAACCCATTTAAGAAATTAATTAAAAGACCCAATAACCATCCAATAAGCTGACCTAATGGAAAAATAAATGAAAAAGAGCATAAAAGAATTCCTCCGATCAGGATGCCGCTCGATAAGGGTACAGCCAGCAAATTGGCAATTAGGAAATAACTCGGAAACTGGTGGAAGTAATATATACTGAGAGGTGTTGTCAAGACCTGGGCCGCCAGGCTTACAGATGCTGCATTCCAGATTGAAGCAAGGATTTTATTTTGTAAATGGAGTATATCTCTCAGGGGTTTAGAAAATAGACTGAGACTAAGCACAGCTGCATAACTTAGCTGAAAGCCAACATCCCAGATCCAATTTGGTTCAAAACAAAGTAATAGAAATGCAGAAGCGGCGAGGGTGTTAATGAATATTATATCTCTAAAGATACTCCGCCCAAACAGCACAATGGTGAACATTCCGGCTGAGCGTATTACTGAGGGAGATGCTCCGGAAAGCAGGCTGTATCCCCATAAACTGGAGATAATTAAGGCCAATTTTATCCACTTACTAAATTTTTTGCTGCCGGTTTTTTGCAAGGCAAGCTGGAGAATATAGCAGATAAGTGCAAGATGCAACCCTGATATGGCAATTATATGTATAACTCCTGAATCAGCATAAGATTTTAACAGGCCTGGATCCAGATCATCGGTAAAACCAACCATCAGGGCTTCCAGTAAACTGTAGCCGGGTTTGTCTGGTAAGTATTTTTTCATTATAATTAGTAGTTTTTCACGCAGGGAATTAAATACCGAAAAAAGGGATATTTCATTCTCATTATCTATCAGGGAATATTCATTTTCCTTTAAAAAAACCTGGCTGTAAGTATGCCTTAGATGGCAATATTTTTTATAATCGAAATCTGAGGATGATTTAAAGTTTTCAATGGGTCTCAGTTCCTTTCTGAAAATGATGAGGGAACCGCTTGAATATTGACGGGGATCAGGTTTTTTGCTGAAGTAGATAAATATTCGCTCATTTTCATTAAAGCAAGTGTGATCTTTAGTAAGCCAGTTTACTTGTGCTAAACACTTAAATGATTTCTGTTTTTGAACAGGATCACCCAAAAGACGCACCAGTAAAGGGTTTGACTGTCCTTTAATATAACATGCTGATTGATCTGTCCGGGTATCCTGATGGACATGTATTAGAATTCTCGCCATAGAAAACAGAGCGATATGAATGGCAAGTCCGGCCACCCACTCTAATTCGATAATAGCTGAAAATGAAATGCAGTTACAGGTAATCAATAAAATCAGAGAAAGGCAAAAAACGATTGCCAGGAGGCCGGTCTGTACCGGATATTTATTTTCTATCAATATTCCTGCAATGAAAGGAATAAAAAGTCTTAGGAATGGTGCCTGCTTCCAGATCGGATTTTTTCCGGAACCCCTGTTCATCATGGTGGAATATTTTTCTCTCTGCGAAGCAATCACCTTAATTGAGAAATCCATTGGGTATTTCACATATTCTAACGGGCTCTTCTCCCGTTGTTTAAACGGTATTTCTATCCGCTATATCACGGTATTTTGTCCTGTATTTATACGGGACTGATTGAGAATCTTTATGTTACAAATAATATTAACTTATAATGGATTGAACTACATTTCTTTGTAAAAGTTCCGTAGTGATCTACTTGATACTTTTAGGATGAACACAATTAATTCATTTCCTTAAAACTTCAGGCTCATGATTACGTTACAAAAAGAATTGGTAAATGTTAGTAAAGATGCTAAAACCATTGAGGCAGAAACCCTGATCAGAGAATACAAACAAAAAAGGTGGGTGCCGAATTCAGAACGCATCAGTAAATCAGATTCTCTGAGTGCATGGTACAGCATCGAAGAGATTGAAAACTTCCTGGCCCTAGCTAAAACCCACGGTGGGGATGGGATCAAATTTTACTATGGAGCTTTTCCGGAAGATTATTCCCCAAAACCGGAATATGAGGGTCGGCAGACTCTTGTAATGGTTGCCACAAAAACCAAATTAACAGATTTGGGAGCTGTTGCCAACAAAGATATTTACTATTCAAATAATAGTAAATTGAAAATTCTGAGCGGAAATCCGCCAATACTTTGTCCACCCTTATGTAACCCACCTTCTGAAGGAGGTATGGGTGATTTGGGAATAGCTATTATCGACAAAGGAGAAAAAGGCATGGTAATAGCCTGATTTTAATTTTAATTAGAATAAAAATAACCTCCTTTGGGAGGTTTTTTTATGCACCTATAGTTTAACGATATTTGATGATTATGCAATTTTCTGGTTTTGATATAATTCAGCTTATATTACTGCTAATCAGCCTTACGGTTTTTATACAAAAACCTGTTCCCCTTTATTTGAAATTATTTCCGGTTTATCTTTTTTTTGGATTGATAGATATTATAGTCATAGAATATTTGCAATCACGTGGCAGATTTAATACAGGAGTTGCGAATTCATGGGGGATAATAGAATTTTGTTTTTATTTTTTTGTACTTCGTGAACTAATCTTAAATATTAAAATAAAAAGGGTTATTTTATTTGTAATCTTTTTATTTCCTGTATTTGCCTTAATAAATCTCTACTTACAAAAACAGGTAGGGTTTAATCCGGTTAACTTTACAATTGGTAGCCTTATGACAGTATCGGTTTGCTTATATTATTTTGTTGAACTTTTTCAGAGAGCGGATAGCCAATCACTGACCAGATTACCTGCTTTCTGGATCACAACAGCTATTTTATTTAATGTAGTACTAACATTCCCTTTTTTTTCTTTTGTTAGTTTTATGACAAAGATGCCAGAATTAGTTTTAAAAAATATTCTTGCAATATTTTATGTTATCAATATTCTGACTTCGACTTTATACTCTATTGGCTTTTTATGCAGGATCAGAATAAGGAAATCTACTTTATAATTTTCATGGGGACCTTGCTGGCATTTTTGCTGGTGGGGTTTATTTCAGCCATGATCTTTTTTTATCAGCGCAGACGTCAAAAACAGGAACGCGAACTGATGCGCCTTAAAGAAGAATATGAGCAGGAAGTGCTGCGATCCCAGCTGGAAATTCAGGAATCGACCATGAAAAATATAGCGCAGGAACTACACGATAATATCGGTCAGACTCTTTCGGTCATCAAACTTTGGATGTCCATTGCTCCCATCAGTGAAGACCACGAAGCATATGAGGGTGTTCAGAATTCTAAAGAAATGCTGCATAAGGTTATCAGGGATATGGCCGACTTGACAAAAAGTCTTCATACCGACAGGATAGCGGATATCGGCCTTTCAGAAGCCATCAATTTTGACCTGGCGTCGATACGCAGAGCCGGCATTATGAAAATTCAATTTGACACGCTGGGAGATGAATTTCATTTCCCTGATCAAAAATCGATTTTCATTTTCAGGATGTACCAGGAAATGATGAACAATATCATTAAGCATTCAAAAGCCAGTTCAGTAAATGTTGTGCTGGTTTATTCAGGCAATGATACCTTTGTGATGACTCTCCAGGATGATGGTGTCGGATTTGACGTTCAGAAAAAGAAGGAATCCGGAAGCGGATCCAGTGGACTGGGTTTAAAAAGTATGCAAAACAGGGCTAAAATGATTGGAGGAAATTTGTCCATTCAAAGTGAACCGGGGAAAGGAACAACTATATCAGTGTCAGTTCCGTTAAATTAAATCCAGATTATGTCTTCTCCAGTCAAACAGATCCAGGTCGCCATTGCGGACGATCACAAGCTTTTAAGGAAGGCGCTGGCAAAACTGATCGGCTCTTTTGAAGATTATACGGTATTATTTGAAGCAGACAATGGCAAAGAAATCAAAAAGAAAATTGGGGAGCACCTCGTTCCCGATCTGGTCTTATTAGACGTCAACATGCCAGAGATGGATGGATTTGAAACGGCAGGCTGGCTGAATAAGAATTATCCTAAAATCAAAGTGCTTGCTCTTTCTATGTTTAGTGATGAGCGTACTATTATCCGGATGCTTCGCCAGGGTGCACGTGGTTATATTATGAAAAACATCGATCCTGATGAATTGAGAAAAGCTCTTGATTCTGTAATGGTAAAAAATTTCTATCTCTCAGAAGAAATTTCAGGTAAAATAATCAGCGGCCTGCATAAGGATGTTGACAGGAATGAAGAACCGGCGTCCCTGACACAAAGAGAAAAAGATTTTCTTCGTTATATCTGTTCCGAGATTACTTATAAAGATATCGCCGCAAAAATGTTCGTTAGCCCGAGAACAGTGGATGAATATCGCAACTCACTTTTCGAAAAATTAAAGGTCAAATCCCGTGTTGGTCTTGTCATGTATGCCATTCGGAATGGATTGGTGGAAGTATGAGAGTATAAGAGTATAAGAGTATAAGAGTATAGGAGTATAAGAGTGTGATTCTAATTCACTCTTATACTCCTATACTCTTATACTCACTTAGAGAGATACATACTGCGATCTTTGTAAAGCTGCCTGAAATAAGGATCTCTCAGGTCCTTAATGAAGCGAATCGCTTCTCCCGTAGATTTCATTTCAGGTCCCAGTTCTTTGTTCACACCGGGAAATTTATCGAAACTGAAAACAGGTTCCTTGATTGCATACCCTTTCAGATTTTTATTGAAAGTAAAATCCTTCAGCTTATTCTGCCCCAACATAACCTTTGTGGCTATATTAAGATATGGTATCTGGTAAGCTTTTGCAATAAAAGGCGTTGTTCTGGAAGCACGCGGATTAGCTTCGATCACATATACTTTTCCATCCTTTATGGCAAACTGAATATTAATAAGCCCCTTTATATTTAACCGGAAGGCAATCTTTCTTGCATATTCTTCCATGGTTTCCACCACCAGGGGTGTCAGATTAAATTGTGGTAATACTGCATTGGAATCTCCGCTATGAATTCCTGCGGGTTCAATATGCTCCATCAGCCCCATGACATGAAACTGGTCCCCGTCGCAGATTCCATCTACTTCAGCTTCCTGACAACGATCCAGGAAATGATCGATGAGAATTTTATTATCCGGAAGATGTTTGAGCAAACTTACCACGGCGCTTTCCAATTCCTGATCATTGATCACGATTCTCATACGCTGACCCCCCAGAACATAACTGGGTCTTACCAATACAGGAAATCCAACAATTTTGGCAACAGCGACGGCTTCATCAACGGTTGTGGCGGTACCATAAGAAGGATATGGAATATCCATTTCTTTCAGCATATCACTGAAACGGCCCCGGTCTTCAGCTATATCCATATTATCATAGGAAGTACCAATGATAGGAATACCTTTTTTATGAAGTTTCTCAGCAAGCTTGAGTGCTGTTTGACCTCCAAGTTGCACAATTACTCCATCAGGCTTTTCATATTCAATGATATCCCGGAGATGTTCCCAGAATACGGGTTCAAAATATAGCTTATCGGCCATGTCGAAATCTGTTGAAACCGTCTCCGGATTGCAGTTTACCATGATGGATTCATATCCACATTCTTTTGCTGCCAGGAGTCCGTGTACACAACAATAATCAAACTCAATACCTTGTCCGATACGATTGGGTCCGGAACCCAGGATAATGATTTTCTTTTTATTTGAAACAATACTCTCGTTTGCTCCGTTATTTTCGAAAGTGGAATAGAAATAGGGAGTCTTGGCCTCGAATTCTGCACTGCAGGTATCCACCATTTTATAGATACGGTTAATACCTGCTGCTTTTCTTTTTTCATATACGGTCTCTTCACTGCCATCCTGCATGATGGTAGCAATCTGAATATCACTGAATCCAAGTGTTTTCGCTTCGCTTAATAGTTCAACAGGAAGCGTATCCATTTTATATTTTCTTATTTCTTTTTCGGCTGTGCAGATTTTCTGAATTTCGTATAAGAACCAGCGGTCGATGCCAGTGGCCTGTGAAATTGTTTTTACACTAACTCCGAGCATAAGTGCATCTTTGATCCTGAAAATACGGTCCCATTTCGGAATCTTGATGTATTGAATGAGTTCCTCGGCATGCATCTGGCTCTTGCCATAGTAGCCGAGACCGATCGCATTATTTTCAAGACTCTGACAGGCTTTTTGTACAGCTTCAGTAAAACTTCTGCCGATAGCCATAACTTCCCCTACACTTTTCATCTGCAGACCGAGTGTGTCATTTGCACCTTTGAATTTATCAAAATTCCAGCGGGGCATTTTTACAATAACATAGTCCTGGACCGGTTCAAAATATGCGGAAGTCGTTTGAGTGATTTGATTTTTTAATTCATCAAGTGTATAGCCTATCGCAAGTTTAGCGGCAATTTTTGCAATAGGATACCCGGTTGCTTTAGAAGCCAGGGCAGAAGATCTGGAAACCCTTGGATTTATTTCTACCGAAATAATATGTTCTGTTTCGGGATTCAGCGCAAACTGGACATTGCATCCGCCTGCAAAATTGCCCAGGGAACGCATCATTAAGATGGCTTTATTTCTCATATCCTGGAATGCAGTATCGCTCAGGGTCATTGCCGGAGCAACGGTTATGGAATCTCCGGTATGAATCCCCATGGGATCCATGTTTTCCACTGTACATATGATTACAACATTATCATTTTTATCCCTCAGAAGTTCCAGTTCATATTCTTTCCAGCCCAACACAGCTTTTTCAACCAGAACTTCATGAATAGGTGAGGCCTTTAAACCTTTATCAAGCGCTGCGTCCAGTTCGTCTTTATTAAGTACGAAACCACCTCCGGTGCCCCCCAGAGTGAAGGAAGGGCGAATAACCAAGGGGAATCCAATGTCCTGCGCAAATTCCTTTCCTTCCAGCAATGAGTTTGCTACGCGGGATGGGGCTACGTCAATGCCGATCTTCACCATCAGCTGCCGGAATTTTTCCCGATCCTCTGCTGTATCGATAGCATCGATATCCACACCAATCAATTTTACATTATATTTTTCCCATACCCCCAGTTCAGCTGCTTCTTTACAAAGATTGAGAGCCGTTTGTCCACCCATGGTAGGCAGAACAGCATCAATCTGATTCTCTTCCAGGATCTGTTCTATACTTTCCACCGTAAGCGGCAGCAGATACACGCGATCGGCCATCATGGGATCCGTCATTATAGTAGCGGGATTGCTGTTTATGAGGATCACTTTTATGCCTTCTTCCCGCAGACTTCTCGCAGCCTGGGAGCCTGCATAATCAAACTCGCAGGCCTGACCGATAATAATAGGACCTGAACCAATAATGAGGACTGAACCGATAGCGGGATTTTTTGGCATGTCAAAACAAATTCCGCAAAGGTAAGGTTGTGCAGGTTCCCGGAGAAATATTATAAAAAGATGGGGGAAATAAAAAATCCTGCCGGGTACAAACCATGACAGGATTATATATTTTAATAGGGGATTACTTATTTGTGATAGGATGCCATTTCAATATCATCCAGTAAAACGCCGCCTTTTTTCGCCTGCTGGCGTTTTTCGGCAATTAATCTCTTATTATCACTTTTTGATTTGATCTTGAAAACCCATTTTTGTTTTGCCTCTTCACCACGTACCATCCCGATAACGGAACCGATACTTATGACGAAAAGCAGCAAAAATTTATTCTTAAATACCATCTTATCATTTTTTCAAGGAAGGTCTCAATATATAGACAGTTTGTACATGCCAAAAGCTGTACCAAATTTTAGTTTTTTTTAAAATCATTCATAATCATTTACTAACATTATTGTTAAGGTGGGTGAATCTACTTTCGAATCCTTAATTGGGATTTCACACCTTTGTAATTCTAAATTTGGGATTTTCATGATCAGATCCGCCCTTTCCTTTTACTTGCTTCTTTATAGTGGTTTAGTTTCCGCCCAGCTTTTCCAGCCTCCTTCCTATCCTTCAAAAGAATTCAGAAACCCACTGGATATTCCAATCAGTCTCGCGGCTAATTTCGGAGAGATCAGACTCAATCACTATCATATGGGTCTGGATATCCGGACGGAACACAGGGAAAACCTTCCGGTTTACGCAGCAGCTGATGGATATATTTTCAGGATTAAAATTGAACCATTTGGTTTCGGTCAGGCCATTTATATCCGACATACCAATGGGTTTGTCAGTGTATATGCGCATCTGAATTCTTTCTATCCGGCACTTGCATCTTATATAAAGCAAAAACAATATGAATTGGAGCGCTGGGATATTTCAATGGAACTGTCTCCTGATTTACTTATTGTAAAGAAAGGAGACCTGATAGCTTTCAGTGGAAACATGGGGGGGATCTCAGGGGCCGCATCTGCATTTTGAAATACGCAGTTTTCCCGATGATATAAATCTTAATCCCATGCTTTTTGGCTTACCCATTACCGATAATACATCACCTGTTATAAGAAGTCTTTCAGCATATGATCTTAACAAAAGTTTTTATGAACAAACTCCTTCATTTATTCCCGTGAAAGGAAATTTCGGACGATACACTATTATCCGTGACGTACTGATTTTAAATACACCCAATCCAGGCTTTGGTATATCTGGTTTTGATACACAATCGGGATCCAAAAATCCCAATGGAATATTTCAGGGTATTATATATGATAATGGAGAGGCGGTGTCAGGTTTTCGAATGGACCGAATAAGTTATATCGAAACTAGGGGGATCAATGCAAATATTGACTACCCCACTCATCAGCGGGGAGGTCCATATTATCAGCTACTTTTTAAAATGCCAGGTTACTCACATTCTATTTATCATGAAGCTAAGACAGGAGGGCATTTACACCTGGAAGATGGCAAACTGCATCTAATCCGAATTGAATTGAAGGATCCCTATGGAAATTCATCAAATCTTATATTTAAAGTGCGTTATCAGCCTGAAGAAAAAAAGATTGCTGTTTTTCCCGGAAAGATTTTCTACCCGGGTATGGTAGATGGTTACGAAACACCTGATGTAGCTTTTTATTTGGGAGAAAAATGCCTTTATGATTCTGTACATCTGGTTTACCAGGAAATCCCTGGACCAGATAGTGATATAGTTTCGGCTACACATCATTTTGGCAGCAAACAAATTCCTTTGGCAGATACGATGACGGTAAGAATAAAATTATCATATCCGGTAAGTCAAAAAGAAAGGATATTAATGCAATGGACCGATGGAGAAGATTTTGAAGTTGAAAAGCCTGAATGGCTGGGTGATTGGGCAACCGCAAGTTTCTGGAATTTCGGAAATTTTCGTCTCGTTTTAGATACCATACCTCCTGTTATCAATATACCAGGGGTGGTTGAAAATGCCAATCTTCAAAGAAGTACCCGAATTGCAGTGACAGTTCAGGATAATAATAAAAAGATTAAGAATTTTCGTGGCACACTGGATGGGAAATGGCTGATGTTTACCAATGATAAAGCCCGGGCTTTTATTTATCATTTTGATGAAAATTGTAAGCCCGGTAATCACGAAAAAGAATTGATTGCTACGAAAATCATTGGTGTAAATGAAACCGGATTGTTGCTAACTGATATGGGATCGTTTACTGTTGGAGAAGTGGATCTAAAGCTGAA
>Ga0206912_1146_pt1 | contig 18259 bp, 18 predicted proteins | sample Alteio_BWOrgHeat_75_FD_152933 | JGI IMG/M metagenome (GOLD analysis project Ga0206912, IMG submission 152933) | Enriched cells from forest soil in Barre Woods Harvard Forest LTER site, Petersham, Massachusetts, United States -... | ecosystem: Environmental > Terrestrial > Soil > Temperate forest >... | reverse complement strand
ATGGCGATCAACGCCGTCCAGATTTGCGTCTTGACAGCATTGGCGCTGGTGCCCAGAAACGACTTAACTCTTGCGGTTTGCTTCAGCGCCTTGAAGAAGAGCTCGACGGCCCAGCGTTCCTTGTAGATCGCGGCCACCGTCGAAGCCGCCAAGTGCAGAAGGTTGGTGAAGAACACCAGGATTTCCTGCTTGTCCGCGTTCCAGTACTCGATCCGGCGGAACAGGACCGGCGCCTCACCATCCTTGTCCAGAGCGGGCAGAGAGACGATTTGGTCGCTGAGCACGTTGCTCTTTTCTGGAACCGCGCACACCTCGACCGTCGTGTAGACCGTGTTGGTCTTCATGCGCGTGACGAAGAAGACCCCGTCCCGCGTCAACTGCCCGAACCAAACGTAATCGTTGTAGCCGCGATCAATGGCCAGGATCGTACCCGCCTCCAGGCACAGGCCTCGTGCCACTTTCAGTTCGCTATATTTGCCATCGGTCACTACCGCAAACGAGGGCAGGTAGCCGTCGTGGTCCAACAACAAATGCAACTTGATCGCGCCCTTCCGCTGGCGATACTTGGCCCAGTCGAACATGGTGGCCGACAACTCGATGATGCTCCCGTCCAGGCTCATCAGCTTGTTCTTGAAACGGAACTTGCGGCGACTGCGCGTGGCCGTCTCGGCCTGACACTTTTCCAGCAACTGCATGAAGATAGACTCGTAGAGTTCCCAAGGGCGATTGGCGTTGGCATAAGCCAGGGTCGATTTCTTTGGCGCCGTGCTGATGCCCAGATGCTTCAGCGGCGATTCGCATCCGGCCAGCCCCAAGCAAACCTCGCGTAGCGAGTTCAAATGCGCCACTTGGCAAAACAGCATGGCCACGAACTGTTCCCAACAGGTGAACCCCTTGGCGTTGAACTCGGCTCGATGTTGCTTGACGACCTGTGCGAACTGTCCGCGTGGAAAAAGTTGCAAAAGCTGCGAGTAGACGCTGCATACTTGTGTCATGGCTGATCCTTCCTCCTCTGAATGTGGCTCTGCTCAGGAACCTACTCCAGAGTAACGGGGGATCAGCCGCTTTGCGCGTCAGGCAGGCGTGATGAGCTACCCGCTATTTTGGACAGCAATGAAAACCGAGGCGAGGGCGGTGGGTACAGGGAGTTTCTCCTTCGCTTGATTCAGACCTCCACAGAAGTCTCGCGCCGCAGCCATTTTATAAATGAGACGGCGATCTTCCTTGGGAAACCTTGCAATTCGCTTTCTACGTACGTAGGTAGCTGTGCATTCGTGGGTCCAAAATTTGAATGAGCACCACTTCGGACAACCCTTTGATTACAAAATGAAAACCTGGATCGCATGGTGGGATTCCTTGGCCCAGGTGGTAATCGGCTGGCAGCCTGCTCGCTGATTGGCACTGCTTTATGTGCACTCGATGGGCAATCAAGCAACCTTCCATCCCCGGAGCAGGGCGCTCCGGAACCCTGGGCCGCGAAAAGGTTCTGGGCAGCCCTGTTCTGTGAGCGTTATTCAACCGGCCGATCCGCTCGGAAACGACAGCGCTCATCTTTGCGGTCAGTGAGAGGCGTTGGATTCATTCCGACTGAGCACGGTGTGTCCACGCGAGCCAGCCACTCAGCACTTGTGAACAGGCTGGCATCCTCCGTGCCGTACTCTTCACGTCTTCTCAACCACTTGCGATTGGTCTTCGCATTGCGTACAGCAACAGCGAAGCAACGCAGACGGGAGGAGCAATGGCATTGGAATGGCAGTTATTGGTAGCCGTGCTCGAGGTTTTATTCCTGAGACTAACTGGAAATGCTGCGCCGCCTAACGCCGTTGAAGCAGGTGATAAGCCGCATTCTCGAGAGCGGCCGACTCGACCTTCCAGGGACTACGTCGACAATTGGGAGTCGAGATAAAGACGAAGGCACTACTCCAGACGATTCGGAAGCACTTTCTCAAGCAACGAGTGACAGGGCACGCATGTTTAAGAGAATCCTCGTCGCATACGACGAATCTGCGAAAGCTAGCCGTGCACTTTCCGCCGCCATCTATCTAGCCAAGGCGGTCGGAGCGGAATTGCAGGCGGTCACGGTATTCGATGCATCATCTGCAAGTATCGTCCATGCCGCTCCTTCCGATTCGCCACTTGGTCTGACTCTAATCCAAGACCGGCGGGAGCGGTATGCACAATTGCAGGCCGAAGCACGAGATAGAGCAATGCGGCGAGGAGTTGAATTGGTGACTCATCTGGTGGAACCTGAAGAGGCAGACTCAATCATTCAGCTCATTGCCCACCTGAAGGCCGATCTTCTTGTCGTCGGTCTCCATCGACACTCACAGTACTTGTCCCGGCTCTGGAGCACCGTCTACGAAGGCGCACAAAATGGCCTTTGTAGTGTGCTGGGTATCCAATAAATGTGTACTTAGACTTCGCAGGCCCTCTGAATATATGCAAGGGTGCGATCAGTCAATCCACAGTCCAGCGGGAGGACAGTTTGAACCACTTAGTCGAGCTTCTCGAGAGGCACGGTTATTGGGTGCTATTTGTCTCCGTTGTTGGCCGGCAAGCCTGCCTACCCCTGCCGACAAACCTGTTATTGCTTGCCGCCGGAGCTCTTGCCGGTTTGGGGAGGCTCAATTTTTTGGCAATCATTGCATACTCAGTCACTGCGTTTATCCTGGCCGACCTTGCCTGGTTTGAAGCTGGGCGTAAGTGGGGAACCAGAACCCTGCATTTCTTTTGCAGAGTTTCGCAAGATCCACATTTATGCATTGAAAGGATGGTGAAAAACTTCGGCCGCCACGGAGCGAAATCACTCCTCATTTCGAAATTCATATTTGGACTCGATTCGATCGCCGCTCCTCTATCGGGCATATGTGGGATAAGTCGCAATCAATTTGTGGTTTGTGACGGACTGGGAGCACTCGTCTGGTCGTTCTCCTATGTGGCTCTGGGCTACGTTTTCCATGATCAATTGGATCGCATTGCGGCCGACTCTACGAAGGCTGGGGAGATTGCAGCAATAATCGCCATTGCTGGATTTGGACTCTTCACCGTCCGTCGACTGATCCGCTGGTATCGCTTCCTTCGCGAGTTCAGGCTTGCACAGATATCCCCGGAGGAGTTGAGAGACAAGCTGACGACTGGAGACCAAGTGCTTCTCTTGGATCTGCAAGGCGACGTAAGCCGCTGCCAGGATGTGATGGCCATTCCAGGAGCAATCCGAATCGATCCACGCCAGCTTGAATGGTACATAAAGAAGTACAGGGACGTCGATCTGGCCACAGATCGAGAAGTCGTTCTATACGGTTCGTGTTCTAAAGAATCCACAAGCGCCCGAGTCGCCTTGGCATTGCGACGCAGGGGATTCGAAAAAGTTCGGCCTCTTGCTGGAGGGCTTCGTGCATGGCGGGATCGCGGGTTTCCCGTCACGGCGAACGTCTCTATGCTGCTATCCGCGGAGCATGCGGTCTTCATCCTGCGGGAGATTCTTCTCCAGTCAAGGACAAGCGTCGCTCGCATTTTAAGAGAGAGCGTGGTCGATCTGGATCGGATATTGGAACGCCTGAAGACCCGTATCCGACACAGGCAAAGTGCGGACATGCTCTTGTTGGGCGGCCTAAACCGTGAGACTTCCGCAGAAGGAGCGTTGATTCCCCTTACCAGGGCACCATGCGAGGGAATGAAGTCTCCCGAATCATAATCTCCGGGCTAAATTCATACGTCCATGAATGACGAGATATGGCGAGTCCACAGACATGAACAGTTTCGGTGAAGAAGGTGTTGAACAGAAAGGACGACTCTGATGGTATCTGGAGCGATAGTAAACAGCCACGCGGGGAGCAAAAATACTTTATACGAATTGTGTGACGATCTCCTAGTTCAGGCTGCAAAGTCCGGAGATGGGCTCGCGTTCACTGAGTTAGCGAGACGCCATTCGACGATGATCAAACGGAAGATAAATCGAATCGTCGGGAATTGGGAAGACGCGGAGGATGTGGTGCAGGAATCGCTCCTCCGAGCCTTCATGCACTTCAACAGCTTTCAAGGCAGATGCAATGTCTCAACATGGTTAACAAGGATTGCGGTCAATTCAGCGTTCATGATGCTCAGGAAGAGACGCGTGCGTCTAGAAGTATCTGTCGTCAATTTAGACGCGACCTCTGGAAGCTGGGAGACATGGGAAGTTCCAGACCTCTCGCCGAGCCCCGAGAGACTATATGTAGGACGCGAGACGGCCGCGCTCGTGCAGGACGCCATCCACCGGTTACCTTGGAGCTACCGTGCTGCCGTTGAGCTGTATCAAACAGGGGATTGTTCAATCCGCGAGATTGCTCAAACTCTCGGTATTACAGTGGCGGCGGCGAAGTCGAGACTCTCCCGCGCACGGGATACACTCCGCGCAACCTTCCTCGATGGCAGTCTATCGTCAGAGCGAAATGACGGATTCCGGCGATTGATCCGTCTTGCCTCCCGCTCGCGTCACATCGCTTCTTGCTCATACAAGAGGGTCAACAAACAAAAAGCGCCGTCCAAAACAAGTCAGCTTGAGGCTGAACCCATTTAGGAAACATTCCCTGGGGGAATCCATGTCCAGATCAGCATCGCAATTAGTTCGGAGCAAAGATCAGCCAGTACAGGTAGAAGACACCGGTCTAGGCGAACAACTCCGGAACGCATTTGTCGACTCAGTGATACACGAACTACGTTCGCCGGTGACTGCAATCAAATCTTCCGTGTCAGCGTTACTTACAATTGCCCGGCTGCAGCCCGCCGAGCGCATAGAGTTACTCATGATCATTGAAGAAGAGGTGGACCGGCTGAATCTGCTGGTTGGCGAAGCAGTGGAAAGAGCGCGGTTAGGTTCTGGGGAAAGACTCAACCTGGAGCCGCACGCCATTGAGGAGATTGTCGATGCCGCAAGGGGAGACTGCAAGACCCTGCTCGGCGCTCGGTTGGTTCAGGTTCAGGTTCCGCCGGGGTTGCCGGCCGCGCGTGCGGACCTGAGCCTGGTCAAGAAAGCTTTGGCGCAGTTGCTCGAAAATGCAAGCAAGTATTCGCCACCCGAGGAACCGATCACGGTCAGAGTCGAGATGAGAGGAGATTTCGTGATGACCAGCGTGGTTGATCGCGGCGTTGGGATTGACGCTCACGAACAAGACTTGATTTTCGACAAATTCTATCGCGGAAAGGACCAGCGCCACGTGTTTCAAGGAACTGGAATGGGATTGCCAATTGCGAAGGCTATTGTCGAGGCGCACGGCGGTTCGCTGAGTGTTACAAGCAGTCTCGGCCAAGGCAGTGTCTTCTCTTTCACGTTGCCGGTCGACCGACAGATCATGTTTAGCCGAGACAAGTACCATTCTAAGCCCGCTGCGTTTTATCCGAGCACGACTAGCGATGCGTAGCTGGCTGCTTCCACTTGGATCGCTTGAGGTCAGTCAGGATGAATATTTGCATGCTCCAAGTGTTGCGTGTGTCTGCGGTGGGATTTTCATTCAGAGTTCTGATGTCCACGCCAATGAGCCCGGGACCATCCGGTTGCCGCGTTACCGTTTGCGCCGGCGCTGTGCGCTCGTTTTGGATTAATTCGCCCGCCTTCGTGTGATGCCTCCTTTGGATGGGCCGAACTTTTATTGCGTGAATGGCTCTAAGATCGAGGTCGCACCTTAGATTCGGAGTTTAGGGCCTGTCACCGAAACGGGCATTTGCCGCGGTCGATTGCCGCCTGGCGCCCCTTCCACCCGCCGGTGCGATACGCGACAGAGACTTCGTAGACGCCGCGACGCACAGCGAGCACCGGATCGTCCGATGGTTCAATACCGTCGGTAAGCCGTGTCGGATCGTGCATCATGATCGGATCTCCGATCTCCTCAACCGTGATCGTTCGGGTGACTTCGAGCCGTCCAATGCGCACGCGCGGGCGATCGGCTGGCCACGGCGCGTTGGGGTCATCTAGCGGGTCGCCGTCTCCAGCAAGTTGCAGAACCAGGTTGAAGACCACGGGGCCTTTGCGAAGACGCGCCTCAAGTTCTTCGAACAGATAAGACGGTGGCTGCTTCTGGAGGTCTTCCAACGCCTGGCCGGCGACCCCCGCCTCGGGCTCCCAGTGGTAGCGAGCGTACTGCGCCTCATCCGCCGCGTTCACAAAGCGGAAGGCGTGAAGCATATGGAACGCAGTCTGGGCAAGGCTGACCGAAGCCGGTAGAGCCTTCGCGAGTCCAACCGCGTGCGCGACCCATGGACGCGCTGCCAGGAATGGCCCAATCGTATTGGGATCAGGCTGGCCAGTGTTGGGATCGGGCCGTACTGCCTCCAGAAACTCAAGGGTCTCTTCGGGGGTACGGGCAAAAAAGAGAGGGATGGGCAATGAGACTAGGTCGGTCGTTGTGCCATCAGGTAGGAAGAACTTGACTGCCATGGAGGCCGTGGTGGCAGGCCCCCATGGATCTCCTGACCGGCTGTTCGAATGGCGTACGGTAACCGGCACTTGGTCACCCTGTAGGTGTACCGCCCGGCTTAGTTTTCTGGCCTCGGGCGTGGCCGTGAATGTACCCGCATAATAGCGGCCATTTGCATGGACATCGCGGTACCCAGCATGAAATCCCTGAAAGACCTGATGAATTTGTTCGACTAGCTTCGTCGCTATCCGATATTGACCGTGATTCATGAAGTACTCCTGTCTGGGAAGTGCTGAAGATCGCAAATCCACGCTTGAGCGCTGGCGTGCTTGACGTAGCGGAGCAGGGCATAGAGCCGCAACCCGCATCCGGGACTGCTTTAATTCACCGAGTCCAGCAGCGCATCTAATGCCTTCTTCGCCTTGAGCGCCTTCCACACCTCCCGAACGGAGGCATCGGGATACGCACTGTAGAAGCCAACCGCCGAGACCTGCTGCGCGACAATCCAATCCTTGATCTCGGGACTGTGAATTCCTGGATAGCCTTCGAATTCATGAAAGAGCAAGTCGATTTCGTCGGGCAGAATAGTAGCGAAATCGTTGATGTACGATTCCCAGTCTCCATCGAACGTAGAGGCAAAGATGATCCGAGTATCGTTGTCGAAGATGACGAACCGCAGATCATGGACCGTTGCGATGCGGTCCGTGTTCGTCTGGCGCTCACCCGTAAATCCATCGGCCAGTAACCTGCGAATGCGTTCAGCACCTCCAGGTTTCAATTTGCTGATGAGTGTGAATTCACTTGCTTGCCCGGCCTTTGTTCCCGGTCGGGTCTTAACTTTCGCCTCAGTAGCTGCCATTTTTCTCTCCTTTGTCGTTTAGACTTGCTAACCATTTCAATGCCCGAAGGCCAGGCATGAAGCAGTACTCTCCGCCGCGGGCAGTCACAAATTGCGGAAGGGCATGAAGATGTTGGCGCAAGGGATGCTTCGGAATGGTGAATACGCCGCCTCCGTCAGCGTTGCCGAGGATCGGGTCCTGCTCCGTCCCATGGCTAATGAAATTCCCATCCGTTATCCATTGCGACTGCACAAACTCGAACTGCCGCTTGAGATGTGCACCGATCAACAGAAAGACACCGCCCCGCTCTGCGCCATCGTCTTCCAGGACTCCTTCGGGCAGAGGAGGGCCGTAGTTGGTGCCGCGACGCAAGAAGTGGTGCAGATTCGTTGCAACGAGATCATTCTTTAATGCGTCGCGCGGATTCACACGCCGTATGTGTGCGCTGAAAGGGCATTTCAGTCCATGAATGTCGTCTTCATAGTTGAAATTGTTATTGCGATTTGCATCTGCGCCCAAGTTGGCATTGTCGTGCTCCGGAGCCAGCACCAGCGGCGCCCCGCTACGCCATCTGCCAACCATCTTTGCTGCAATCAACTCCTCTTCAGCAGAGGATGAGGCTTGCTCACGCAGGTACTTCCGGAAAGCCGCCACCTTCGTATGGAATTTCCGGAACGCGACGAAAGTTCCGTTTAGACGAAGTTCCCTGGGCTCTGGCTCAGTCGCGATCTCTCCAAGTTCGTCCGGATACCCCAAGATGAACTCCCCGGCCTTAATCGAAGACTCGGAGCCCGGCTGCACGGGAGAGCCTCCCCCTTCAACGTGCGGATTATGGAGACCATCCTTGAAACCAAAGGGATTGCGTCCGTCCGGAAGTTCACTGAATTTCAGACGGTAAACCACGGAAATTGCTGGCAGGTCGTGATGGGTTTGTCTTGCGCGCTCCAAAACGAACTCGAGACTCTTGTCATCGTTCGAATAGATCGCCAACGCGACGTGCATATCCGCAGTGCCAAATGGATATTCCCAGTTCGCGGGAGCGTTGATTCCAACATCGTTCAAAATAGTAGCCCGTGCCGCCATCCCCTCTCTGAATTCTTCGGGGAAACTGTCGAGCGATGACTGAGGCACTCCGAGTGCCTTGAGTCCCTGATAAGTGAACGCGATACCCAGCCAACCTGGAAGCGTTGGTGCCCACCATTCCTCCGCGGGCGCAACATGGGGGATCAGTCGGCGTAACATCTCTCGTCCCTCCGGAGCTTCGTCGATGCGCAGCACCACATATTGTCCTCGGTAAGGGCGTGGACGCGGACGCAGCACAGTAGCTTGTATATCGCTCGTATCCAACAAGAGAGCGTCCGTTGCCGGCATTGCGCCTCCATCCTATTCGGCCTTCAGGTCGTTGATCGACTTTGGGCTGCGTGAAGACTGTCGAGAATCAAGCAGCAATGGTTATCGCCGAAGTGATGCGCCACCCCACTGAAGTCTGTGCCACGATGTAAATCACACCGAAACGTTCCATCAGATTGCCTCCTTCATCCCGACGCAGCCACAGAGCATCAACCAGTGCGGCCTTTGTGTTAAGCACTCTGATGTCGCACTTATCGAGTGTCGAACCCCCAAAATGAGCATGTCGCAACCTGCCTATCTCACCGCCGATTCCGTCTTCACCGGTGATGTCCTCGTTGTCCTTCATCACCATGTGGAAAGTCGGGGCAATGAACCTTAGAGGCGCGCTGTAGAAGTCGAGCAGGAGTCGATATCCAGCCGCTCTCCGTCTGCTAGTTGCACAAATGTGGGTCCATAGTTCGCGAATAGCTTGCGGATGTCGGCGATGATCCTGGAGTCGTCCAACTCTGCATTGGCGTCGATTGCAACTGGTATCATTGGTGTCCTACATTCTGACTGGGCTTTGCTTATTGTGTTTGTGTCTTATTGGGACCGGATTTTGGTCTTCAAGGAGTTAGCTGCCGGGAATACACACAGCACGACCACGCAGCTTCCCATTCCTTAGGTCGTTGTATCCGTCGGTAACCCGGCTGAGTGGATAGCGGTCCTCGATTGTCTCGATTCGACCCAGCCGGGCAAGTTCGATGACTTCACGAAGATTGACTGTGCCACCATTAAGGCTGGTTGTGAGTTCCGCTCCCCAGGGCACTTCGTGCAGCCCAAATGGAACCGTCTTCAGCGCTGCTCCAACGAGAGTCAACCGGCCAAGCCTTGCTAAAGCGGCCACTCCGGTCTTGAGCGTTCCCTCGGCACCGACACAATCAAGGATGAAATTCGCGCCGGCACCCGAAGTTATGCCTCGAATCTGTTCGGCGAAATTCGCATCGCTGTGAACCGTGTGGTCCGCACCGTGTTCTTTTGCGAGTTCAAGGTGTATGGCATCGAAATCGACCGCAATGACTTGGGCAGAACAGAGGGTACGGAGGAATTGAACGGCGAGCAGGCCCAAACCACCGACACCGATCACGACGGCGGTGGTACCAGGCATGAGGGATGGCAAGGCAGGTTTGATAGCGGTGTAGGTGGTCAGTCCCGCGTCCGTAAGTGGTGCGGCCAGCACCGGATCGAAGTCACCCATAGGAACGACGAAACGCGCCTCAACCAGAATGTATTCTGCAAGTCCACCATCGAAACCAATGCCCGCGCCAGTCAAGTGACCTATGTAGTAACAGAAGTTCTCTTCTCCGCGCCGGCAGGGGGGACAGTGTCCGCAACTCCCCCAGACGGGCACGACCGCAACAGGCTCACCACTCTTGAATCCAACGACCCCCTGGCCGATCTCTGCTATCCAGCCAGCAATTTCGTGACCCAGGGTAAACGGTGGTGGCGAATCGAAGAAGTCCGCTTGGGTTCGTCCCATCAGGGCGATATCTGTGTGACAAAGCCCGCAGCCACCCACCTTGACGAGAACTTGTCCGGGGCCGGGCGAAGGCTTGGGTACGTCTTGAAGTTCCGGCTGCTGTTGTGGGCTAAGCAGACGATAGGCAAGCATAGATTTCTCCTGAACCATGGTTTTCGTCAATTGACGGCGACTCATCGACTGCCAGCCAGATATCTTGTGTGGCAGCTGCCTGGCTGATCTGCTTTCAGCCAGAACGCCGCAGATCTTGTTTGCACGGCAAAGTCCAAACTCAGTCGGCAGAAAAAATGAACCCTAAAGCATTGAATGGCATACACGTGCCTCCACATGAACAGCTTTCCGTTCCGTGCCGAGTGATCAGCACTTGCTTGCGGACTGGCGGCCCGCGTTCTGTTCAGATTGGCACTTGAGATTCGTATGGTTAAAGCGGGTCAATTCAAGGAAACAAATAGGGCATAGTGTCGATGAGGTCGGAACAAGCTGCGAAATCAGATCCCACTTGTCTGCTCTTTGCGGAAACCTGGAAGCCGTGTGGCGTCTTCCTCAAGAGAAGGCCATCTCGCACAATTTCCTTATGTCTAGACGTAAATTAAAGATGCCTAAGTTCTTGCCAGCGCAGCGACAATGGCCGGATCGTAGGTCCCGTCCAGCAACACGAAGAGCATCCGGCAAAGCCGTCCGGAGCGGTTCGACCAGGCGTGGTTTGTTCCGCGCTGAACAACCACAGAGCCGGGCCCCAGCAGGACCTCACAATTGTCGAGGGCCAGGGTTATCTCGCCCTCAATTACAACCCCGTAGTCCAAGGTCTCAGTGCGGTGCATCAGAGGGTGGGATGAACTGGACCTTGCTGTCGACGCCGCGATGTCGCCGACCTGAGCGAACGCTTCCTTGGCCGCGTCGAGACCGTGCACCAGCAACTCCGGCGTCTCGGGCGGAAAGTCGACGAAGAGGAAGTGGTTACCGGAATTTGGCGGAAGCAGGTTGACGGAATTGAGCGTGGGGTCAATTCCATTGTCGATCCGTGCTGGGCTGCCAGTGGTGGTCCAGACCTCGTGAAGCATTGTCCCAGGAACAGCCTCGATCTCCACCACGGTAGGCAGAGGCCCTTCTGAGACAACAACAGATCTGCCGTTCTCATCGTGGCCGGTGACAACCCGGCGAATTGCGGGCATCCTCATGAATAGCGCTCCTTCGACACAAGGATTGGGTTCCCATTACGAACTCTCGACGATGGGACACTCGCGAGAATCGCGGAGATGGGAGGCGCAGACAGAAACGTCTTGCGAAGCGCCGCTTCCTCTGCTGGCAGCGAATCCGCCAGTTTGAGAATCGTTTCGCAACTCAATTTGCGGTAATGCTTCGCGGATCTGTTGTCCCTCATCCTCTCGCAGATCTCGGCTGCCGTCGCGTAGACACGCCATGCGGCAAGGGGAACTTCGTAGCCCTCCATTCTTGACAGCGCCTCCGCGATGCAGACTCGTGCATCCTGCGCCCAGGGGCTTGACGGCGATAGAGCACTTCGCGATACAACGCATGCACAAATTCGTACTGATGGGAAATCGTCCCGTCTGGGAATGGCCCCCCAGTTGTCCAGCGCACCATGCCGTTCCGGCGTGAAAGTTCCTCGCACAGGTCTTCATAATTCTCCGGATCCATTCCCGCTGCTGCGGCGCTCACGTTCACATCGAACACAACGCCGCTTATGCTCGCTACTTGAAGTACTCGCTGATGTTCGGCGTCCAGGCGCTCGATTTGAATTTCGATCATCTGGCGAAGTGTCTCCGGTGCTTCGACATCGATCTCTTCAATCTGGCAGTTCATCCTCCAACTACCGTTCTCTACGACAATTCTCGACCGCTCTCTCAGGCATTCCAACGCGGCAACCATGAACAGCGGGTTCCCCTCGCAGTGGCGAAAGAGCAAGCCGGCAAGCCCCGCCGGAACAGCACCATCCGGCGACTCAGCTATGAGGAACTCCGTGATTTCGGCTTCATCCAGCGGATGTGGGATTATTTCCCGGCATAAGCCGTGAGCTGACAGATCATGTTTGAGATCCTTCAAAGGTTCTTGAGAGAGCAATACTGCCACGGGACGATAGGTGCCAATCAGTATGAGCTTGGCCGGTTGGCGGCGCCGTGCCAGCACTGAGATTAGATCGACGGTCGATGGATCAACCCAATGCAGATCCTCGAGCACCAAGAGCAATGGGAATTCTGCCGTGATCGTTTCAAGTGCGTCGGCGATTTCCCTTAACATGCGCTCGCGTGTGGCGCCGAGGATCTCGCGCTGCAATGATTCGCGTTGTTCGCGCCTCACGAACGCCGGCATTTGCACCAGCCAGGTAGGTGCCTGAGAAGCGATGATCGGGACAACTGAGTCGCCTGCCGGCCCGCGGCACAACTGACCCAACGCTTCGAGTATCGGGAAGTACGGCTCCTTGCCACCGTACCCTTCCACGCATTGGCCACGGGCTATCCGCAGGTGCGGAGTTTCCGTCACAATCTGCCTCTGAAACGAATCCACCAAAGCTGTCTTGCCGATGCCGGACTCCCCGGTGACAAAGACCAGTTGCCGCCCGCCGCGGAGCGCCCGATGAAGCGACTCCCGCAGCCAAGTGACCTCCAAATCTCGGCCGACCAACCTGGCTATCGAGGAGTTCATATCGAGGCCGGACGTTCTCGAAACATCCTTCAAGGGTGCGATGAATCGATAGCCACGCCGGTGCAGGGTTTCGATGAATCGAGGCCTTTGGGGGTCGTCTCCGAGCGCTGCCCGAATATCACGGATGTGACCTTTGAGCACCTCGGGCTGGACGAACGTGTCGGGCCACAAAGCGTTGAGTAACTCCTCCTGGGTCACCAAGTGGCCGGGGCGCTCCAAGAGATAGCGGAGCAAACCGAATGACTTGGGCGTCAATAAGATGCGTTGCTCCTTTGCTCCATCGGCGCGACACCATAGGCACTGATTCGCCAAATCCAATCGGAATGGGGGGAATTCCGTCATCGTCTTCATTCATTCGCGTTCTGAATCAACTAAGAACAACATCAACAATTCAACAGGTCTAATGGTCCCGACGGGAAATGGTATCGGTCCTGAAACCGCTACAATTTGCAGTCAGACCCGCGATGCAGGCTGCTGTGCCCCAGTTGGTGCCGGCACGCTTCGGCAGTGGTTCTCCTGTCATATGGGTGTAACCGACTCGCGATTGCAAGACGCGCATTTTGGTGACAAAACATGTTCATAGGTGAGGCCGGGGTTCGGAACCTCGTTGGTGTGGGCGTAGCTGCTCAGTGAGACCCTTGGTTTCTTTTCTACAGCCCGCGAATTCATGCAAAACCCATTCATCTTCATTCCCAACACCTCCGAATCATCTCAATGTCCTTCTAGTCAGCTGGATGCTCATTCGAGTTGGATCGATACCATTCGACGACACCAGGGATCGATAGAAAACCACGATCTGATTTCGGACAGAGACCGGTTGTGGCATTTTTTGCCGAGAGATTGGACACTTCGTGCCAGGCGATTTTCCTAGTCCGAGCGCTCCTGGTTTGTCGTATCGGGCTTTGGGTGCGCCAGGCACTTCGACAAGAACGCGATCAATTCTTGAACGGATCGGAACTTTCCTTCCTGCCCCGTATCCACTTCTTCCACCCGGCCTTCAATCTTGCCATTCTCGAAGTCGCTGCGCGGCGAAATCCTTAAGACAAATGCACCTCTCACAATGACCTCCAGCCTGCCATAGACACCGACCGTGGCGCGCGTCAAACCCAAATTACAATGCAACCTTATACTGCCCACCGTTTTGCAGGGGTCTCTTCTGGTAGTTTTTTGGTAAAGAATTGGTAACCGCTATGAGGGATTTATCTCCGGAATAGAAAACAAGCATAGGGATCAACTTGACAGAGTTCCACTCATTCAGGTTGGAGGGGATCTATGAATTCCTCTGGTGCTACGGCGGAGATGAGGCGAAGAGCAGATTCACCCGATATTCGCCGATGTTTCGGCGGTCCCGACAAATTGTGCGCTTCCTCAGTTTGCCCACGATACTGTCTGTCAAATCTACCGTAGTCTAGTTTCTAGTATCCGCCCTGCAAGCCTAATCAAATCAGTCACGATATGTAGGATGGGGCCGAGAATTTCTTCTACCAAAGCAGCGAAGTTAGAAACTATGGGTTCTATTAGTGATCGGTCATTCTTTGCTGTCACATGCATCCAGTTCGTCCGTTGTTTCTTCAATCGAGTGTTCAAGCACGACCGCGGTCCCGTCATCCAATGGGTGAGCGAATGCCGCGTGCGGTTTAATCCAAGGAATGGTGAAGGGTAGAGAACCATAGAAAGGGCTTGCAGCGCCCAGAGGGTATGTCGAAGAGCCCAGGTCGTGAAGAAACCAGGCTGTGTGACCTCGGCGGTCGAACAGCCACCACCAATCTGCCCATTAGGTTCTAGTACGGTCGTCCTTACGCCCGATGCTGCAAGGACAATTGCGGCTGAGAGTCCGTTCGGTCCTGAGCCGATTATTGTGGCGGTAGGCATACCCCCGCTTCTCCGTGCTTCGGCCAGGCGTTTTATGCCCTGGGTGGCGCCGATGAGTTTACTGATCTTCCCGGTATCTATAGTTTGACCCCAGCTTACCCAGCTACCTTCCGGAATCTCAATGACTACGACGGGGGTGCCATGGTACGACATCCTTCTGTTCTTCCTTCGAGTAGGGCTCACCAAAATTTGGGAACTCGGTACGGATCCGCTTGCGATCAGGGGCAGCGCCGTCCTGGATGGGCCTGTTTGTCGCCAATGTAAGCATCACATCCTGAACATCATCACCCAGTGGCCTCCCATTGAATCTCGCGACATCAAATGCAGCTGGCGTGCCTAATTCATAGGGCAAGGTGTTCGGGCATAGTCGAGAGACCATTTGCTTTCCGTATTCTTCCGGGTCCAGGGCAGATCCTGCATAGGTAGTCATCTTCTGGGTATAGTCTGCGATGTATCCCGAGAATAAGGCGATGTCATCTGATGGCACCGATTTGTTGAAGGTCTCTTTTACCTCCTGATCGGCGGGATCGTTGAGAAAGAGGTGCGTGATCATCGGCAGGCCCCAGCGTGACACCTGCATCTCGGGAGCATGGCCGTAAAGTGACACCGTGGCCCAGGCGTGGACTTGCCGATCAGATGGTTTGGGACTTCAAGGACAATCGCAGTGATATTGCGATTGTTGAAGAAGTTCTGACGACTGCGCAGGAACGCATCGCCGTCATACCTGTGTTCGTTGTAGAAGGCCATCTGAAGATTTTGCATTGCGACAGGCAGCTCGGATTACCAATCCACTCCACGTTGGCGAATAACCGTTAGCCTTGTAACCGCCTGCTCGGACAAATGACTTAGAAAACCTGTTGCGGCTCGTCGACCCAAGTAGTGAATGATTTGGCAAATGAGCCATGTCGGCTCGGGATTTCCCATAGAAGGGGTTCTTGAGCGCCAACTAAAGAGCTGGCGATTAGAAGCTGTCAGAAACGGTCGTGAGCGAGAGAGCATAAGACAAGGCCGTATGAAATTGCGGCTTCCGTGGTTCTCTGAAGGATTGCAGTCCCACTCATTCTCTCTATGGCCGCCGATTCGGCCTGGTAACATAGCCATGCCCTTCGAAACATCGTTCGCGCCGTTCAAAGTGGCGATTCCGACGCAATCGGGGGTCTTCGGTAACAAATATGGTACAGGGCGCATCCTCCTTATTTTAAATGGCTTGCGAGATCCTGGTTATAGTCACCCATTCGCCCGCCAATGTTTGTCACCGGTTTGATTACTCGATTACCGAAGCGCGGCGGATAAATGGTCCGCCACAGGGGGCAAAAAACACGAATTAATCCGCTGAAACGAGACTAACCTCGAACTAACTTGCTTCCGATCTATCCTGTTGCATCAATGTTCAGAACATGGTCCTGCAGCTCATAGCGGACCTGCAAATGATCGGGGGAAGACTTGAGGGATCAATGCGACTTCCTCGACTCGTGGAAACTCTCCCAGCGATCGACTAACTGCAGGCGGTCAGCTCCCTGGAAGGGCAACACCCATCCTGGATATTCTGGGGAAAGGCGACTGACCTCATCCAACTGCCTAACCTCGTCCTCGGTGAATGTAAGTTCGACCGCCGCGAGATTGTCTTGAAGTTGGTCGAGGCGTTTTGCGCCAATGATCACAGAAGTTACCACGGGCCTTGCCATGAGCCATGCAAGCGAAACACGTGCAGGACTACATCCGTGTGCTTTGGCGATTGGAGCCATCACGTCGAGAATATTCCAGGTCCGCTCTTTGTCCACGAAGGGAAAGTCATAGTCGGTGCGGCGTGAGTCGGTGGGCTTCTGCTGCGTCCGGCTGAACTTGCCCGAGAGTAAGCCGCCGGCAAGCGGACTCCACACGAGCAGACCGATCTTTTCGGCTTCTAGCAACGGAACGATTTCCCGTTCGAGATCGCGGCCAGCGATAGAATAATAAGCCTGAAGTGTGTCGAATCGGGCAAGGTTCCTGTACTCGGAGATGCCGAGTGCTTTGGCGATCTTCCATGCCTGCCAGTTAGAGCAGCCGATGTAGCGGACCTTTCCTTGTTGCACCAGGGTGTCGAGAGCGCGAAGTGTCTCTCCGACAGGGGTCACGGAATCGTTGCCATGGATCTGGTACAAGTCAATATAGTCGGTCTGAAGACGGCGGAGACTGGCCTCCACTCCGTCCATAATGTGACCGCGAGAAGCCCCGATGTCATTCCGCCCAGGGCCGACGCGGCTATAGACCTTCGTCGCGATTACGACATTCTTCCGCGCAATGTTAAGGTTTTTCAGTGATCGCCCCAGAATCCTTTCGCTCTCACCCTCCGTGTAATTGTCCGCCGTATCGAAGAAGTTGATGCCACCCTCAATCGAGATCTTGACCAGTTCATCGGCCCCGGCTTGGTCAACGGTGCTGATAGCCTTGAAGAGGCCTCTGCCGTCCCCGAATGTCATAGTCCCGAAGCAGAGTCTCGAAACCAGGAGACCCGTATTGCCGAGCGTTGCGTATTCCATGATGTCCTCCAATTGTTGACCACCTTCGTGGATGCCACTAAAACAATGCCGAAAAGAAGAGTAGGACGCCCCTTCGCGCATCAAGCGACGGACCCGAGCGAACGAAGTGGGGTATCCACGAAGCGGTGCGACGTACGTGCTCCAACAAGACCTGGCTGATCGACATTCGCATCGCTGAAGCTGAGGTCCGTCTCTCTGTTTCATAACTTGCCTCTATGAGATTCCAGAAGGGGCCTGACCGGGGTACCTGATCCTGCAAACTTTTTGCCTGATCCTCCAGATATCGAGCCGCAATCCACCATTGCAGCGCTGTCTTTTGGGAATATGTAATGAGGGAGAAGCGCAATGTCGTCCGACCTCGCATCCTTGATCGAGACAAACACGCGAATCGACGGGTCTTTTCCTACACCCATCCCTGGTTTGCATCTCTCTCGCTATTCCACGCGCACGCAGCCGGGTCAGGGTGTGCAGTGTCCAACTCTGGCCATCGTCGCCCAGGGAAGCAAGCAGCTCATGTTGGGTGACGAGGTTTTCACCTACGACCCCGGCCACTACCTGGTGGTTTCACTCGATCTACCGGTCTCTGGAAGAGTCACGGCGGCCTCGAAAGCAAAGCCATTCCTCGGGATGAGCTTGGACCTCGACGTAAAACAGATACCGTCGCTTCGGACCTCCGGCAAGATCCGACGAGCGACGAAACCTGATCGTGGTGTTTTCCTCAGCAGAATGACGCCGGAATTGCTCGATCCTGTACTTCGATTGCTCAAGCTCCTCGGAAAGCCGGAGGACAGTGCTGTACTCGCACCTCTGTTGCACCGGGAGATTCTTTACCGCTTGTGGCGTAGCGAGCAAGGTGAGCAACTTGAGCGAATGGCACAATCGGATGGTCATGCCAGCGGCGTCGCGAAAGCCGTCCTCTGGCTGAAAGAGAACTTCGACAAGCCGTTTTCGATAAGACTTATCGCCCAGGAAACGAACATGAGTCCTTCTGGACTGCACCACCATTTCAAGACACTCACCAACATGACCCCGCTTCAATATCAAAAGCACCTTCGCTTGCAGGAGGCTCGACGGCTCATGTTGGTTGAGGCGATGGATGCGTCTGGT
>Ga0206912_1144_pt1 | contig 18714 bp, 12 predicted proteins | sample Alteio_BWOrgHeat_75_FD_152933 | JGI IMG/M metagenome (GOLD analysis project Ga0206912, IMG submission 152933) | Enriched cells from forest soil in Barre Woods Harvard Forest LTER site, Petersham, Massachusetts, United States -... | ecosystem: Environmental > Terrestrial > Soil > Temperate forest >... | reverse complement strand
ATTTGCTGACAACAGTTGCCTGGAAAATTAACGGACGCATTCAATATGCTTTTGAAGGTAGTATTTTTATTGCTGGTGCTGTAGTACAATGGTTGCGCGACGGATTAGGTATTATCAAAAGTTCATCCGAAATAGAAACCCTGGCAATGCAGGTAGAAGATACGAATGGTGTTTGTTTTGTGCCTGCATTTGCAGGACTCGGGGCACCTTATTGGAATCCTGATGCCAGAGGAACAATAGTTGGTATCTCCAGAGGCACACGGGCAGCACATATAGCTCGTGCTGCTGTGGAATCCATTGCTTATCAGACGATGGATGTTTTGAAGGCAATGGAAGCAGATGCCGGAATTTTAATTAAAGAATTGAGAGTGGACGGGGGGGCAACTGCGAATAATCTGCTCATGCAATTTCAGGCTGACCTTCTCAATTGTAAAGTAATCCGTCCGGAGATTACAGAAACAACAGCGCTGGGTGCTGCTTATTTGGCTGGTTTGGCTGTTGGGTTCTGGAAAAACAGTGCTGAAATTTCTCAATGGTGGAAATCTGAAAAGGAATTTTTACCTGTAGCTTCACCAATTGTAATGCAGGCTGGAATTGATTCATGGAAACAAGCTGTTCGTACTGCCCAGAACTGGAGTAAAAAATAAAATAAACCATATGACCCCTTTTCTGGCTGAATTTATGGGTACAGGAACCCTGATCCTGTTAGGCAATGGGGTAGTTGCCAACGTAGTACTGACAGATACCAAGGGACATAACGGCGGATGGATTGTTATAACAACCGGATGGGCACTGGCTGTATATGCAGGTATTGTAATTGCAAATCCATATAGCGGAGCGCATTTAAATCCTGCCGTAACATTAGCTATGGCAGTTGCAGGCAAACTGGAGTGGTCTTCTGTTCTTCCCTATATAACTGCACAAATGCTGGGTGCTATGACAGGCCAGTTACTTGTCTGGCTGGTTTATCACGATCACTTCAACCGTACAAAGGATCCCGGATTAAAACTTGCAGCGTTTTCAACGGAACCTGCTATCAGGAATAATTTCGCCAATCTGTTCAGTGAAATAGTCGGAACCTTTGTATTGGTTTTTGTTGTTTTTTATATTACAGGTGCAGAAATTACTGACAGTAAAACAAAAATTGGTCTGGGGTCTATCGGAGCCTTACCGGTGGCTTTTTTGGTATGGGCTATCGGATTATCACTTGGAGGAACCACAGGATATGCCATAAATCCGGCAAGAGATCTGGGACCCCGTATTATGCATTTTCTTCTTCCTATAAAAGATAAAAAAAATAGTGATTGGGGTTATTCATGGATTCCGGTTGCAGGACCGATTCTGGGTGGGTTACTGGCAACCTGGATTTATATGGCATTTAAATAAATGGGTTAACCCATATCCGTAAACCTTTTAAAACGCCATAAAGCCGTTAGCCTAGTAATCCGGTGAACGGGCATCGCAATAACTTATCTTGATTGTATTGCTCACCTACAAAACCGTTCATTTATGATTAAGTATACTTTTACCCGTATTGCAGTATTCATCTGCCTTCTTTGTTCCGGTCATGGAGTTCAGGCACAGCAGGCATTTATTCCCCGTGAACCCAGTCCTGCAGCAAATGTTTCTCAAATTATCGGCATTTCCACCATCTCAGTGAATTATTCCCGACCCTCTGTAAAAGGTAGAGAAATCTGGGGTAACCTTGTTCCCTATGGCTGGAATGTTCAGGGCTTCGGAGCAGGCAATAGTGCACCATGGCGGGCAGGAGCAAATGAAAATACAGTACTTCACTTGTCCCATTCAGCAACCGTGGAAGGTAATCTGGTACCTGCGGGCGATTACGGATTGTTTTTTGTGATTAATAAAGACAATTCAGGTGAGGTAATTCTTTCAAAAGATTATCAGTCGTGGGGAAGTTTTTTCTATGATCCAAAGCAGGATCAGATGCGTGCAAAAATAACTATTCGCGATGTTCCAGTTTCAACAGAGCGATTGACTTACACATTTGATATACTGGATAAAAATACTGCAGAGCTCGATCTGAATTGGGAGAAGAAACAATTTCCTGTAAAAATCGTATATGCGGTAGATGAGATTTTTTTGGCAAATGCTTTAGAATTATTCAAGGGACAAACCGGATTTACCTGGCAGAATTATAATGCAGCTGCGAATTATACGCTGACCAGTAAAACAAACACCGATCAGGGATTGAAATGGGCGGACCGTGCCATTCTCATGAATCCAAATTTTACGGATATTTCGACCAAGGCAGATCTTTTGGCACTATCTGGTAATAACGCGGAATCTGAAAAATTAATGAAGGATGCAATGGCGATTGCTACAGAAAATGAATTGAATAATTATGGCTACCAGTTGCTGGGTAATAAGCAATTTGATAAGGCGATTGCAGCGTTAAAGGCGAATGCAGAAAAACATCCTGCAAGTGCGAATTGCTGGGACAGCCTCGGAGAAGCATATGCGCTTTCAGGTGACAAACAAAATGCAATACTCAACTTCAAAAAATCTTTGAGCCTGAATCCCCCGGAACCTGTAAAGGCTAATTCAGAAAAATATTTGAAACAACTGGGAGCGATGTAAGAACAAGTGTGAGAGTGTGAGAGTGTGAGAGTGTGGATACTATTTTTTAAAAGGAAAAAGGAAAGATCTCAGTCCCGGTCTTTCCTTTTATTTTTTAGTTAAACCTTTCAGATTATTCAGCATTATCTTTCTTTTCTTTCTGAAATGTCTGCCAGCCATTGATTCCTTCAGATTTCAATACAACTTTCTGATCAGCGTTTTCAAGAGTTGCAAAATATGAAGTACCAGTTTCTGTTTGAATTTCAAAAAGATCACTTACCCAATAATTGGAATTTGCTTTTTTAAGGGAAGTTAATAATTCAAGTGGTAATTGATTCGGACTGATAAAACGTGTCACAGCAATTAATTCTCCACTTTTATTGAAGTAAGCAAACAACACCATATCGTTTACATTGAACTGAGCTTTTACAAAATTTGCATTGATTTCCCATTGAATGTTGCTGGCATTTGCAAATTCCCTGTTGAAAGAATTGATTACATTTTTACTGATGGAAGCAGGAGCGACACTTGTTGCAGTCGGTGTAACTGAGGCAAAACTAAAAGCAGTAAAACTTACCAGGGCGATACTTAGAAGCAGGATTCTCTTTTTCATTTTTTTTGTTTTTATTGGTTTGTTACGATTGATTGACGATACAAATATATAGCGCTTAATAGTACTATGCAAAACATAGTAGTATGAATGGCATAATAATATGTATAAACGGTGAAATAAGCTTGATGAATGTCATTTTAACATAAATTCTGAGGATAGGACTACATATAAAAGAGCTTTGTTACCTTTAATTCAAACATTCTTTTATGTTAAAAAACTTTATTAAACTATTGATAATCATATGTATACCCGTGTTTTTACCCGCTCAGCAGAACGATTCCACCTATGCAGATCGCCTGGGATTTCCCCTGGGCGCCAGGGTTTTAATTCTTCATATAGATGATGCTGGAATGAGTTTCGACTCTAATACAGGAGCTGAAAATGCACTAACTAAAGGTGTTTCAACTTCGACCAGCGTAATGATGCCTTGTTCCTGGGTACCCGGATTTGTTCATTTTCTCAAGTCTCATCCTGAAATAGATGCCGGATTGCATTTAACACTTACTTCTGAATGGACTTCTTATCGATGGGGTCCGCTTGCAGGTAAGAAAAATGTGCCCGGACTGGTAGATGTTGAGGGAGATCTATGGCCTGAAGTTTCCGAAGTTGTTGCACATGCAAGCGCTGATGAAGTTGAAATGGAAATGACAGCACAGCTTGACCGGGCCAGAACGATGGGCTTTGAGCCTACACACCTGGATACACATATGGGAACAGTTTTCGGTTCACCGGAATTCCTCATGAGATATATAAGGATTGGCATCAAAAATCATATTCCTGTTATGCTGCCCGGTGGGGCAGATTATTTGATTCAGGAACAAACGAAATTACCTGATGCAACAATAGATCAAATGCGGATGCTTGGTAAAATGCTTTGGAATGCAGGATTGCCGGTACTGGATGATCTTCATAATAGTAGTTATGATTGGATCATTCCCGCTGATATTGCTTCCGACGATAAAAAACTGGATGAATATAAAACAGCCAAATATATTGAAGCGCTTAAAACATTAAAGCCAGGTCTTACTATGATGATCATGCATTGCACAGATGCAGGCCCTGAATTTAAATATATCAGCGACAGCGGGCCAACAAGAAGAGGAGATATGCTAGCGATGATGAATCCGGCATTTAAGAAGGCTCTAACAGATCAGGGAATAATTTTAACTACCTGGCGTGAAGTGAAACAGAGGAGAGACAAAATCAAATAATTATTAATTATCAATTATTAATTATAGATGAAGTTAAACTCAAACAGTAATTAATAATTAATAATTAATAATTGATTGATTCAATCTTATTATTGCAAATCCCGATTGTTGATTATTCAAATATGGAACTGCTACTTCATCAGCAGAAAAACGGCGGGACCTTTGAAAATTCATTAATTTATTCATTTTCCAGAAGATAAGGGCATCATCAGTCGTCTGACCATGCATATTTACTGTAGTGGTTGTAGCCTGTGGGTCTGAGGATCCTTCCGTACTGTTATAAATAATATAGACCTTATTTTTTTCGGGAACCAGCAGATAAGAGAGATCGGGGTTATTTGTTTCCGCATGTTGTTCCATATTCATGATTCCGCTCCAGGTACTGTCTTTAGATACGGCGGGGAAATAGAAAAGATTCAGGTCACCCTGGTTTCGAACAATTGGAATGGGACTCAGTCCGCGATTTAAATTATACCCTTCTTTGATTTGTTTACCGTCCGTACTTGTTTCAGAATAATTTGCCATCAGATAAGGAGTTTCCCAGCTATTAATATAAGGAACTGATGGTTTATTAAATTCATATGGAGAACCATATTCCTTCAAATACATATAACCACCTCCCGGAACTGCAATAAAACTTTCATGACTCAGGTTTTTGTTTTGTATATCGCGACGCTGGGTATTAAAATGATAGGATGAATCAAAATAGAATAAACCCTCCTTCATGGAATAATCATAAACCTGTACATTTTTTAATGTTGTATTTGAATAAGAGGAGAAGAGACCAACACTCATTGATTCCTGATCGTTATTGATATACATGGCAATATCTTCCATCCTGTAATACGGTGCTACGGGTATCTCCCGGAAATAATAATCACTGCCATTAGAACAAACATGAAAAAGAGAAAAATTCCGGCTGATCCTGGAAGGAGATGCCATCATCCATTCTCCGTTATTTGCGAGTTTGATCGGCAGGTTATCAAAACTTTCTGCCGGAAAACCAACCTCCTCATCCTGGATACATGGCTGTGAGAATTGAGTATTTGAAATCACGTGCTGGTAAATAAGATTCCAGCCGGAATCGAATAAAAGTGCATGCACCCGGGAAGACTCCGTGTCTGTATTCTCAAAAGCTACCAAAAGAATTTTTGACTGATCTTCCGATCTGACCAAAAGAAAACCGGAAGCACCTGTTGAAAAAGGGAAACTGCCTATAAGGCGCACCTTAATTTCTGTATTTTCATCCGGCAGGAAGCGGCTGCAGAAAATATTCGTTTTTCCATCCGAGGGTTTAATCATAATTTGATCCAATCCATGGTTACCCGCCAGGAGCCACTGTTTCAGAGTTCCCGGGATTATCGTTGCAGGTATTTCTCTAAGCAGATTGAGTTTATTATCAAATAGTTCAAAGCTTTTTAATTCTGACAAATCTCCCTCCCAGTGTAATCTGCCGGATTTTTGCTTTTGTAGTTTTTCTATCCAATAAAAATTTTCTGATTTGCCGATCACCTGGAAACGCACCGATGACCTGGTATTGAAATCATTTGAATAAACTACACGCTGGGCATTTAAATTACCAGGAAGCCATAAAACGAGGCCAATACTATATAGAATTATCCACCGCAAATTTTCGATTCACTCACAAGTTATGAAAAATTAATGAGCGTAAATCTAAAGGCCCATTTTAGTATTTATTTCATCTGATTTACCCTTTGGAATGGATAAAGATTTCCAATGGGTGTTACAAATCATTTTACTTAAAAATATGATTTGCCCAACATGATAAGCATAGTGGGTGAGCTGCCTGTTGATTGCTTCCATTACGGTATGCGGCTCATTTCTGATTTTAACTTTTTTAGATAAACTTTCGGCTGACAAAGTATTTAGGATATTAAAAAGACTGTTCCATCCTTCATTCCATTTTTCAAGGAGATCAACCTTTTTCATCATTTCATTTTCAAATTCCCCATCCCGGTTCCTCCATTTTTTTTCACCGTCACTGGTATAAAAATCCTTAAATCGTGAAAGCATATTACCGGACATATGTTTAACAATTGTCACAATGCTATTGGACTCGGGATTATATGACCAGTAAATTTTATCCTCAGAGACCTGATCAATGGCTTTTTCTCCCAATTTTTTATACTGAAGAAATTGAATTTTGACACTCTCAATATAATTCTCCTCAAACATGGTATCAATTTTATGGATGAACTACCTTTACATGTAAAATTAAAAAATAATTCATTCGCGAATCTGATTTTACCGCTTCTGTTTAAAACGATGCATAACCATGGGGTCCTCCTTTAACTCTTTTTGTAATTTTTTTATTGGGATTTCCTGAAGAGATAAATGCAAATCAATTGCCATAACTGCAGCAATTGCTGAAGATTGTCCGAGCACCATGAAAACAGGTTCCATCCGGATAGAGCCGTATGCAATATGACTGGCTGATAAACAAACAGGGACCAACAAATTGGTGCATTCTGTTTTTTTGGGTATAATAGACCGGTATGAAATGGGATAAGGGGAGAAACCCCCAACCTGGACATCTCCTTCATTTCTGACCATTCCGTTTACAATTACACGCTGACAATTATGTGAATCCATCGTATACGCTGCTTCTCCAACGCTATCTGAGATTCTAAGTTTTCCAACACAATTCGCCTCTGTCATAACATATTCACCGATCATCCTTCTGGATTCCCTGATGTATAACTGAGGTGTCCAATGATCATTGTCCGGATATTCATCCTGTGGATAACCCCATTTCAACATTTCATTTCTCAGATATTCAGGAATTCGTTTATCATGGCCTAGAAAATATAATAGGCCTTTGTCATAATCAATATGATCCTGAATGATTTTTTTACGGGTTTCAAAGTTTCCATCCGGATACTCATAGTTCATACCAATCATATCTGTAGAAAAAGGACCGTTATTATTTATATCTGTTTTTCTCCCCGGCATCAGGTTAATATTCAACAATCCGTCTTCCAGATTCTTTGGTTTTTTTATTTCAATATATCTGAGTAACAGGTTATAAAGGGCGCTGTCATAATTCCCGGGCCTTGTAATTTCAATCCGGTTTTGCAAGCTGTCAGTAAGGCAAATCCGAAAATTATATGCCTGAATTTTTTTGTCTCCCGAACCGCCCGGGTCGGGAATTTGTATACTGATCCCCCAAAGGACTCCGCTTGCCGATTCCCCTGGAATATTATAAGGGTCTACTCCATCCGGGAACTGATGCTTGTCCCTCAATTGAACTCCATTATATGTTTCATTGTATTCAAGGTTACTTTCACGACCAACAGTATACGAAACTGAAGCCATGGCCATCAAATCTCCTTCGTACGAACAATCAATAAATTCTTTCGCCCTGATAATTTCTGTTACTCCTTTTAATTCAACATGATTGGAAGAGACAATGATTTCCTGTAATCTCGTGCCTGATTTTTTTACAGATATCAAATGCCGATTGTATAAAACCTGAACATCCGCGCTTTTTATATAATCAAGAAAGATTTCTTCGGCTACATGAGGTTCAAAAATCCATTGTTCGGCATTTCCATAATGCTGACCAATTCTTCTATAAAAATCTCTTGCCAGACCGGTTATGGCAGATTTATTTCCAATATCCGTGTTGCCCAGTCCTCCACTGCTTAATCCTCCCGGATGAAGGGACTCTGAAATCAGGATGACTTTTTTTCCGAGTCTGCTGGCTGTATATGCCGCAATTACTCCACCGGAACTTGCACCGTATACACATATATCAAAGGAATTGATTTGTTGTGCCTGAGAAAAAGAAGTAAAGGGAATTAAAATGAAAAATAACCAGGATCGCATCATAATGGGTATTTTTAGACTTATTCTTCACCGGAAAATTCTTCATCATTATCCTCTTCTGTTTCCTCTGAAACATTATATTCCTCTTTTGTGGTTTTAGAAAATTCACTGAACCACCCACCCGATGCGATTAATGCGGATGGTTTGCCGGATTCGATCACTTTACCATCATCCAGCACAATGATATGGTCTGCATCTCTTACCATGGAGAACCGATGCGCAATTATGATAACAGTGTTTTGTTTCCGGATTTCTTCTATGCTGGATTTTATTTCGCCTTCTGTCGCATAATCCAGGTTTGCGGTAGCTTCATCCAGAATTAATATCCTTGGTTTGGCAAGCAGGATCCTTGCAATCTGTATTCTCTGCCGTTCACCCACAGATAGACCGATTCCGTTTTCGCCAACTCTTGTTTCCAAATGCAAAGGAAGACGTTTCACTGTATGTTCCAGACCGGCAGCATCAACTGCTTCTTCAATTTCCCGAATATCCGCATCAGGTTTTTTGTATGAAATATTATCCCGGATGGTTCCATTAAATAGAGCGCCGTCGGCAGAAATAATACCTATTTGTCTACGGATGGTTGCAGGGTCCAGGTTAGAAATATTTTGTCCGTCGATAAAAATATTCCCTGAATCTGGCACATATAATTTTAACAACAGGTCTATGATGGTAGTCTTACCGGCTCCTGAAGGACCCACCAGGGCTGTCATCCTCCCAGGTTCGATTGTAAATGAAACCTTATCCAGAATTTTCCGGTCCGGAGTATATGAAAATTCAATTTCCCTAAATTCAATTTCCCCATTTTTCAATAGTAGATTTTTTCCTTCACGTGATTCTTCAGGCCGGTCCGTCAATTTGAATGCGCGCGATATCGAAACGAAGTTTTGCTGGAGGGATATCCACAGTGTAGCCAGGTTATCAATCGGACTATATAAACGGTCGAGATAAGTTACAAACATTACAACATCACCTGGTGTTAGTTTATTTTCCAAAGTGAGATATCCGCCATAACCTAATACAAGGGCGGTTGATAAATGTGTAAGAACGGTCTCCCAGAATTCATATTTATTCGCCATCCTGGAACGATGAATATAATCTGCATAAGCTTCCGAAGAAGCATCTTCCAGATTTTTCAGTTCCCTGTCTTCCGCTCCTGAAAGTTTAACAGTTTTTATTCCTGATAATGCATCCTGAATCCGCGTAGACACCCCTTCCCATTTTTGATAGTATTCCGTAAGTCCGAATTCAAGTTTTTTAGCAGATGTCCAGGCAATCAAAAGGTAAACAGGTATGATAACAAGCGAAATGGCGGTCAGGGTGGCATTTTCATAAAACATGATACCTAATATGCCTATGAGGCCAATCAGTTCAGGAAGAATCTGCTGGGAGAATCCATTTACTACTGCCGAGACTTCTTCAGACTGATCAATGCGTTTTGCAATGGCTGCTGCCGGCCTTCGAACAAAAAAACCAAGCGGTAAATTCAATACATGTCTGAATGTACTAAGTATAAATCTCTGTTCGATTCCACAGGAAAATTTTACATTTTTATTTTCGCCGATTCTCCATAGCAGGGTTGAAATCAGGTTAATGATGAACAACCAGAAAACTGCCCACAGTAATGTATCAAGGGCCTGCTGTGGTGTGCGGGGAGCTACTTTCCCTTTATGGTGTGGTTCTTTCGTTTTCCGGTGTGGTTCTTTGACAAGTCCTGATTCTCTTCTGGCTGAATCCCGGGCCTGGCTTACAAAAACGCCGGCCACGTCGTTAATGGCTTCCCGGTAGATGAGTGGTTCAATCAGACTGGTAGCTGTTCCGAGCAGACTTAGGATAACAACCCATACAAACTGCTTTTTAAAGGGAAGTATCAGGGAGAAAATACTAAACTTTATATTTTTTTTAATCTTTTTATTTAAACTCATTCACCAGAAGGGTTAATACACAAAAATAGACTTCCAAAACAACTTATTCACCTGCAGAATTTTTATATCCCTTGAACTTAACATTGAAAAAACAGGCCTTTCAGGTAAATCTCTTTACATTTGCAACTCTCGATAAATAAATGAATTTTCGTTTTAACCGGAGGATATTATTGATCAGAATGTTTTTCCCGCTGACATATGCGGGTTTTTTTGCCGTCCAGTTTTTCATCAATTTTGATACAACGCTTTCCGGGTCCCACGACAGGTATCAGGTAATAAAATGTCATGTTCCGGCCAATATTCCGGTTGCCTTACAAAAAGCAAATGATAACCATCCTGTCAAAACGAGATTTCGTCTAAATAAAAGATTTCAGCCTGCCGTTGTTCCGTCACTGCCCGACGTATCGGGCGATAGGGCGATTCGTGATATTACTGTTATACACCTATCTTATGTAAATCCATTTATCGAATATCCTCTGCTTAATGTTCACTTACTTCGTGGCCCTCCTTTTGATACCCTGACTTCTTAAGCCAACAATTTTATTTATTCAAATTCCGGCAATGATTATTTTTTCTGATGGAAAATATTTCCATCTGTTTTTAATTGCCTTGTTGATTCCAATATTCGGCGTCTTCGGGCAGAAACCTTATTCCCTTTCCAGTCTTACGGATAGTGCCCTGCGCAACCTTCCGCAGCTCATGGAAAAAAAAGCGTTAATTAATAGCAGGCAGGCTGCTGTTAAAGATGTACGACACCAGTTTATTCCTTTCCTGCGGGCAAATGCACAAGCAGACCTTGGTACTGATAATTCATTGCCCGGGAGTTATTATTCTTTCGGCATTATACCGTCCACTTCTTCCGGTATCACGAACCAGAATAATGGTCAGGCTGCTTTGTCAAGCCTGGCTGCTGTTTACGGTGAATATACTTTTTTGGATTTTGGTTATCGTAAGGCCAGCATTCAATCAGCTATTTCGAATGTTGGTGTGGAAATGGCAGATTATGACAGATTGAGTTACCAGGTAAAAGCTGATGTTACCCGACTTTATCTGACTTTACTTAAAAGTCAGATGCAATTGGAAATCGAAGGACAAAACAGACAACGATATGAAAAAATATTTTCGGTTATTCAGGCACTAACGCAAAGTGGAATTAAACCAGGTGTCGATTCTTCGCTTGCTATGGCTGAACTTTCAAAATCAATTACTTTGTATAACCAGGCTTTGGGATCTGTAGGTAACTTAAGGGAGCAGCTATCATATTATACAGGTATACCTTCTAATCGGCTTGCAATTGATACACTGCATGTACAAAACAGAGATTCCACACGTAATATTACTTCAGATACTTCGGGAAAAGAATCAAATCCACTGGTATCTTATTATGCCAGTGTAAATAAAGCTTTCGCCAGCAATGCAGAGCGTATTTCTAAAAGTTTTCAGCCAACTCTTTCACTGGTGGGTACAGCATGGACGAGAGCTTCGAGTATTTCACCTGAATTGGAATATAAAGACCTGGGAACCGGACTGGGCTTTCAGCGGTATAATTATATGGCTGGTCTCACATTGCAATATGATTTATTTAATGGAATCCATAAAAAGGATCAACTGGCAATAATTCACTATCAGCAACAAGCCGGGATATTTGATTTAGCGCAACAGGAACTGGCCCTGCAATCAGCCTCAAATCAGGCTGATCTTGCAATTCACACAGCCGAAATAAATCTGGTGGAACTTCCGATCCAGATAAATGCGGCAAGAGATACGTATAATCAAAAGCTTGCTCAATACAAGGCGGGCCTTATTACACTAATTGATCTTACCAACGCTGCATTTGTTTTGTACCGGTCGCAGAATGACTATACGGAAACACTGACCGACTGGTATCTCGCTCATTTAGATAAGGCTTTTGCAAATGGGGGACTGGATCGATTCATTCAAATAATTAAATAATTTAAATATGGTAAGAGCAGCATTGAAAAGACCCATCACCATTATGGTCTTGTTCATAGGTCTTTTGTTGTTCTCGGTAATGGCCATTCGCACGATACCTATAGATATATTTCCAAAATTGAACGCGCCGACGATTTATGTCATTGAACAATATGGAGGTATGTCTGCTTCGCAGATGGAAGGTTTTTTTGCCACACGTATGCAGGATCAGTTTTTATACATTAATGGAATCAAAAATGTTGAGAGCAAAAATATTCAGGGACTTTCACTTATTAAACTGACTTTTTACGAAAACACAGATATGGCAGAAGCTTCCGCCCAGGTTGCTCTTCAGGTAAACAGAACTTCTGCTTTTTTTCCTCCTGGTGCTTTGCCACCTCAGGTGATTCGGTTTGATGCTTCTTCATTGCCTGTCGGTGAGTTGGTATTCAGCAGTAAAACAAAAACTCTGAATGAAATATTTGACCTGGCCCTGACACGTGTAAGGCCTCTTTTCGCAACAGTTCCCGGCATGTCAAGCGCACCACCCTTTGGCTCAAATGCAAGAACCGTTGTGATCAATATTACGCCGGAAAAATTGCGCACTTATAATCTCTCTGCAGATGAAGTAGTGGATGCCATAGTAAAGAATAATGCCATTTCACCTTCGGGTGATCTGCGCATGGACAGCATGATGTTAATTACTTCCATCAATTCACTGGAAACTAAAGTTGAACATTTCGGAGATATTCCTATTAAAAGTAATGGGATAGGCGTGGTTTACGTAAAGGATGTGGCCCGCGTCGCAGATGCATCGGATATAACAGTTGACTATGCATTGGTGGATGGTAAACGTTCAGTATATATTCCTGTTGTTAAAACGGCAGATGCTTCAACATGGGATGTCGTGCAAACACTCCGGCATCGCCTTCCGGAAATGAAAAGTCTTTTACCGGAGGATGTTAATATAAGTTATGAATTTGATCAGTCCGTATTTGTAATCAACGCAGCCAAAAGCCTTATGACAGAAGGTATACTGGGTGCAATTCTTACAGGGCTGATGGTATTGCTCTTTCTGAGGGACCTGCGAAGCAGTCTGGTTGTCATTATTACCATTCCGGTTTCTGTTTTAAGTGCCGTATTTTTTCTTAAACTCAGCGGACAAACCATCAATATCATGACCCTCAGTGGTCTTGCACTTGCTATTGGAATTCTGGTTGATCAGGCTACGGTAACAATTGAAAATATTCATCAGCACCTGGAGATGGGTAAAGATAAAAAGCAGGCCGTATTGGATGCCTGTTCAGAAATATCATTTCCCCTTTTGCTGATCCTTCTTTGCATACTCGCAGTATTCGCACCGGCCTTTGTCATGTCAGGGGTTCCGCGTGCCATGTTTCTTCCCCTCTCACTTTCCATTGCATTTGCGATGATGGTCTCATTTATCGCAGCCCAAACCCTGGTTCCCGTTATTTCGATCTGGCTGCTCAAGGCGGAGCGATTTCAATACAAACACGCAGAACCGCATGCACACGCAGGTCTTGCAATGGATAAAGAGGAAATCAGGGAAATTGAAAACCACAATACGCAGGATAGACTACACGCTGAAGAAAATAATTATTTTCAGAGGCTTAAAAACGGATTATCTGCAAGGCTCACCAAATGGATGCCCATCAGGAAATGGATCGTTTCAATATATTTACTGATCATTGGCACATTGGCCCTGACCTGTTTTATTTTTATCGGGAAAGACCTTCTGCCTAAAACCAATAACGGACAGCTGCAGTTGCGTATTCGGGAACCGGATGGAACAAGACTCGAAGTAACAGAAAGGGACACCAGGAATATTTTGAATCTTATAGATTCAACCGTACACGGGAATGTTGCAATTACATCTGCCTATGTAGGTCTTGTACCCAGTAATTTTGGAACCAGCAATCTCTATATTTTTACAAGTGGTACCCATGAGGCGGTTATACAGGTGAATCTGAAAGAGGATTACAAAACCAATATGGAATCACTGAAAGAAAAACTCAGAGATGTTATCGCTGCAGATTTTCCAGACTTAAGAATATCATTTGAGCCGATTGAACTCACAGAAAAAATTATGTCGCAGGGAGCTTCTACACCTATTGAAGTACGTGTAGCAGGGAAAAATATGGGGGATATCATTCGTTATGGGGAAGCCCTATTGGTAAAAATGAAAACCATTCCTTTTCTGCGTGATTTACAAATTGCGCAACCCCTGCATTTTCCGACTATTAATATAAATGTCGACAGGAATAAACTGGCTTTGATGGGACTTTCTCTGGAAGATGTTTCGAAGAGTATGGTAGATGTTACCTCTTCGAGCCGATACACAAACAAGAATCTCTGGCTGGATGATAAAACATCCTATTCCTATCAGACACAGGTTCAGGTACCGGAATATAATATGTCTTCATTAGAAGAACTGAGATCCGTACCATTGGTAAAGGGACAGATGCGACCAGTCGTGGGTGATGTCGCCAGCCTGACTGTTGATACCCTTCCCGGAGAATATGACAGAAGCGGTCCGCGTCGATTTATTACAATCAGTGCCAACATGTATCGTAAGGATCTGGGTTCCGCTACCAGTGCAGTTCAAAAAGCGATCGATGAGATGGGTAGTCCGCCGTTGGGATTGGTTCCTGAAGTCAGGGGTATGTCTTCACTTTTAACCGAAACTTTGAGTTCTCTTCAATCCGGTCTGCTGGCTGCAATTGTTGTCATTCTTCTTTTACTTGCCGCCAGTTATCAATCTTTCCCGTTATCTATCTGCGTATTGAGTACTGTACCGGCTGTTTTATTGGGATCACTCGTCATGCTACTGATAACAGGCGCCACACTGAATCTGCAATCTTATATGGGGATCATTATGAGCATCGGTGTTTCTGTAGCTAACGCGATATTGATCGTTACAAACGCTGAATTATTACGCCTACAATATAAAGATCCTTTTCGTGCGGCTGTCATGAGCGCGGGAATAAGATTACGCCCGATTCTGATGACCAGTCTCGCAATGATTGCAGGTATGATTCCAATGGCCAGCGGACTTGGAGAAGCAGGTGATCAATCTGCACCACTTGGCCGTGCAGTAATTGGTGGCCTGATTTTTTCCACTCTGGCCGCACTCCTGATCGTACCCCTGGTCTACGGATGGATCCAGCAAAAAAAATCATTTAAATCTGTTTCCCTGTACCCGGGTGATGAAAACTAAAAACCTATTAAAATGAAATATACTTTATTAATATATTCTCTGACTTTCTTGTCTGCATGTTCGTCAAGTGAAAATAAAAAAGCAGAAAATGATCCAAAGATTCAGACGCCTTCATACAAACTGGTTGCTGTAAAAAAATCCGGAGTTGCTACCATGATAAAATTACCGGCACAACTTTTCGCATATCAGGAAGTCAGCATTTTTCCTAAAGTGAACGGATATGTAAAAAACGTGTATGTAGATATCGGTTCGGAGGTTCGCGAGGGTCAGCTTCTCATGGTGCTGGATGCTCCAGAAATTGTCCAGGCAGTTGCCCAGGCCAGAGAAAAGTATGCACAGGCAAAAGCGGGATATAGTATAGACAAAGAAAATTATGCCCGTTTGCTGGAGGCTTCTTTAACTGCTGGTGCTGTATCTCCACTGGATCTTTCATCTGCCAGGTCAAAGATGCAAGCCGACAGTTCCCTGGCAAATGCGGAAAAAAGCAATTGGCAGATACAGCAAACCATGCAGGAGTATCTTAATGTGGTTGCTCCTTTCAATGGAACCATTACTGAACGCAATGTTTTTCCCGGAGAACTGGTGAATGCGGCCTCCAAAGACCACCCCATGCTTGAGTTAAAAGAAATTAAACTTTTACGATTGAAAGTGGATGTGCCTGAAGCCTTTGCCGGATCATTCAGAAAAAACGATACCATTTCTTTCTACACGAGTGCTTTTCCGGGAAAGAAAATAACGGGTCATATTGCGCGACAATCCATGAATATAAATGCCCAGCTTCGGTCTGAAAGAATAGAAGCTGATATCGAAAATAAAAACGAGAATCTCCAGCCGGGGATGTATGCAGACGTTGTTTTATATTCTTTGGGAAATATAAATGCACTGTCAGTTCCCCGGTCCGCCATTGTAATTTCTACTGAAGGGAAATATGTAATCGCTGTAAGAAATGGGAAAAATATTAAAGTAGATGTGCTGACTGGTAATGAAACCAAAGACAATATAGAAATCTTTGGTCAGATTCAGGCGGAAGAGCATGTGATTGAGAATGCGAATGATGAAATACATATCGATAATCGATGACCGTTGACTGTTGACCGATAGCTGTTGATCGAAGATCGTGTATCGGCAATCGATAGATGAAATGCGATTAAAGATTCTCGAATATTAACGTATTAACATAACTGTTCCTTTTCTACTGAAAGTTCCACCCATCGGACATTGCATTTCAACAAAATAAACATAAGCGCCGGTAGGGGCTTCCATTCCATTAAAATTTCCATCCCAGCAGGAAGAAGGATCTTCAGGATTAAAATTGTTTCTTTCGAATATCTTATCACCCCATCGATCAAATATTACCATATGTTTGATGATTGAAATTCCTTTTATAACGAACAAATCATTTAAACCATCCCTGTTGGGTGTAAAAGCATTAGGAATGGATATCCTTGCTTTATCGCATTCCAGTTTTACAAATACATGCGCGGATGATGAACATCCGTCCTGCGATTTAACAGAAAGCGTATAGTTGATACTTTCTCCCGCCGTACATACTGGCATAGCGCAATTACTGCAACTCAGGAATTTGTCAGGAGTCCAGTTCCATTGAATAATATCTGCACTGCCTGATCCCTGAAGTACAAAAGATGAACCTGCCTGTACAGTTGTATCCTGTCCGCCAGATACTGTTGGCAGGGGTAATATCTGAACAGTTACATTCGCAGTATCACTAAAACAATTATTTGAATCAGTTCCGGTTACAGTATAAATAGTGGTTGTTGTCGGATTGGCTATCGGATTGTTAATTTCAGTATCATTTAACCCACCGGTATTGCTGATCCAATTGTAAATTGTTTCACCGGATGCATTTAGTTGAACTGAATTTCCTTCACAAACCGCGGTGTCATTACCCGCCTGTAATTTGCCAGGATTTATTACAGTAATGGTAGTGGATGTCGAATTACTACAACCCAGATCATCAGCAGCAACAAGAAAGTAAGTTGTTGTAATGGTTGGAGATGCCATGGGCGCTGCAATGACAACGCTGCTTAAGCCAGTTGCAGGGGTCCATTTATAAGTTATTCCGCCACCGGCCTGTAAAGTCACTCCTGATCCCTGGCAAAGCAGAATATTGGAAGGAGATATGGTTGCTACGGGATTTGGATGAATATTTACCTGTCCATTCAAATCAGCTCCTGAAGTACATCCATTTACATCCTGAATTATTAATCTGGGTTCATACAAACCGGAAGAAAGATATTGATGCGATGTTTTTGGAAGCGAAGAATTTGAAACCGAACCGTCACCATAATCCCAGGTATAACTAATTGCGTTAACAGATATGGCCGTGTCCGTTATAGTACTCCCAATACATGCTTCCATAGGGTTTGCAGTCAGACTTGAAGAAGGAGCATTTATAATTACGGAATCTATATACTGTTCCTGTAAACCGTTTTGTCCGTATACAGTCAAAGTGATTATATACTTGCCAGGGTCTTTATAAACATGACTCACCTTATTCAGATTATCTGCTGTAACTCCATCACCAAAATCCCAGGAGACTCGTGTAAAATTGACAGATGTATTTGTGAAATTTACAAGTACCGGAGGACAGCTTCCGGAAACATATGCATTCGTATATATAAATGAAGTATTAAAACTTGAAACATGTATTATTTCACTTGCTGTGGAGCTGCATCCAGTCACCGGATCTGAACTTGTAAGTGTAACCGTATAAGTCCCTGCAACAGTAAAATTATGTGAAGGATTATAATCGGAAGAGATGCTGCCATCATCCGAAAATTTCCAGGTATAGATTATATTTAAGCTTCCATAAGTATTGGTATTGTTATAAAAATAAACAGTTGTATTCAGAGGCACATTGTTTCCTGAACTTGTGAACAATGCTTCGGGACCATTTACAGAAACATTAGAAGTAATATTGGTTGCTGAGGTAGCTGAACATCCGCTGGCATCGTGAACAGTAAGTTTTACAGGATAACTACCGGGTTGAGTATATGCGTGCGATACTGTACCCCCTGTTGGAAGAGTAGCGCCATCTCCAAAATCCCATAACCAGGATAAAATGGAATTACCCGGATCAATATTGGAAGTATCTTTTAAAATAACAGGAGTCTGGAAGCATTGATGATCCTGAATGATTTCAAATCCTGCTTTTACTCCTCTGATAGAAAGCGGAATAAAATTACTCGTGTCGTTGCAATTGAAATTATTCGAAGTTGTAATAACCCTAAGGTCTTTTTTGCTATTATCAAATGAACTCAGTGTGCCATCAAATTCATTTCCATAATAACTATTACTGTATGGGGGTTGTACCACTCCCATAAACGGTGTCCCATCCCCATATTC